>ERZ773067.441-NODE-441-length-25640-cov-5.760328_pt1 | contig 25640 bp, 19 predicted proteins | sample MGYA00580622_ERZ773067 | MGnify/ENA primary metagenome ERZ773067 (study PRJEB29015, sample SAMEA2737998) | human oral metagenome | biome: human oral; feature: human-associated habitat; material: dental | place: China | collected 2113 ...
CCATATTGCGCGGTGAAATGGCTGAGGTTGAAAGGCTGAATGAGCGGGGCCGGATGCGGAACGGGAAACATACTGCAATATTCTGCGGGAAACGGCGTTATATAAACGTGCAGAAACTTCTCAGAAACATCATCATTCTTGCGGCGTGGTTGGCCGGATTGTCGGCCAAGGCACAGTATGACGCGGCCTTCAGTCACTATTTCGACATGGAACCCTCGTTCAATCCCGCGGCCGTGGGCAAGGAGAATAAACTCAATGTGAACCTTGCCTACGCTATTGACTTTGCCGGTTTCGAGCATAATCCCCGCACGATGTATGCCGCGGCCGACCTACCTTTCTATGTCATGAGGCGTTATCAGGGGGCCGGTGTGCAGTTTGTGAACGAGAAAATCGGGCTCTTCAAGCATCAAAGGTTGGCCGTTCAATATGCCTGTCGCTTCAAGTTGGCGGGCGGAAACCTGCGGCTTGGCCTTCAAGCTGGGCTGTTGAACGAAGGTTTCGACGGCTCGAAAGTAGACCTTGAAACGCCGGGCGACCCTGCCTTTTCCACTACCGATGTCAACGGAAATGGCTTGGATTTGAGCGCAGGGCTCTATTATATGCATGGCGATTGGTATGCCGGTGCGTCGCTACAGCACCTGAATGGGCCCACAATCCGTATGGGCGACGTCAACGAATTGGGGATTCCGGCTACCTATTATTTGACGGGAGGATACAATATAAAGCTGAGAAATCCGTTCTTGAAAATAAAACCTTCGGTGTTGTTGCGCACGGATGGCACTGCCTATCGGGCCGATATTACGGGCCGATTGGTCTATACACACGAGGGAAAAATGCTCTATGGAGGCATCGGTTACAGTCCCACGAATTCTGTGACTGCCCTTTTTGGCGGCACGTTTCACGGCGTTGTGCTGGCCTATAGCTATGAGGTTTACACCTCGGGGCTTAGTCTTGGCAACGGAAGCCACGAGCTTTTCGTGGGCTATCAGATGGATATCAATCTCGTAAAGAGGGGAAAAAACAAACATCAAAGCGTTCGAATATTATAAAAAAGATGAAACATCAAATCACAATATGGGTCGGAATGCTGCTGACGAGCATCATGTTTGCGGCTTGTTTCAGCGGAAAGACCATGTCAATGGCCGGCCGTGGTGGCGAGGTTGTGGGCGTTGGTGGCGGAAGGGCCTTCAATGAGCCGGCTCCCTACGGCATGGTGAAGGTCGACCGTGGCTTTCTTCACATGGGAATCAACAAGCAAGACTCGCTTTGGGGCAGGAAAATGCCCGTGAAAGACATCTCCGTTGACGGCTTTTGGATGGACGAAACCGAGGTAACGAACTCCAAATACAAACAGTTTCTGATGTGGGTTCGCGACAGTATTCTGCGCACTCGCCTTGCCGATCCGGCGTATGCGGGCGACGATAGCTACATGATTACCGAGGATAAGAACGGAGATGCCGTCACACCGCACATCAATTGGAAGAAACCTTTGCCCAGAAAACCCAACGAAGACGAGCAACGGGCCATTGAAAGTCTCTATGTCACGAACCCCGTCACAGGCGAAAAGCTTCTCGATTGGCGGCAGATGAACTATCGATATGAGATTTACGACTACACGGCGGCAGCCCTTCGGCGCAACCGTATGAATCCCGATGAACGCTCGTTTAACACAGACAGGCTCGGCGAAGCGGCCGAACCGGTGATGATTTCAAAGGATACGGCCTACGTAGATGACGAAGGACACATCGTCAGACAGACGATAGACCGACCGAGAACGGGCCCTTGGGACTTCCTTAATACCTACATCGTGAACGTCTATCCCGATACAACTTGTTGGGTAAACGACTTCAAGAACTCCGATAATGAGATGTATTTGCGCAACTATTTCAGCAATCCTGCCTATAATGATTACCCAGTCGTGGGCGTCACTTGGGAGCAGGCGAATGCCTTTTGTGCGTGGCGCACCGACTATCTGCTCAAAGGTTTGGGCGCAGAAGCACGCTATGTGCAACGCTATCGCCTGCCCACAGAGGCCGAATGGGAGTATGCTGCGCGTGGAAAATCAGGCAACGAGTTCCCTTGGGAAAACAAGGATATGAAGAATGGTAACGGTTGTTTCTATGCCAATTTCAAGCCCGACAGGGGCAATTATACCGAAGATGGTAACCTGATTACCAGCAAAGTGGGCATCTATGGGGCCAATTCTAACGGACTATATGACATGGCTGGCAACGTAGCCGAGTGGACCAGTACGGTTTATACGGAGTCGGGCGTCGACGCAATGAACGACCTTAACCCCCAACTCTCTTACAACGCGGCCCAAGAAGACCCTTATGCACTGAAGAAAAAGAGTGTGCGTGGCGGTTCATGGAAGGACCCCGAGAGCTTTATTCGCTCGGCATGGCGCACTTGGGAATACCAAAATCACCCGCGAAGTTATATAGGTTTCCGTTGCGTTCGCAGCTTAGCAAATACGACAAGCAGTAACAAAAGCAAGAAAAGATGACGAGATACAGTAAACATAATATTATCTATCGGCTGCAAAAGTGGATGGATAGCGTGCCCGGACAAACCTTTCTGAACTATGCATATAGCTGGGGTGCCGCGATTGTTGTGCTGGGTGCATTGTTCAAATTGATACATGTTGAGGGCGCAGACTTTTGGTTAATGCTCGGTATGGGCACTGAAGTTGTCGTGTTTTTCCTGTCGGCTTTCGACCGTCCCTTTGACAAAACGACCGATGGAATGGAGCTTCCTACGCACGTGACCGATGAATATTTGGAGCGAAAGGACGAAGAAGAGACTCCTATTTCAGCCTCGGTGGCACGGCCAAAACAGCCGGTCGGCCTCGTATCGCCGGTGGAAAAAGCCGCTGATGTCGTGGCCGCTACGGCACAAGTTGCCCAAGTGATCCTGCCAACGGCCGACCCTGCGATGGCCGAAGCCCAGCAAAATTATGTGGATGAGCTTAAAAAACTCACCGAAGTATTGGGGAAAGTGGGCGAGCAGAGCGTGCGGTTGACACGCGACAGTGAGGAGATGGAGAACCTGAACCGAACGCTGACAGGCATCACAAGAGTGTATGAAATGCAGTTGAAGAGTGCAAGTCAGCAGATAGGAACCATAGACCAAATCAACGAACAAAGCCGTTTACTGGCCCAACATATCGAACAACTCAACGGTATTTACGCCCGCATGATCGAGGCAATGACGATAAACATGCGCGCGGCAACGCCAAATCAAACCCCATAGTTGCATGGCTATCAAGAAAAGACCGGTATCTCCTCGTCAGAAGATGATCAACTTGATGTACATCGTCTTGTTGGCCATGCTTGCACTCAACATCTCTACGGAAGTGTTGGACGGCTTTTCAATCGTGGAAGACAGCCTGAATCGAACCACAGCCAATGCTTCCGAGGAGAACAGATCGCTCTATCGTGATTTCGAAACTCAGCTGAGGCAGAACCCTGAAAAGGTGAAAACATGGTTCGAAAAGGCTACGGCCGTGAAGCAGATGAGCGACTCGCTCTTTGATTTTGCACGGCAATTGAAGGTGGCTATAGTCAAGAAAGCCGATGGAGCGCAGGGAAACGTTGAAGACATTGCACACAAAGACAACCTCGATGTAGCCGGCGAAGTGATGCTTGCACCGCTGACCGGAAAGGGAAAACAGCTTTTTTTGCGTATCAATAGCTATCGTGAACGCGTCTTGAAACTGGTGGACGACCCCCATCAGAAACGTATCATTGCCAACAATCTTTCCACTGCCGTTCCGCGGAAAGCACGTCTTCAAGGTAAGAACTGGCAGGAATATATGTTCGAGAACATGCCGGTAGCGGCTGCTGTTACATTGCTTTCAAAGCTCCAAAGTGATGTGCGTTATGCCGAAGGTGAGGTACTTCACACGCTGGTTTCCAACATCGACGTGAAAGATATCCGAGTGAATAAGCTCAATGCCTACGTGATTCCAGAGAAGACGGTGCTGTATCCGGGCGAACGTTTCAATGCAAACATCGTCATGGCTGCCGTAGACACGACGCTCAGACCACAGATTTTTGTCAACGGTCAGCGGGTCGTGGCACACGAAGGACGGTATTCTTTCTTGGCTCCCGGTGTGGGCGAGCATGCTTTCGGTGGCTATATCATGATGCAGAACCGCAGGGGAGAGGTTGTTCGTCGCGATTTCTTGCAGAAGTATAGCGTGATTCCTGCGCCGACGAGTGCCACGGTTGCCGCCGATATGATGAACGTTTTGTATGCCGGTTACCCCAATCCGATGAGCGTCAGTGTGCCGGGTGTGCCGGCGAATGCAGTCTCCGTGTCGATGAACGGAGGTGCGATGACGGCCAAAGGTAACGGACATTTTGTTGCCGTTCCGGCTGCCGTGGGACGCGATGTGACCATTCGTGTCACGGCACGCGACAAGGGACAGGTGCGTACGTTGCCCCCGTTCGTGTTTCATGTGCGCAAGTTGCCCGACCCCACAGCCTATATCGCTCTTGGAACCACGCGCTTCAAGGGTGGTGGCATGAGCAAATCGGCATTGATGGGTGCTACGGGTATTCATGCAGCCATTGATGACGGACTGCTTGATATCCCGTTCCGCGTGCTGAGTTTCGAGACCGTATTCTTTGATAACATGGGAAATGCTGTCCCTGTCGCATCGGCCGGAGCGGATTTCTCTGACCGTCAGCGCGAAACGTTCCGTGGATTGGCGCGTAACCGACGGTTTTATATCAGTCATGTCAAGGCCGTGGGTCCCGATGGCATAACCCGTACGTTGACAGGTGCCTTGGAAGTAATCGTAAGATAATGGAAATGAAGATGAAAAAACGATATGTAATGCTACTGACGGCAGGTTTTGTGCTGAATGGCATGGCACAATCACCGCTCCGACAGGCCGAGGCGGCTGCCAAGGTGAAGAAGAACAATGCCAATAACCTGACAATGCGGGCACAGCTCATGTTCCCCACGCAGGAAAAAATGGGCGAAGACGTGGTGTGGCGTCGCGATGTCTACCGCGAACTCAACCTCAACGACGATGCCAATGCCGGGCTCTACTATCCTGTGGAGCCTGCAGACGGGCGAATGAATCTGTTTACCTTGATATTCAAACTGATGATGGCCGGACCGAACCGTGGTGGTATCAACGTCTATCAATATCAACTTGACGGTAACGAGCGGTTCACCGACGATGCGAAACTGAAGCCGTTGACCTTCCTCGACGACCATCATATCTTTTATGAGCGCACCGATCGTGGTGTGCATATCAACAACAGCGACATACCTTCGGCAGAAGTGAAGAGCTATTACCTGAAGGAAAGTTCATATTTCGACCAATCCACGGCGACATTCCACACCAAAGTGCTCGCCTTGTGCCCGATTATGGAGCGCGAAGATGAGTTCGGCAACGGCGCAACGAAGTATCCGCTCTTCTGGGTGAGGTATGATGACATTGCTTCGGCACTTGCCAAGCAAACCGTGATGACCAGTAATGTGAACAATGCGGCCGTGATGAGTCTTGACGACTATTTTACGATGAACCTGTATAAAGGGAAAATCTACAAAACCACCAATATGCAGGGCAAGACGCTGGCACAATATTGCAATACCGACAGTGCGCTGAACAAGGAACAGCGGCGCATCGAAAGCGAGATAGCCTCGTTTGAGAAGAACATTTGGGGCGACCAAGCACGCAAGGACTCGCTCGACAGTATCTCAAGACTCGACCGCAAGCAACTTAAGACCGTGCGTGCCAAGGGTCAACGCGTAGCAACAAGTCTGCGTCGCAGTCGTCGTTCGACCTCAGGAAACAGTGCGCCGGCAGCAATACATTGTCTTTATTCGGCACTTCCGCACGCAGCGTTACTTGTCCCGTGGTTTCGTTCACGGTCGGGTCGGCAAACAACAGGCGGCCCTTATGTGGATATTCCGTACCGTTTTCCAGCAAAATGCTCACTTCCACCGCACCGTTTACCGCCTGCATTTTACCGTCGGCAATATCCTGCTTCAGACGCATCACGTCGGTAGCGGACTGGGTAAGGTTGACATACATTGGATTGGTTTGCTGGATGGTCGCCAGTACGGTACTATCGTTCGCACCGACCAGCGAGCCTTCGGAAACCTTGGATTGTCCGATATAGCCCGAAATCGGCGCGGTAATGCGCGAGTAACCGACATTGATTTGCGCGGATTTAATCGCAGCTTTGGCCGATTTTACCGACGCTTCGCCGGAACGCTTGGATGCCACGGCGGCATCGTAATCCTGTTTGCTGATGGCATCGGCGGTCACCAACGGTTTGTAGCGCGTCAAATCCGCATTGGCTTTCGCCAGAGAGGCTTCCGCCGTCGCCAGCTGCGCGCGCGCGCTTTCCAGCGAAGCGACGTAAGTCGCGTCATCAAGTTGGTAAAGCGGCTGCCCGGCCTTCACATAACTGCCCTCTTGAAACAAGCGTTTCTTGATAATGCCGCCGACTTGGGCGCGGACACCCGCCGAACGGAACGATTCCAGACGGCCGGGAAGGTCGGTGCTGATGGTAACCTGTTGCGGATGTACCGTAACCACCCTGACTTCGGGCACGGGGGCCTGTTGGCCTGCCGCCGCACCGCCCTGCTGTCCGGCTTTGTCTTCACTCTTGCCGCAGGCAGACAGAGCCAGTGCCGTTGCCGCAGCGATTGCCGCTACGCGCAGCATCTTGTTAGAGACATGAAGAGTCATTATTTTTCCTATCTGAAATATGATGATAACGAATATTTGTTATTGAAAACGCGCTGCAAACCTATCGTATGAACCAACCGCCTGCACGGCCGTTTTTCCGAGCAATGCAGGCAAATGAGAATTACGAATGCGTACAACACATTGATACTTCTATTACATTTCAGCGCGGTATTATACATACATTCTTGCATGTTCCCAAGGATTTTTTTATAATTACAGACAGACTTGAAATACTTTTACATGACCGCTTCCGGACTTCAGCCATGAGAAAAACTAAAATCGAAGCATTGAAAACCAAAGAACATTTAATGCTTGCCGCTCTGGACACCTTCTACAAAAAAGGTATCGCGCGCACTTCGCTCAACGAAATCGCCCAAGCCGCAGGCGTAACGCGCGGTGCGCTGTATTGGCATTTCAAAAACAAAGAAGACTTGTTCGACGCCCTGTTCCAACGCATCTGCGACGATATCGAAAGCTGTATGCAGCAGGATTTGGAAAGCAATGCGGGAGAATGCTGGCCGAATTTCCGCCTGACCCTGCTGAAATTCTTCCAGCGTTTGGAAAATAACAGCATGCACTACAAATTCCACAACATCCTGTTTTTAAAATGCGAACATACCGAACAAAACGAGGCGGTCATCGCAATGGCCAACAAACACCAGCTGCTGTGGCGTGAAAAAATCACCACCATTCTTTCCGCATCCATCCGCCAGAGCGCCCTGCCTGAGGATTTGGACATCGACATGGCCGTCATTTTCCTCAACTCTATGCTCGACGGCCTGATTTGGCGGTGGTTCACTTCGCCGCAGTCTTTCGATTTGGGCACGACGGCCCCCCGCATGGTGGAAATTGCTTTGGACAATCTGCAAAACCACCCGCAACTGCGCAAGCAGGCGAATTAAAGCGTCCGAACATTAAAGAGGCCGTCTGAAAAATCATTTCAGACGGCCTCCCAACGTTATATGAGTCCTATACCAACCCTTCTTTTTCCACCCAAGCGGTAATATCGGCCTCCACTTCCTCAGGCGTGCCCGGATTGCCGATTTTCACTCCGTATTCGTCCGCATCCAATTCTTCCAGAATCTCCAGTTGCGAATCCAGCATTCCGGCCTTCATATAATGCCCTTTGCGCGCCATCATGCGTTGCAGGTTCACTTCCTGCGGCGGCGTCAGGTGCACGAATACCACCTTTCCCTCCGCACCGCGCAGAATATCGCGGTAACTGCGTTTCAGCGCCGAACAGGTTACGACGGAATACGCCACCCTTTCACGCGACCGCTCCGTCATCCAGTCCCGCAACCGGCACAGCCACGGGTAACGGTCTTCGTCGGTCAGCGGAATGCCCGCGCCCATTTTGTCGCGGTTTTCCTGCGTATGGAACTCGTCGCCTTCGGCATACGGGCAGCCATTCAAAAATCTCTGCAACGCAAGCGCAGCCGTGGTTTTACCGCAGCCGCACACGCCCATCATCACAAAATGCACTGTCATTCCGCCTCTCCTTCCTATATCCAATCAAACCAAAACAAAGGCCAACGCCGACAATGCAAACCCGATGGCTGCAATCAGCGTTTGGTTGACCGTCCACGTTTTCAGCGTCGTCGGCACGTCCATATCCAGCAGGCGGCCGACCAGCCAGAAGCCCGAATCGTTGAAATGGCTGCAACCGACCGAACCTGCCGCCGTCGCCAACACCACACATGCAAGCTGCCAGTCGCTGAAACCTGCGGCGGCAACGGCCGGAGCCATCAGCGCGGCGGCGGTCGTCAATGCGACCGTTGCCGAACCTTGCGCCACGCGCAACGCCAGCGCCACCAAGAAACAGCCCAGCAAAACGGGAATACCCAAATCCGCCATACTGTCGGCCAGTGCCTTGCCGATACCCGATGCACGCAACACGCCGCCGAACATGCCGCCCGCGCCGGTAATCAAAATCACCGAGCAGACCGGACCGAGCGCGCCGTCTATGGTTTTCTCCAGCGCACTGGCTTTATCGCCGCGTTTGCGTCCCAGCACGAACATTGCTGCCAACACCGAAATCAACAACGCTACGGGGGTCGAACCCAACATCTGCAAAATCTGAACCCAACTTTCGCCCGCATCGACCACTTTCTCGCTGATTAAGGTGGCCAGACCGGTATTCAGGAAAATCAACACCATAGGAATCAGCAAGATACCGATAACCGTCGCCGCGGAAGCCGGTTCCTGCGGCTGGTCTGCATCTTGCGCGCCGCCGCTCAGAAAATCGGGAACGGGGACATGAATCGTGCGCCCAAGCACTTTGCCGAGCAGATAACCGCTGAAATACCATGCGACGAACGCCACCGGCAGCCCGATAATCAGCACATGGCCGATATTCGCACCGTAAAATTCCGCCGAAGCAATCGGCCCGGGATGCGGCGGCAGGAAGACGTGCATCACCGAAAACGCGCCGATGGACGCCAGCGCATAAGGCAGCACGTCCTGTTTCATACGCCGCGCGGTGGCAAACACAATCGGCAGCATCACCATCAGTCCCGCGTCAAAGAAAATCGGGAAACCGAAAATCAACGAAGCCACCCCCAGCGCAAACGGTGCGCGTTTCTCGCCGAACGCCCGCACCAGCGCATTGGCCAGCGACTGCGCGCCGCCGGACGTTTCCACCAGCCGCCCCAGCATCGCGCCCAAGCCGACCAGCAAGGCCACACTGCCGAGCGTGCCGCCGAAGTTTTTGACCAGCACGTCGTTGACGATATGGTTCATCGGCAGCCCCGTCGCCACCGCCGTGGCCAGGCTGACCAGAATCAGCGTCAGCAGCGCGTGGATACGGAACTTCACAATCAGCACCAAAATCAGCAGTACCGCGCCCGCGGCAATGCCCAAGAGCATGCCCGCACTTAAAGTCTGCGTCCAGTTTTCCATTTCGGATACCTCTGAGTAGAAAAAATACAAATAATATGCCGTTCATATCCAAGATAGCACAAACCTGACGCGGCAGCGCCACCGTTTAAACCGTTTTCGGTTAACCGTTTATTTCCAAATTAAAAAAGGCCGTCTGAAAAACGGCTTTCAGACGGCCTTCGGGAAAACGGCGGTTGTTAAAGCTGAAACATTCGTTCATATGCCGAACGAAGCCTGTAATCGGATTTCATTATCCCGCTTCCGCCGTTTTCAGACGGCCTCGGCAACGATGGCGCACGGAAGGCACGGCGCGGGCAAAAGTCGGACATCCCGCTGCGCTTTCGGGTAGAATACGGGCTTTGTGTTTATCAGGCCGTCTGAAAATATGTCTTCCGCCCCGTCTTCAAAAATCCCTTATTTCCTGTTGTCCGCACTGGCCGTCGCATCCGACCAGTTCAGCAAACTGTCCGTGCTGGAGAGTTTTCGCTTCATGGAGCGGCTGAACATCGTCCCCGGCTTTTTCGACCTGACGCTGGTATACAATACCGGCGCGGCATTCAGTTTTCTAGCCGATCAAGGCGGCTGGCAAAAGTTCTTTTTTCTGGTGCTGGCCGCCGTCATCAGCCTCTACCTTGCCCGCGCCATCTGGCGCGACGACTTCGGGCGCTGGGGCAAAATCGGCGCGGCAATGATTATCGGCGGCGCGGTCGGCAACGTCATCGACCGTTTGCTTTACGGCCATGTGGTTGATTTTTTATTGTTTTACTGGCAGGATTGGTTTTATCCGGCCTTTAATATCGCCGACAGCTTCATCTGCGTAGGCGCGGTGCTGCTGGTAGTGGACGGTTTGAAAAACAAAAAACCGTCCGAAAATGGAAATAAAGAAAAACAATAAACGGAATCACACGCAATGTCTGAAAAAACCATTATTCTGGCCAACCCGCGCGGCTTCTGCGCCGGTGTCGACCGGGCCATCAGTATCGTGGAGCGCGCGCTGGAAGAATTCGGCGCGCCGATTTATGTGCGTCATGAAGTGGTGCACAATAAATTCGTGGTGGACAATCTGCGCGAAAAAGGTGCGGTCTTTATCGAAAACCTGTCCGAAGTGCCTGCCGGCGCAACCCTGATTTACTCGGCGCACGGCGTGTCCAAAGCCGTACAGGAAGAAGCCAAGGCGCGCGGCTTCCGCGTGTTCGACGCTACCTGCCCGCTGGTAACGAAGGTACACAAGGAAGTGGCGCGGCTGGACGCGCAAGACTGCGAAATCATCATGATAGGCCACAAAGGCCATGTCGAAGTCGAAGGCACGATGGGCCAACTGCCGCCGGGCAAAATGTTTCTGGTCGAAACGGTCGAAGACGTGGCGCGGCTCGAAGTCAGAAATCCCGACAAGCTGGCCTATGTCAGCCAGACCACGCTCTCGGTCGACGAAACCAAAGACATCATCGCCGCACTGAACGCGCGCTTCCCCAACATCCGCAACCCGCATAAAGAAGACATCTGCTATGCCACCACCAACCGTCAGAAAGCCGTCAAAGAGCTGGCGGAAGAATGCGATTTGGTGATTGTGGTCGGTTCGCCCAACTCCTCCAACAGCAACCGCTTGCGCGAAGTCGCGGCCCTGCGCGGCGTGGACGCCTACATGGTGGACAACGCCGGCTACCTGCGGCGCGAATGGTTCGAAGGCAAAAACAAGGTCGGCGTAACCGCCGGCGCATCCGCCCCCGAAGTGTTGGTCAAAGAGGTGCTGCAAACCATTCAGGAATGGGGGCACGAAACCATACGCGAGGGCGAAGGCGCGGAAGAAAGCATCGTGTTCGTCCTGCCCAAAGAACTGAGGCGCGAGGGTGAAAACAAACAGGCGTTGAACAAAGGCTGAAAAGCCTTCGGAAACAGATGAGGCCGTCTGAAAACAGATTTTCAAACGGCCTCGTTACCAATGAAAACCGGATGCAGCTTATCGGCGGATTGCCAGAAATTCTTCCAGCTCCTCTTCAGACGGCATACCGCTTTGCGCGCCGTTTTGGGTAATGGACACCGCGGCGGCGGCACAGGCTTTGCGTACGGCGGTTTCCATGCCCTCTTTCCAATACACCGCAAATGCGCCGTTGAAGGTGTCGCCCGCGCCGGTGGAATCGACCGGCGTTACCGGAAAACTCGGCACATAGTGCAGCACGCCCTGCTCGTCGTTATAAACCGCACCTTTTTCGCCGACCGTCATCAACACGGGGCAGGGCGAACGGCTGATGAGTTCCTCGGCAGACATATCCTGAGGCAGCCCCAAGCTGGCGGCCAGCTCGTAAGTGTTGGGCGTCAGCAGCGTGGTCAGTTCGAGCAGCTCCTGCGGCAGCCTCTGCGCCGGCGCGGGGTTCAACACAAACGGCCTGCCGTGTTTCTGCGCCAGCTTCGCCGCGGTAATCACGCACTCCATCGGTATTTCGAGCTGCGAGAGCACCACATCGCTTCCGGCAATGGTTTCCTCATGCGCCAGCACGTCTTCCGGCGTCAGGGCGAAATTGGCGCCGGACACGGCAACAATCGAATTTTCACCGCCCGCAACGGTGATGTTGGCGATACCGCTCGAGTATCCCTGCACCGTTTTGACACAATCGCTGCATACGCCCTCACGGTCGAGGTTGGTCAGCATTTCATAGCCGAAACCGTCGTCGCCCACCGCGCCGATCATGCGCACGTCCGCACCCAAGCGCGCGGCGGCCACCGCCTGATTGGCCCCCTTGCCGCCCATGAAGCGGTTGAAATCCGTTCCCAGCAGCGTTTCGCCCATACGCGGGAAACGCGGTGCGTTGGTTACCAAATCCATATTGATACTGCCGACTACGGCCACTCTTACCTGTTTGAACACAATAAATCCCTTATATAATTTGCCATGCCGCCTTTTTCAGACGGCCTTTCATCACTTTTTACATACGCGGAATACTATGACGTATGCAACCGTCTGTCAAACTATAATACCGTTAATCTGATTATTTAATACCGAAATTTAGCATTTTTGCAGCATTTCAGCATAAACGGTAGCGAGGCCGTCTGAAAATCAGGAATCCGGCGGCGGATGCCCTGCGCCGTTTTTCAGACGGCCTCTTTCAATTTAACGGCATCCGCTATTTTACGCACGGCAACCGTTGCCGCAAACACCGCCGCCGTCAGGGGAAACGTGATGCCCAACGGCGTTTCGCCGTCCAAAAGGATACGATAGGACACGAATCCGGCCGCCCGCAACGCCGGTTTCGGGGAAACGGCGGCGGTCATTGCGGGCATTTCAGGCCCAGCCATTTAATCGTGCCGTTTTTGTCCAATTCTTTGACAATCAGCATAAAGCCGCCGATTTCGATGCGGTCGCCCTCCACCGGATATTTGCTGTCGGCGCGTATTTCAAACAATTCGTACAGGCTCAGGCTCTCTTCGCCGTCGTTGAGCCTCAGGCCGTAAGCCTGCGCCAAATCGCCCGCCTTGCCGGCCGGATCGACGATAAATTCGCCGAAGAAATTAAAATTCATGCGCACGCTGCTGCCGGTTTCGGTAAAGTAGCGCGCCATATTGTCCACCTGCTCTTCCGGCAGGATATACCATGCCGTGTCGCCCGCCTGCAAAGCGGTGTCGCCGTGCAGCGCAATCCGCCCGCCGCCGCGTATCAGGGCGAAGCAGCGCAGCTCGAACGACGAGGAAATCGGCGCGACTTTGTCGGGGTGCATCCCTTCGGCCTCCGAATCGGCCGCCACGCGGTAGGCAGTCAGGCGCACGGATTCGCGTTCGGCCAGCCAGATGTCGCGCGTGTCTTTCGGTTCGGGTTTGGGCGGCACGGCCACTTTCAGCCAGCGCGCCATCACCGGAATAGTGGTTCCCTGAATCAACAGCGACAAAATCACCACGGCAAACGCAACGTCAAACAACAGCTTCGAATTCGGCACGCCCATCACCAGCGGCATCATCGCCAGCGAAATCGGTACGGCGCCGCGCAAGCCGAGCCAACTGATATATGCCTTTTCACGCAGGCTGTAATGGAATTTCCACAAGCCGCCGAACACGGCCGCAGGACGCGCCACCAGCATCAGGAACACGGCGATGACCAGCGCGTCCGCGCCTTTTTCCAGCACGCTGGTCGGCGTAACGAGCAGGCCGAGCACCACAAACATGGTCGCCTGCGCCAGCCACGCCAGCCCGTCCATCACCCGCAGCACATGTTCGGTTGCCCGGCTGTGCTGGTTGCCGACGATGATGCCCGCGAGGTACACCGCCAGAAACCCGCTGCCGCCGATGAGGTTGGTAAAGGCGAACACCAGCAGCCCGCCCGAAACAATCATCAGCGCATACAGCCCCTCCGCCAGATTCAGACGGCCTACCAGCTTGGCCAGTATCTTGCCGCCGAACCAGCCCAGCAGCAGGCCGAAGCCGAGTTGCAGCATCAGCATCCACAGGAACGCCAATACGCCCGACCGCTCCGGCTGCATAATCAGGCCAATCAGCGCCGTAACCAGAAAAACCGCCATCGGGTCGTTGGCGCGATTTCCAATGTTGCCTGCACGCGCTCGTTCAGGCGCACGCCGCTGTTGCGCAGCAGGCTGAACACCGCGCCCGCATCGGTCGAACCGACAATCGCCGCCATCAGGATGCCGAACTTCCAGTCCGACCCCAGATAAAACGTGGTAAACAGCCCCAGCAGCAACACGGTCGCAAACACGCCCCAAGTCGCCAGCACCGCCGACGGTTTCAGCGCGATGCGGAAACTTTCCGGCCGCGTGCGCAGCCCGCCGTCGAGCAGGATGACCGCCAGCGCAAGCTGGCTGATGACGTTGGCCTGTACGAAATTGTCGAAGTCGATACGGCCGATGCCGTCCTCCCCCGCCAGCATTCCGACCGCGAGAAACACCAGCAGCAACGGCATCCCCAACCGTGCCGACAGCGTGGTCGAAACCACGCTCAGAAACAGCAGCGCCCCGCAAAGTAAAAACAGGCTGTTCATCCAATCCAATTTGTCCGCCCTCCCGTTGTCATGATATGCGTGTGAAATTTTCAGAATTTTATCATGAAAACAATGGGTTTTACCGACCGCGCCGCAGTCCGGCCGACAAAGCCGCCGCAGGCTGTTTTCGGTCGGACGCCCCGTTATCAGTTATAATGCGCGGTTTGCACATACCAACTTTTTCAGGAACCGCACACATGGCCTTTGCCTCGCTTTTCACCCTGCTCGACGACATCACGTCCGTTTTGGACGACGTCGCCCTGATGACCAAAATGGCCGCAAAAAAAACCGCCGGCGTAGTCGGCGACGACCTGGCGCTGAACGCCAACCAGGTAACCGGCGTTTCCGCCGATAGGGAGCTGCCGATTATCTGGGCCGTCGCCAAAGGCTCGCTCGTCAACAAAATCATCCTCGTGCCGCTGGCGCTGCTGCTGTCGTTCTTCCTGCCCGCCGCGATTACGCCGTTGCTGATGATAGGCGGCGCATACCTGTGTTTCGAAGGCGTGGAAAAACTGCTGCACAAATTCCTCCGTTCAGACGGCCACGAAGAAGCCGGAAGTCCGGCGGAAACATTGGATGAAAAAACCAAAATCAAAGGCGCCATCCGCACCGACTTCATCCTTTCCGCCGAAATCATCATCATCGCGCTGGGCGTGGTGGAACGGTACGACGCCGTTACCCAATCGCTGGTGATGGCCGCCATCGGTGTCGGCATGACCGCCTTCGTGTACGGCTTGGTCGGCGTCATCGTCAAACTCGACGATTTGGGTATGTTCCTGATGAAAAAAGACAGCGGCGCGGCCAAAACGCTGGGGCGCGGGCTGATTGCCTTTATGCCGTGGTTCATGCGCACGTTGAGCGTGGTCGGCACGCTGGCGATGTTTTTGGTCGGCGGCGGCCTCATCGTGCACAACTTCGCCCCGCTGCACCACTTCCTCGAAGCGCGCCACTGGGCCGACGGCCTCGCAGGCAATATCGCGGGGCTGGTAACTGGCCTCGTCAGCGGCGCCATCGTCTGCGCCGTCGTCCTGCCGCTGCTGCACCTGGCAAACAAAGGCAAATCCCACTGACAACCAACTGAAAGGCCGTCTGAAATCCGTTTTCAGACGGCCTGTCCGAATATTATGAAACTCATCCGCACCCTCGAAACCTACTGGCGGCAACCCCGTTTCTACTGGCCGCTCACCGTCATCATCGCCGCCGCCACGCCGCTGACTTTCGCCCCCTATTACCATTTCTGGCTGATGCCGCTGCTGTTCGGCGCCCTCGTCCGCCTGACCGAACTGCGCTCCGAACGCGCCGCCACCACCGCCTACCTCTACGGCCTTGTCGGTTACGCCGCCCAGTTTTACTGGATACATACCGCCATGCACGACGTATCCGGCCTGAGCAACCTTTATGCTGTTCCGATTACCTTCCTGCTGCCCGCCTTTCTGGCACTCTATCCCGCTCTGTGCTTCCGCCTGCTCCGCATGTTCCGTTACCCGCGCGCGGTCAACATCGGCATCATCCTGCCGCTATTGTGGACACTGGCGGAATTTGCCCGCGAACGCCTGCTCACCGGCTTCGGCTGGGGCGCGCTGGGCTATTCGCAAATCGTCCCAAACAGCCCGCTGGCAGGATTCGCCCCCGTAGGCGGCATCCATCTGGTTACGCTGGCGACGGCCTGTACCGGCGCATGGCTGGTTTTGCTGATTGACAACACAGGCCGTCTGAAAAAACGCCTGCTGCCGCTGGCGGGCATCGCCGCCCTGTGCGGCACCGGCTACGCCCTCCAGCAGACCGATTTCACCCGTCCCGACGGCAGCACCGCCACCGTCGCCCTGATACAGGGCAATATCGAGCAGACCTTCAAGTGGCACGAAGACCAAATCGTTCCCACCATCCAAAAATACTACGCCCTGCTCGGCCAAACCAAAGCCGACATCGTCATCATGCCCGAAACCGCCATCCCCGTGATGCGGCAGGACTTACCGCCCGACGTACTGGTCAAATTCGCCGAACAGGCCGACGGCAACAACAGCGCGCTGGCATTGGGCATCAGCCAATACACCGCCGACGGCGGCGGCTATGAAAACGCCGTCGTCAACCTCAGCGGCTACCGCGACGGCGGCAAAACCCCGCCCTATTACGCCAAAGACCACCTCGTCCCGTTTGGCGAATACAAACCGCTCAAATTCATCACCGAGCCGCTCTACCGGCTGATGGACATGCCGCTGGCCGACTTCCGGCGCGGCGGCGGCAGGCAAATGCCGCTGGAAATGAAAAACCAGAAAATCGCGTTCAACATTTGCTACGAAGACGGCTTCGGCGACGACTTAATCGCCACCGCGAAACATTCCACCCTGTTGGCCAACGCCAGCAATCTGGCATGGTTCGGCGGTTCCAACGCCATGTACCAGCAGCTCCAGCAGTCGCAGGCGCGTGCAATGGAATTGGGCCGCTACATGGTACGCGCCACCAACACCGGCGCAACCGCCATCGTTTCCCCCAAAGGCGCCGTCCTCGCCGCAGCGGAACCTAACACCGACGCCGTACTGGAAGGCATCGTCAAAGGCCATACCGGCCAAACGCCCTATATGAAGCTGGGCGGCTCATGGCCGCTAATCTGCCTGCTGGCGGGCACCGTACTGTTTTTATACTTATTGCAGAAAAAACAAAAATAACGCCTGCGCTTACCTTTTTTCAGACGGCCTTTACCCAACTTTGAGGCCGTCTGAATTTACATTCACCATTGTTTGTAATATACTAAGCTATATCCGCATGAATCCGCTCAAATTTTAAAAATCAATCAAAATTAATAAATCACAAAATTTTACCTATCACATATTGAACATTAACCGCAAACCCGCGTCTAATTAGTCATCCGCAGCAAGCAATGCTATACTGACCGGCCAAACGGCCGCATAATCCGCAAACAACACACAAGCGGCGCCGGAAAGCGCCGCCTCACAAAGGAAAACACCTCGATGAACAACGCTTTCGCATTACCCGCCGTACACAGCGGCAACGGCAGCCTCGAACAATACATCCACACCGTCAACAGCATTCCCATGCTTTCCGCCGAAGAAGAAAGCAGCTTGGCCGAGCGTCAGCAAAAAGGCGACCTCGAAGCCGCCAAACAGCTCATCCTTTCCCACCTGCGCGTGGTCGTATCCATCGCGCGCGGTTACGACGGCTACGGCCTCAACCAGGCCGATCTGATTCAAGAAGGCAACATCGGCCTGATGAAGGCCGTCAAACGCTACGAACCCAGCCGCGGCGCGCGCCTGTTTTCGTTCGCCGTACACTGGATTAAAGCCGAAATCCACGAATTCATCCTGCGCAACTGGCGCTTGGTACGCGTCGCCACCACCAAACCGCAGCGCAAACTGTTCTTCAACCTGCGCAGTATGCGCAAAAGCCTCAACGCACTGTCGCCGAAAGAAGCGCAGGAAATCGCCGACGATTTGGGCGTGAAACTTTCCGAAGTGCTGGAAATGGAACAGCGCATGACCAGCCACGACATCGGCATCATGGCGGACAACAGCGACGACGAAGACAGCTTCGCCCCCATCGACTGGCTGGCCGACCACGACGCTGAGCCGAGCCGCCAGCTTGCCAAACAGGCCCATTACGCCCTGCAAACCGAAGGCCTGCAAAACGCGCTGGCTCAGCTTGACGACCGCAGCCGCCGCATCGTCGAAAGCCGCTGGCTGCAAGACGACGGCGGGCTGACCTTGCACGAGCTGGCCGACGAATACGGCGTGTCGGCCGAGCGCATCCGCCAAATCGAAGCCAAAGCCATGCAGAAACTGCGCGGTTTCCTCGCCGAAGAGGCCGCAGCCGTCTGATCCCGTTTCCAAGCGCATAACAGGCCGTCTGAAAAACACCGCGATACGTTTTCAGACGGCCTTTTTTTATTTTCCTAATCAACAGGATTGACGCCTCCGAACATTCATTTCAAGGCTGATTTGTTCTATAATACGCCCTGACACACATCCCTATCCCCGCCCCACTCCCATGCAACTTACCGCCGTCGGACTCAACCACCAAACTGCGCCTTTGAGCATACGCGAAAAGCTGGCGTTTGCAGCCGAAAGCCTGCCCGAAGCCATGAGCAGTCTGGCCCGAAGCGAGGCCGCCAGAGAAGCGGTAATCCTATCCACCTGCAACCGTACCGAGCTTTACTGCATCGGCGAAGCCGAGCGGATTATCGAATGGCTGGCGCAATACCACGGCCTGCCTGCCGAAGAAATCCGGCCCTACCTCTACACCTTAGACAGCGGCGAAACCGTCCGCCACGCCTTCCGCGTCGCCTGCGGGCTGGATTCCATGGTACTCGGCGAACCGCAGATTCTCGGCCAAATCAAAAACGCCGTGCGCATCGCCCAAGAGCAGGAAAGCATCAACAGCGGCCTCAACGCCCTGTTTCAAAAAACCTTTGCCGTTGCCAAAGAAGTCCGCACCGACACCGCCGTCGGCGCAAACTCCGTTTCCATGGCTTCCGCTTCGGTCAAGCTGGCCGAACAGATTTTTCCCGCCATTGCCGATTTGAACGTTTTATTCATCGGTGCCGGCGAGATGATCGAGCTGGTCGCCACCTACTTCGCCGCCAAAAACCCCAAACTGATTACCGTCGCCAACCGCACCCTGCCGCGTGCGCAGGAATTGTGCGACAAGCTCGGCCTCAACGCCGAACCGTGCCTGTTGAGCGAACTGCCCGCCATCCTGCACGAGTACGACGTCGTCGTTTCGTCCACCGCCAGCCAGCTTCCGCTCGTCGGCAAAGGCATGGTCGAAAGCGCGCTGAAAAAGCGCCACAGTATGCCCGTGTTCCTGCTTGATTTGGCCGTCCCGCGCGACATCGAAGCCGAAGTCGCCGAACTGAACGACGCCTACCTCTACACCGTCGACGACATGATGGACATCGTCCAAAGCGGCAAAGACGCCCGCCAGAAGGCCGCCGCCGAAGCCGAAGCGATGGTGGAGGAAAAAGTCGCCGAATTTATCCACCGGCAGCAAAGCCGCCAGAGCGTTCCCCTTATCCGCGCCCTGCGCGACGAAGGCGAACGCGCCCGCCGCCAAGTGCTCGAAAACGCCATGAAGCAGCTTGCCAAAGGCACTTCCGCCGAAGAAGTGCTCGAACGCCTCTCCATCCAGCTCACCAACAAGCTGCTCCACTCGCCGACCCGCACCCTCAACAAAGCGGGTTCGGAAAACAGCGGGCTGGTTGACGCCGTCGCGCAAATCTATCAGTTAGACCACCACGACTGAAAGGCACATACCCGAAAGGCCGTCTGAAATCCGCGCGTACGTTTTTCAGACGGCCTTTTCCGACACACCGACGATTCCACGGAACGCAGCATCGTCCCGCCCCGAACGGAGTATTCCATGCCCGCCTACATCCCGTCTTCCGATTTGAAAACCATCCTCCATTCCAAACGCGCCAACCTCTATTATCTCGAACACTGCCGCATACTGGTCAACGGCGGCCGCGTCGAATACGTTACCGAGCAGGGGAAGGAATCCCTGTATTGGAACATTCCGATAGCCAACACCACCTGCATCCTGCTGGGAACGGGCACATCCGTTACCCAAGCCGCCGTGCGCGAGCTGTCCAAAGCGGGCGTGGTCATCGGATTTTGCGGCGGAGGCGGAACCCCCTTGTTTGCCGGTTGCGAAGTCGAATTTTTCAGCCCGCAGAGCGAATACCGCCCCACCGAATACCTGCAACGCTGGTGCGACTTCTGGTTTGACGACGCCAAACGACTGGCGGCGGCCAAACACCTACAGGCCGCCCGTCTGAAAACAGTGGCGCAAATCTGGCTCCAAACCGACTGGCAGCCCGATTCGGACATTCTCAACGGCCTGCTGCGGCGATACGAGAAAGAATTTCAGACGGCCCCGGACAACCAATCGCTGCTCGCCGCCGAAGGGCGCTTCACTGCCAAACTTTACAGCATCGCCAACCGGGCCACGCTAAACGACGCAACGTTCAAACGCAGCACGCGCGGCGAAAGCGGCGACGCGGCCAACAAATTCCTCGACCACGGCAACTACCTCGCCTACGGGCTGGGTGCAACCGCCTGCTGGGTGCTCGGCCTGCCGCACGGTTTGGCGGTGCTGCACGGCAAAACGCGGCGCGGCGGCCTGGTATTCGACGCCGCCGACATCGTCAAAGACGCGCTCATCCTGCCGCAGGCCTTTATCAGCGCGGCCGAAGGCGACAACGAGCGCGAGTTCCGCCAACGCTGTATCGAACGGTTGGTGCACTTCGAAGCACTCGACATCATTATCGACACGCTGAAATCCATCGCCGCCGAATCCTCGAAATAAGGCCGTGCCGCAATCATCCGCCCACAGGCGGCAATCCGCACTCCAAAGTTTCAGACGCAGAATCAACTAACTATATTTAAAACACTTACTTTAATTGATACAGTTACAGCTACAATGAATTCACTTCATTTTTGATACAGCGGCCTATTGATTCCGTCATTCCCGCACAGGCGGGAATCTAGGCCTATCCGCACAGAACTATCGAGGGAAAGGGTTCCCTGAATTTTGCGTTCTAGATTCCCGCCTGCGCGGGAATGACGGAATTTAATGACCGGTTGTATTTAAAATTTAGTAAGTTCACTGTATATGACGCAACCGGCCTATCGGGAAGAAAACGCATGAACATCCTGCTCATCAGCCAATGCAGCAAAAACGCCCTCAAAACCACCCGCCGCATCCTCGACCAATTTGCCGAACGCTGCGGCGAACGCACATGGCAGACGCCGATAACCGAAGCGGGGCTGGACACCCTGCACCGGATGCTGCGCGAGACCGCACGCAAAAACACCGCCGTCGCCTGCTACTGGACGCGCGGCAGAAACCGCACCGAGCTGTTATGGATAGTCGGCGACCGCAGGCAGTTCAACGCGCAGGGCCGCGTTCCGACCAACCGCAGCCGCCGCGACATCTTGCGCAGCGAGCACGAAACCGCGTGGCGGCACGGCGTTTCCATCCAGATTGCCGCCACCCTCGCCGCCCTGCTGCACGACTTGGGCAAAGCCACCGGATTTTTTCAGAACAAACTGAAGGCCAGCGGCAAAGCGTCGGCCGACCCCTTCCGCCACGAATGGCTGTCGCTGCGCCTGTTTCAAGTCATGATTGCAGGCTGCCGCACCGACGCCGAATGGTTGGGCCGTCTGAAAAATTGGCCGCAATACCTGGCCAAGCATCCGCATTGGTATAAAAATTTCGGCGCAAGCGATAAAAATCCCAAAGGCGATTATGATTTCACATTCCCGCCGCTGGCTAGATGGATTGCATGGCTGATTGTCAGCCACCACCGATTGCCGTTTTATCCGGATTATCCGGATTATGATCATCCCGGCAATACCTTTAAAAAAGGCTGGGAAGACGCCCGCACCAGACAAACCGTCGGCGAATTCTTCAAACGGCTGGAACCTGCCGACCATTGGGTGCGCAATTCAGCAGCCAAAATCAACAAAACCTCCTTCTTCTCGCTCCAGGCCGACCCGACGACCAGCCCGCTATGGCAGAAACAGGCGGCTTTTTGGGCGGACAGGGCCTTGCAGCACCGCCCGCTGGCGGAGTGGTGCGAACAAAACCAAAACCATTCCGACACACCCGCCGATCCGTTGCTCCTGCACCTCTCCCGCCTGTGCCTGATGGCCGGCGACCACAACTACTCCGCTCTGCCGCCAAACGACACAGGCCGTCTGAAAGGCGTGTCCGAACTCTACGCCAACACCGATAAAGATAAAGAAAAACGCCCCAAACAAAAGCTCGACGAACACCTCTGCGGCGTCGCCAAACTCACCGCCCGCTTCGCCCGCCTGTTGCCGCTGCTGCCGCGCGAACTGCCCGCCCTCGGCAACCACCGCCCGTTTAGGAAACCCACCGCAAATCCCCGTTTCCAGTGGCAGAACAAAGCCTTCGACCTCAGCCGCCGTTTTCAGACGGCCTCTGCCAAACAAGGCTTCTTCGGCGTCAACCTCGCCAGCACCGGCTGCGGCAAAACGCTCGCCAACGCCCGCATCATGTACGCCCTTGCCGATCCGGACCGCGGCGCGCGCTTTACCATCGCCCTCGGCCTGCGCGTGCTCACCCTGCAAACCGGCCTCGCCCTGCGCCAACGGCTGGAACTCGAAGAAAACGAAAGCCTCGCCACACTGGTCGGCGGCGGCGCGGCCAAAGAACTGTTTGCCTGCCGTGCCGACGATTCGCCGCCGGAAAAAGAAAACGGGCCGACGCCGGAAGAAACCGGCAGCGAATCCGCCGAAGGCCTGCTTGACGGCAAAGCGTTTACCGACATCAGCGACTGCCCGATAGACGACAAAATCTTCGGCACGCTCATCGCCGACACCACCGCCCGCAGGCTGCTGCACACCCCCGTCGTTACCTGCACCGTCGACCACCTGATGCAGCTTTGCGAACAACAGCGCGGCGGCCGCTACATCGTCCCCATGCTGCGCCTGCTCGGCAGCGATTTAGTGCTCGACGAACCCGACGACTTCTCCACCGAAGACCTGCCCGCCCTTTCGCGGCTGGTTTACTGGGCCGGACTGCTCGGCAGCCGCGTCCTGCTCTCCTCCGCCACCCTCACCCCCGACATGGTCATCGGCCTGCGCGACGCCTACCGCGACGGCCGCAGAATCTGGAACGAACACCAAGGCCTGCCGCAGGAACCCGTCGTCTGCGCCTGGTTCGACGAATTCGACCAACATATCGGCACATACCGCAGGGAAGAATTCATCCGGCAGCACGAAACCTTTTGCCGCAACCGCAGCGAAAAACTCGCCGCCCAACCCGTCCGCCGCCGTGCCGAATGGCTCGACATCGACAGCACCGACCCCGCAACCCTCGCCGCCAAACTGCTCGAACGGGCAAGCACCCTCCACCGCCGCCACAACCATACCGACCCCGCAAGCGGCAAAAACATCAGCGTCGGCCTGATACGCTTCGCCAACATCAACCCGATGGTCAAATACGCCCAAGCCATGTTCGGCCTCACCCCGCCCGACGACACCGCCCTGCACATCGCCTGCTACCATTCCCAACAGCTCCTGCTGCTGCGCAGCAACCTCGAACGCCGCCTCGACACCCTGCTCGACCGCAAAGACCCCGCCAAACTGTTCGCCCACCCCGACATTCAGACGGCCTTAGCCCAAAGCCCCGCCCGAAACCACATCTTCATCGTCTTTGGCTCCCCCGTAACCGAAGTCGGCCGCGACCACGATTACGATTGGGCCATTATCGAACCCTCCTCCATGCGCTCGCTCATCCAACTCTGCGGGCGCGTATGGCGGCACCGTCCGCACCTGAGCACGGCAGAACACGCCAACATCGCCATCCTCAGCCGAAACATCAAGGCACTGACCCGCAGCCCGGAAGAACCCGCCTATTGCCGCCCCGGCTTCGAAAGCAAAAACGCCATGCTGAGCAGCCACGACGCCCAAACCCTCATCAGCAGCGAAGAAACCGGCCACATCAACTCCATCCCCCGCCTGCACCGTCCCATGCCGTCTGAAAAACCGAAGCCAAAGTCAGACAGCCTGACCGAACTCGAACACCGCGTCATGGCCGACATCCTCAACAACCCGCAACGCTTCACCGCCCTATACCGCCAACCCGGCAACGCCGCCCCGCTGACCGCCCACCACGCCAAAATCAGCCCGTTCCGCTCCGGCCGCCCCCAAACCGACTATGTCGCCTTCTGGGACGCCGAAGACGAAAAAATCGCCTTCAAAACCAGTGAAAACGCCGAACACTACGGCGGCAGCAAAGACGGCCGGGATACCGAAGTAGATTTCAAGCTCACCGCCGCCCCCAGCCCCACCGCAGCCGTTTTCCCGTGGCCTTGCCAAAGCCTGCCCGACGCCCTTGCCGAAGAAGCAGACGGCGACACCCCCGAAGCCCTCGCCGCCGCAGCGCAAAAATACGCCGTCGTCAGCCTCGATATAGACAGTGAAAAATGGTGCTACAACGAATGGAGCGGCTTCTGGCATGACACCGAACAAACCTAGGCCATCTGAAACCCTTTTTTCAGACGGCCTGCAAACCGCACGTTTTATCAGGCCCGCAGCAATGGCTGCAAAAAAAGGTTTTCTGATACAATGCCGCGCAGGGTTTGCATTTTTCTGAAGAAAACCGGAAACTTGGTTAGTTACCTGCCGCACAGGCAGCTTAGAAAAACCAGCAAACGGATGGAAGTATTGCAGCGTTGTTACCTGCCGCACAGGCAGCTTAGAAAATTGGAAGGTAAGCAGAAAGTTCATGAAACTTGTTACCTGCCGCACAGGCAGCTTAGAAAACCAAACCGTCAAAATTACGCGAATTGATGGTGTTACCTGCCGCACAGGCAGCTTAGAAATCTTTGATAGCCCTTTTGCTGACAATGGTAATGTTACCTGCCGCACAGGCAGCTTAGAAATCTGGTGAGATGATAATTCAGGGGGCATATCCGTTACCTGCCGCACAGGCAGCTTAGAAATTTCCTCTTTGGACATAAGGGCATTAAAAATTGTTACCTGCCGCACAGGCAGCTTAGAAACACTCCTCCAACATTTCCGCCCATGACAACTGGTTACCTGCCGCACAGGCAGCTTAGAAAAATATGGACGCGTCCACTTCGGCGGCCAAAATGTTACCTGCCGCACAGGCAGCTTAGAAAAGCAATTCTCGGAAAATCGTTGACGTTCGACAGTTACCTGCCGCACAGGCAGCTTAGAAAAACGGCTTTTCTGCGAGAAGTCGCAGGGGATTTGTTACCTGCCGCACAGGCAGCTTAGAAATTCGGAACATCAACAACAGTTTCAACAAGACTGTTACCTGCCGCACAGGCAGCTTAGAAAATCTTGAACGCCACAATCGAAGCCGCCACCATGTTACCTGCCGCACAGGCAGCTTAGAAACTGACGAGAATAAGAGTTGTTTTCTTCCGAAAGTTACCTGCCGCACAGGCAGCTTAGAAACATCGTTCGATTTGAATTAATCGCCTCGCCACGTTACCTGCCGCACAGGCAGCTTAGAAATCGAACCGATTGCAACGGTCCGCCCCTTGCGTGTTACCTG
>ERZ773067.448-NODE-448-length-25488-cov-3.162309_pt1 | contig 25488 bp, 16 predicted proteins | sample MGYA00580622_ERZ773067 | MGnify/ENA primary metagenome ERZ773067 (study PRJEB29015, sample SAMEA2737998) | human oral metagenome | biome: human oral; feature: human-associated habitat; material: dental | place: China | collected 2113 ...
AAAAGCGCATCAAATTGAAAGGACAAACCATGACGCAACACACCGACATTACCCTTATCCGCTTCCGTTTTCCCCTTCCTTACTGTAAGAGATATGTCAGCCATTTTATCTTCATCGTAAATAAATGGTATATCATAAGTCTGAGAGGTCTCCCTCTTAACCGAAAGTACAATGGTTTTCTTAATCTCTGTAAGTCCGGAAAACTTCTGATAGCTGATTTTTTCAGACTCCATCAGCTTCGATGCTTTTCTGCTAAGCGCATCCGTTATGGCTTTCTCATTTTCAGCAGCAAACCGGTCTCCGTTAAACTCATCTATGAATTTTGACGAAAGTTCATTTATTTCTCTCTTCTCTTCAGTGGACATTTCGGATATAAGTCCCAATAAATTTCTTCTGCCCTTTGAAATACTCGTCTGCGCTGTCAGGTTAGAAAATGTGATTTCCGCTCTCTCGTCTATCATCTTTTCTACTTCAGTAGTCTGAACCTCTTTTGCAATTTCGGCCTTTTTAGCCTCATAATAATTATTGTCCGCCTCTGTAAGATTTTCTTTAAGTTCTCCCGCAAGCAATTTGGCATAAGACATATCTATCTGATTATCTATCTTATCCTCACCGCCGAGCACTTTTATAAGTTCTCCGAAGTTATCATCTATCTTCTCGTCAAAGCCGCCAAGCTTTCTGCTTCTTACAGCAGAGAGCATATTTCTCAGAGTAAGACTCTGATTTTTAAGGCTCACACTTCCTACAGCTGCATCATCATCCTTTTCAATCTGATTAAGCAGACGGTATATTCCTATATAAGCCTCTCTTTCCGGCTCACTTACGTCCCCGCTCTTTTCCAGATTATAAAGATAACGGCTGTATTTCTCATCATTTGGAAATACTTTTTCATTTATTTCTTTTGCTCTCTTAAGCAGTTCTTCCATATCCAGATCAAGAGGATTAATTCCTGATTTAATAAGTCCGGCCACCGTAGCAGGTTTCAGCTCTTTTAAAGCTGTTTCGGTAAGGGTAGAAGCCACCTTCATTTTTGTTACTGACTCCACACTCACTTCTGCTTTATTATATGCCAGAAGCCTTACTGCCTTTCTGTTTGCATCTGTAAGATCCAAATTATTTTCACTCAGAACCTCATCAATATTGCCAAAGGCTTTGCGTATACTGTCACCTAAATCAGCCCTGATTTCGGTTGCGCCCTTTTCATAAGCCATACCCGCTTCATGATAGGATGCAAGGGTAATTCTTGTTTCTGCTCTGTATGTGGCAGATACCGCTCCCATCTTGTATTCAGTTTCATAGGTTCTTGTAAGTGCATAGGAACGTATGGATACCACACTTCTTAAAAGTTCTATCCCGTTTGCGGCATTGCCTGCAGTTTTTGCACCACCGGCAGTTTCACCGTTTTTCAATGTCACCGCACCGTCAAGCAAGCCCTTATAATAGCTTTCCTCTTCTTTTCTAAGATTGTCTACAAGCCCCTTAAGATCGGTTACATCTATTTTTATCCCCTTATTTAACATACTTACCGCCGATTGTTCGGTAAGTTTAAGTCTTATTTCTTCAAGATTTCTTCTTTGGCTTACTTCTGTAATTGTAATTTTTGTGGTTTGTCTGAAATAATTAACCACATAGCCTGCCTGCCTGTAATTAGCTGTACCCACTATAGCATCTGTAGCTTCTCTTCCCTCTGAAATTCCTTTTGCAAGCCTATCCGCTAACTTTCCTGTTCCTTCAGCAGTTTCTGCTCCGTTCTTTAACTCATTTAGGCTTAAATACTTTGCTACACTTGCAGGAGTAATCTCCATCCCCTTGGTAAACAGCCACTTAGCCGCACCAAGGCTGTCTTCATCCGGAGTTACTCCCTTGCTCTCCAAAAGATTTACAGCCTGATTTTCTATTTTAAACCAGGTCTCTTCTTTTTCTACCGTCTGTGATACTTCTCTGTACGACTTTGTATGCTCCGCCCTGTAGAGATTAGATATTGTTTCAGGCAAATCAGCTTCTATCATATGACTTATAGCCGGTTCATTTATATTTTTTATTACATCTTTCGCAAAGTCCACAGCAGTTGAAAGTTTCTCAATATTTTCTTTGGTAACAGCCATACCGGATTTTTCAAGCTGCTTTGCAAGCCTGCCGTCCTCTGTGTTTCCATAAGAAAGTTCTTTTATGTTTTCCGTTTCTTCGCTAAGTTTTTCTGCCTGCTTTGCCAGATATTCTCTGTTTATTTCCCTGTTTTGAACTATATTCTCTACGCTCTTTTTAACAAGGTCCGCATCAGAATCAGTGGCAGATACGCCCTTTTCCTCAAGTTCCTTCATCATCTCAGGTGACAGCATTTTTGCATTATATTCAAGGGTTTTTGTAGCCTTTTCAGCTTCTTCCTTAAATTTTGATACTGCCCTGTCTTCTTCTCTGAGCTTATTTACAGTATCTCCGTAGGTCATAACTTTAGTTCTTATATTTTTATTAAATGCCTCTCCGAGGCTAATCTTTTCATTTGCAGATTCCGGTTCTTTAATCTCTTTTCCTGTCTCTTTAAGTCCCAACTCAAGCACCTTAGTACTGTCTTTTAAGCTATCTATCTGCATAAGCACCTCTTTTTCAAAATATTTGCAATTACACTACAATATATATTTCGGCAGATTTTTTGCTTTTATTAAGTACAAAATAAAAGAAAAAGATAACATTACAAGGCATATACATAAGTAAAATGCGTGTATTGTTATCTTTCTCTACATCATCCCCACAATCACCATCACTGATGGCCGATTCTATTTATCACAAATCCCACTCGTCTTCCTACTCTCCTGTCGACGTAGTTATTTTAACACAATTTGTGCAAAATGTCAATAAAATATACTTAATTTATTCAAATATATGTATTTTGCACAATTAAACTGCTAAATCTATTTGTTTAATAGAGCCTACTTCGCCGCTTTCTTTAAGGAAAATACCGGTTTTTCTTACTACCGCCTGTGTGTTATTATCCATATCTTTTATAGAAAATTCAGTATTTGCTCTGCCAAGGTATATAGCACCAATGCCTTTCTTTGCTATTGGAACAAGCTCATCATTTCCATCCTTGTCTTTGCTCCACACTAAAAGCTTCATAAATATTTTATCATTTTCATCTATCCAGCCATTTCCATCATCATCGTATGCAGCCAAGTCGCTAAAGCCATCACCACTTCTAGTACCAAAAAGCTCTGTTCCATCATTTATCTTGCCATCTCCGTTTTTATCAAGTGCAAGAAAGCCGCTACCCCTGCCTGCAAATGATATTTTATCTTTTTCTCCATCTCCATCTATGTCAAAGTCATATTTCTCAGTAGTTATATCTTTAGCATCTCCCTCAAGATTTACTACTAATGGATCCTTAAAATTAAACTCTGAATATCTTCTCGTTCCCTGAACTTCAGCATAGGCCCTGGACATGCCCATTTCCATTTTGAAATCTATCTTGCGTCCATCTGCAGACATAACACTTCCCTGTGCCTCAAATGAAGTCACTTCGGTTTCTACATAAGACAGTGTTTCCTCATACACTGCCTCTATCCTGTTTATAGAAAATGAACTTGTTGCAGACGAAGATGAACTTAATAAATTCTTATCTTCCACGCTGTATCTCTTAAGAATCTCACTAAGGCTAATAATTTCATTGTCTTTATTATTTTCTTTAATATTTGACTTTTTACCCTGAAGCTCATCCATAAATTTTCTTATGGCTTCAACTATTTTTTTAATTAGCTTTGCTTCCTCCTCTTTTATATCATCCATCAGACTTTTCTTTATGCTTTCAAGACTTAATCCGCCTAGTTCTTCACCTAACTTATTAACCTCTTCTTTGGCCTTCTCTTCTTTCTCAATTATTTTAAGCTTTGCCTTAATTGCCTGATGTTCTATGCTGTAGCCGCTGCTTGTATAGCTTTGCTTTTTTCCGTCATTTGTATAGCTGTTAAATCTTCTGCCTTCTGAAAATGATTTACCGCTAAATTCAAAAGCAGCATTTTTCTCTCTGTTTCTTGTTTGTGGGGAAGATGAATTTGCTGACGCAGATAAAAGACGGTTTCTTGAAGTCACCCTCACACCTTGCGAAAATTCTCTTGATGATGACATAGAAATATTACTATTTGCAATTCTCATAACTACCTCCTTACAGCTTGCTTTGTTTTTGTGTAACAAAACTAACCTTCTTCATTCTTGAAGAAAGTTAACATGTGTGAGGTAGAAAATTGTTTTGGAACTTATATTAATTATATCGGGCAATACCAGAGATTTATTAGTAATTATTTAGAATAATCTATAATTTTTTTTACTTAATACCAAAACGTCTGTTCTTTGTTGGTTATTTATGGTATAATCCTTTTGTTGTCGACCTTCAATCTGACATCAGAAGGGAGGTGTGTCAATTGGAGATAATAATTTCTATCGTGATTGCTGTTACGGCAGATATGATTAGTTATTGTATTTGCAAGTGGTTAGACAGCAAAGATAACGACAATTAGCCCAAGCGGAAGCCTAACCGTTTAAAATAAGGAAGAACCCCCAGAGTGCCCGCTCTGGGGGTTCGTTTGTGTCAATTGGATTTCTATCTTGATACAAATATATAATAAGCTATTTTTATGGATAAGTCAAGGTAAAACATACAATCCGTATTACTCAGCATAGGTAAGCACTATCTTCTTAAGCAACTCTACTATCTTAAGCATTGCATCTACTGATACAAATTCATATTTTCCATGATAATTCATACCACCTGTGCAGATATTAGGGCAAGGCAGTCCCATATAGGAAAGTGATGCTCCGTCCGTACCGCCTCTGATTGGCTCTACTCTAGGCTCTATACCAAGTTCAAGCATAGCTTTCTTTGCATTTTCTACAAGGTGCATATTTGGCTCAACCATTTCTTTCATATTGTGATATGAGTCTGTAATCTGAACCTCTGCCGTACCCTCACCATATTTAGCATTAATAAACTCACCGACTTTTGCAAACAATGCCTTTTTAGCTTCAAACTTATCCGCATCATGGTCACGGATTATATAATTTAGTTTAGTCTTTTCGGTATTGCCCTCTATCTCGGTGATATGGAAAAATCCCTCATAGCCCTCGGTACAGTATGGATCTTCATAAACCGGAAGCATTGCCTGAAATTCCATAGCTATCCTGATTGCATCCTTCATCTTCCACTTGGCAGAGCCCGGATGGATGGATACACCGTTTATAACCACTCTTCCGCTTGCTGCATTGAAGTTCTCATACTCAAGCTCTCCAAGTCTTCCGCCATCTACTGTATAAGCATAGTCTGCTCCGAATTTATCTACATCAAAGTATTTTGTACCATTGCCCACTTCTTCATCAGGTGTAAAGCCTATTCTTATTTTCCCATGTTCTATCTCAGGATGCTCCTTAAAATAAGCCACCATACTCATAATCTCTGCAATTCCCGCCTTATCATCAGCTCCTAAGAGGGTAGTTCCGTCAGTTACTATAAGACTTTCTCCCTTAAATTCAGGAAGTACAGGAAAATCACTGACTTTCATAACTACGTTCAAAGGCTCGTTTAACACTATGTCCTTACCGTCATAGTTTTCTATTTCGCGCGGTTTAATATTGGCTCCGGATATGGCATCACTGGTGTCCATATGTGAGATAAAACCAAGTACAGGTAAATCTCTTTCTGTTGTGGCAGGCAGGGTTGCAAATACATAGCCATGGTCTAAAAGTTCCACTTCGCTAAGTCCAATCTCCTTTAGTTCCTCCACCAAAAATTTTGCAAGTTCAAGCTGTTTGGCTGTGCTTGGTACTTCCTCCACTCCATCCTGTGACTGTGTGTCAAATGATACATATTTTAAGAACCTGTCTTTAACTGTTTTCATGGCATTCTCCTTTTCAATACAACATGATTTATAATAAGAATTTTTTTAATTTTTTGTCAAATGTAAATATCTCATAACCCTTTATACATTTATATGCATATAAGATACAGTCTATAAAATCAAGATTCTTCTTTGCATAAGTTTCAACACCAAGCACAAGGACATCTTTTTCAACCACATCTATATCCGAAATAAAATCAAGAATTGACTCTGTTATCTCCTGCTTATCAACTCCATATATTCTTTTAAGCACATATATTACTTCAGCAATAACCTCTATTGTGACTATAACATCTTTACTTTTTATTACTTCTGTAGCTTCTAAAACCATATCCTCGTTATCATTTGGAATATATCTCAAGATAACATTTGCATCAAGCATTACCATACTTTTCACCTACTTCTTCCTCCCAGGCAGTTCCCTCTTTATCCCATAATTCAGGATTAGCATACTTTGCCAGGGAGCCTTTCGCAGCCTCCGTGGTTCTGGTTTTTTTCGGACTTTCTTCAATAAATTCATCCAAAATTGTAATAATCACTTTTTGATTTTTCTTTGCCTGTATCTTTTCCAATGTCTGTACAGTATTGCCATCATAATATCCATTTAGTGTAAGCATAAACACCTCATCCTTTTCCTATTACTATTCTAGGGACGCTCAGAATTATTAAATGTCCGGACTCAATCCGGCATTCGCTTCGCCTAATGCGCTCGCTTTTTGGCAGTGACTCACGCTTAGCAAATTGCGAAGCAATGAAGCTAAGTGTGTTAGTCCTGCCTAGATAATAGCCGTCCACGATTGGCGAGTGTTTGCACGAAGTCAGAGTGGAAACGGCGAACTATGCGGCATTTTCATCTTCCGCTGTAATGGTAATTAATTAAATATTTTCACTTTATAACTTTCTTTCAATTCATTCCATTTAAGCTAATGGTGTAAAATTAAAACAATTTATCCTTTATCTTGCACCACACAGCCCCGTTTGTAAGTGTGCTCGGAAGCGAATGCGCCCTCTCAGCTCTGAGCTTCCGAGTACCTTACAAAGGTAGGGGCGTGACTTAGTAGGTACAAAGCTGACTATTTAATTTTATCTCCCTTAGCAGCCCTCTTTTTAAGCTTAAACTTCGCCACCTTATAGCTGTCACCATCAAATTCTACTTCTGTAGTAGCACTGACCTCAACAGCCACGCATTTTACCTCATCATCTTCGGCAAGACTGATACCCTTAACTCCCCTGCCGCTTTTCTTCATTTCAACTACTTCATCAAGAAGGTAGGAGAGCCCAAGCTTTTTCTTCGTGAGCATATAAACCCTTAGGTCATGTGAAAGAATTTCTGCCGCACTTAACACCCTTACACTTAAAAGCTCATCTCCCTCTTCAAGCTTGGTTGCAAGCATTACGGAACGGTTAGTATCAAATTCAACACCTGAAACAAGCTTTACAAAACCCTTTTTGGTAGCAAAGAAAACCATTGACTCAAAAAGCTCTGCAAAAGAGGTATAAAGTATAATCTCCTCCTTGCCAACCTTTGAAATATTGTGTACTAAAGTTCCCTTGTCCCTAAGCCTTACCTTAGGTATGTCTTTAGCCTTGACCTGATGCATATTTCCGCTTGCCGTAAATATACAGATTCTGTCAGTATTTTTCATCAGGATTTTAGTCGGATACTCATTAAGAGCTTCTTCATTTGCCTTTGAAATACTGCTTACATCCACACTCTTCGCATAGCCGAAGCGGTCTATCAGTACATATACATCCTCTTCTTTTACTTCTTCCACATAGACCTGCTTCTCCTCATTTAAAAGCTCAGTACGTCTTGGCTTCTCGAAATTTTTTACATTTGCCTTTAAATCAGTCTTAATTACCCTATGAAGCTCTGTTTTATCGGATAATGTTTTATTATATTCTTCAATATTATTTTTAAGATTTTCTGCCTCTGTAGAAAGCTTTAAGACCTCAAGCCCTATAAGTCTGCTAAGCGGCATAGCAAGTATTGCATCAGCCTGAGGCTCGGTAAAGTCAAACTCCTTCGCCGCCTTTTTTGATGCTTCACTCTTAAACTTTATTTCTGCTATATTACCGTTTACAAGACAGTCCTTTGCCTGTTTTATCGACTCTGAACCTCTGAGTACCTCTATAATAAGGTCAATTACATCCACAGCCTTTATAAGACCTTCCACAACCTCTGCTCTGGATTTTGCTTTTTCCAGTAAATGCGTATATTCCTTGGTATAAAGCTCTTCTTCAAATCCTAAAAATTCTTCTAAAATTCCCTTAAGCGAGAATACCTTTGGCTGCTTATCCCTTACTGCAAGCATATTTACTGAATAGGTATCTTCCAAAGGAGTTTTCTTAAATATTCCGTTAAGGAGGTTTTCTACATTTCTGCCCTTCTTAACCTCTACCACTATGCGGACATCTGATGAAGATTCATCCCTTACATCCGCTATTTCATCAAACACCTTATCTTTCATAAGGTTTACAAGACTTTCTACAAGCCTTGACTTGTTGCCTGTAGAGGTAAAAGGAATTTCAGTTATAACTATATTTTTCTTGCCATATTCACCGTCTTCAATTATATACTTGCCTCTTACACGAAGTCTGCCCTCACCGTTTTTGTAAATATTTGCAATCTCATCTGCATTGGCTATGATACCGCCTGTTGGAAAATCAGGTCCAGGTATGTATTTCATCAGTTTTTCTGTGGTAAGTTCAGGATTGTCTAAGAGGGCTATAGCACCCTTTATAATCTCGCCGGGATTATGCGGCGGTATATTGGTAGCCATACCTACAGCTATTCCTGTGGTTCCGTTTATCAGAAGAAACGGCAGCTTGGCAGGAAGTATAACAGGCTCTTTTTCACGCTCGTCAAAGTTTGGCACGAAGTCAACAAGATTCCTGTCAAGCCCTGTAAGCAGGTTCATAGCTCCCTTTGAAAGCCTCGCCTCCGTATAACGCATAGCCGCAGCCAAGTCACCGTCAATGGAGCCAAAGTTTCCATGTCCGTCAACCAAAGGCACTGACATAGACCATTCCTCAGCCATATGCACAAGGGCGTCATAGATAGAAGAGTCACCATGAGGATGATATTTACCCATGGTATCTCCGACTATACGGGCTGACTTTCTATGCTGTTTATCCGGTGCAAGCCCCAGTTCATTCATGGCATAAAGTATTCTTCTCTGAACCGGCTTAAGGCCGTCTCTTACATCAGGCAGGGCTCTTGATATAATTACGCTTACGGAATAATCTCTGTAGGAATTTTTCATTTCCTCTGAGAAATCCTGAATTATAATGTTTTCTTCTGTTACCATACTTTCCACTTCCTATAAATTAGTCCTGATTGTCCAGAATTTTTTATTATATGTCCACCTTCGCATACTTAGCTTCGTTCATAATAAATTCCTGTCTTGGCGGAACTACACTGCTCATTAACAGACTTGTAACCTCGTCTGCTTCAACTGTATCACTTATATCTATCCTCGCAAGCGAGCGTGTCTTAGGATCAAGAGTTGTCTCCCAAAGCTGGCTTGCATCCATCTCTCCAAGACCTTTGTAACGCTGTATCTCAAGGATTTTACGATTTTTATTCTTCTTAAATTTTTCAAGCTCATAGTCATTGAAGATGTATTCCGACTTCTTTTTCTTCTTGCCTGACTTAGTCTTAGGCTGTTTTTCAGAAGGCTTATCTTCTACTCCAAGCTGGAAGATATCAAGCTGTCCTTCACCAAGCTTTTTCTCCACTACGACTTTTTCTCCGCTTTCCTCATAGTCCACCTTATATAGTGGCGGAAGCCCCCTGTATATCTTACCCTCTTTAATAAGGTCCGGCATAAATCTATAGAAAAATGTAAGCAAAAGAGTGCTTATATGGGCACCGTCTACATCCGCATCTGTCAGAATGATAATCTTATCATAGCGGAGTTTGCTTATATCAAATTCATCACCTATGCCGCAGCCAAAGGTAGCTATCATTGACTTTATCTCATTATTTACAAGTATCTTCTCAAGTGCAGCTTTTTCCACATTTAAGATTTTACCGCGAAGCGGAAGTACAGCCTGAGTCTTACGGTTTCTGGCTGTCTTAACCGTACCGCCCGCTGAATCTCCCTCCACAAGATAAATCTCACATTCTTCAGCATTTTTAGACGAGCAGGATGCAAGCTTACTCTTTACATCAAAGTCATTTAAGCTTTTAAGTACGGCATTTCTTGCCTTATCACTGGCAGTTCTTGCGCTGTAGGACTTCTGTGCAAGGTCAAGAATGGACTTAAGCACCTCTATGTTTTTATCAAAATATCTTACGATTTCCTTTGAAACTACTTCTTCTACAGCTGTCTTGGCATCAGTATTCCCAAGTTTGGTCTTGGTCTGTCCCTCAAACTGAGGATCAGGGTGCTTGATGGAGATAATTGCAACTATACCGTTACGTATGTCTTTTCCGTCAAAGTTATCGTCCTTACCCTTAAGATAGCCAAGTTCTCTCGCATACTGGTTCATAACCCTTGTAAGTGCAGTCTTAAAGCCTGTAACCAGAGTTCCACCATCCACTACATTTATACGGTTACAGTAGGCATTTATCTGCTCCGAAAAACCGTTAGTATATTGAAATGCCACTTCAACCTCTATGTCACCTGACTCGCCCTCTACATATACCACCTCATCATGAATTACTTCTGTTTCACGATTGATGTATTTTACATAGCTTTTAATTCCGTCTTTTTCTTCGTAGGTCTTTTCTTCACCTGTAATTTCATCCTTAAAGTTTAGTTTAAGCCCTTTATTTAAAAAAGCTGTCTCTTTAAGTTTTTTCTTAATAATATCAGCCTTAAATTCAATGGTTTCAAAGATAGTATCATCAGGGTAAAAGGTAACGCTTGTTCCCCTGTCTGACTTTTTGCAGGTCTTAACAGCAGGGAGTTCACCTTTAACAAGGGTTGTTACCGGATGTCCGCCATTTTCATACTCATCCACATAAACATTGCCGTCTCTTCTTATCTCAACTATCATTTTGGTGGAAAGTGCATTTACCACAGAAGCACCCACTCCATGAAGTCCGCCTGACACCTTGTATGCTCCTCCCGAGAACTTACCTCCTGCGTGTAGAACTGTATATACAACCCTCTCCGTAGGTATCTTCTTGGTTGGATGGATGTCTACAGGTACACCTCTTCCATAATCCCTTATGGTAATACCTCCGTCACTCCTGAGAGTAACATCTACCTGTGAGCAGAAACCTGCAAGATGCTCATCTATACCATTGTCAAGGATTTCCCATATAAGATGGTGAAGCCCTCTTGTACCTGTACTTCCTATATACATACCCGGACGTTTTCTAACCGCCTCAAGTCCTTCTAATATAACTATCTGACTTCCGTCATAATTTTCACTCATAAATTATTACACCATCCTAAGTCCTAAATATACTCCTGCTATACTGCAGGCTATGGATAAAAAAATATAGCTTCCTGCCGACAAAAACTCTCCCTTTTCGATAAGGCTAAAAGCTTCATACGAAAATGTAGAAAATGTGGTTAATCCACCGCAAAAACCTGTTTTTAAGAGCAATAATTTTTCAGGTCTCATACCTGTTTTATTGGCATAAGAAATAACCATACCTATAATTACAGCTCCGATTATATTTGTAATAAGCGTATTTATAGGGTAATTTATTTGTTTAACAGGAATTTCAGACAGCAGATATCTTAAAACAGAACCCAGAAACCCTCCTATACCTACCGCCAGACATTTTATAAACAATTTCATACCTCCGCACTTATAATACAAATATGTAAGTTATGTTAAAATATAACACAATTATTTCATCGACAATTTAGTATAGCAGATTAAATGCCTATTTGCAAGAAGTTTCGAACATAAGTTCTTTAATTCTTGTGTTGCTATTATACTTATTTCTTCTGAGGATGATTTTTATTCTATTTATTTCTTAAGATTTTCAAAGCTGATATTTAGCGAAATTTACATATTAACCTATAACAGAAACTTAATCATCTTTAAAATCTACCGGATAAACTCCAAAAACATCATACCTCATAAAATAATCACCTAAATTAAATTTAGGCATATCAAATGATATGCCTAATGTCCTTAACGAATAAGGCTCTTTTTCTTTTTACGTAACATATCCTTAACAAATAAGACTTTTGTTACAATTTAAGTGTGCTATCCCCTTTAATGCGATATTACCATTGTTATACTATTCTTTCTATACCACACTTATAGAATTATTGTATAGCTCATGTGGTGCTATATCCTGACCTCCACTCCACTCTACAGAATGATTTGCAAGCTTTACAGAATTAAAATTCGATATATCTTTTAACTCCCCATACCAACTGCCACTCATATATGGCAGAACATCGAATATTTTACGCTCTCCGGTTTCATATACAAGTAAAAGTTTATAATTCTCTTTAGGTGTAACACTTATCAATTCAGGCTGTAGCATATAAGCACCCCCTTTTTATTTCAATGGTTCTATTGAAAAAGCTTTTTCACCATTACTTAACAAGTTCCAATTCGCTAATAATTCATCGTTGTGTATCACTATCCAAGCTAAAATAAGCTTTAATTTTTTATTTGGAATACTTCCTTCCAGAACATCACCTTCAAGGCTGACAACAACCTCACTTCCCTGATATTCCGCATGAATATGAGGCAGGTTATGTTGTCCTCCTACTTCCCTATACATTCTCACTATTATACCATAAAACATTGATATAGTAGGCATTTTTACATCCCCCCTTTCTATTCCTACCTATATTCTATCATATTTTTATATTTGGTGTATATTACATATAATTTTTTATTATTACAAATACCTATCACTGCTCAATTCCTCCCCTGTCCCTTCTCCAGCTCTTCCTCATAAGCCCCTGCCTTCCTATTTATATACTTAGTCCTGAACTTGGAATATATAATGTTCTGCTCTGAGTAAAGTCCGAAATATCCTGACATTATGTAGCTGATTGTAATAGCCAGTAAGAAATAGATATTACCCTCTTTAAAGCCGAATAATTCTGAAATGATAAGCAAAGAGGCTATAGGGCAGTTTGTAACTCCCACAAATAAGCCTGCCATTCCACAAGCTACAGCAAGAGAAGTAGGCAAGCCAAAAAGATGGGCAAAGAAATTGCCAAAAGTTGCCCCTATAAAGAGAGATGGAAGAACCTCTCCTCCCTTAAATCCTGAACCTATACAAAGTGCAGTAAGAAGCATTTTCATAAAAAATGCATACCATACAACTTCGCCTTCTACCGCCCTTTCTATAACAGGCATACCCGCTCCAAGAAAATCTTTTGTGCCAAGAAGCATATTTATAACAATAAAAATTATTCCTCCGATAAAAATCTGGACATAACGGCTTTTATGCAACTGTAAAAAGAGCGTACCTGCTCCCTTTAACATAAGACAAAAAATTATGCTTATAAGTCCACAAAATATAGCTAAAAGTGCTACCTTCCAGATTATATCAATATCAAGTCCCGCATCAGCCACACTACCGAGATACTCCTTATGAAGCCCATATAAATGCGCCAGCCAGCTTGCTGTAACAGAAGATACAAAACAGGGAAACATAGCCGAATACTGGATTATTCCTATACTTGCAACTTCCATCGGAAAGAAAACAGCAGCTATCGGGGTTCCAAAAATCGCCGAAAAAGCCGCACTCATACCGCACATAATTATCATGCGCTTTTCTTCTTCGCTTAGCTTAAGCCATTTTATCTTATTTAATCCGGCTGCTGCCGCACTGCCAAGCTGCAAAGCTGCTCCCTCCCTGCCTACCGAGCCACCGAAAGCATGGGTAATCAGGGTAGATGCAAAAATAAGAGGTGCCATAACCACCGGCAACTCTGTTTTTGCCTGTATAGTACTTATTACCAGATTTGTTCCCTTCGACTTATATACTCCTGCAAATCTGTATAAATACACTATTATAAGACCTGCAAACGGCAGCCCGAACAAGATATTAGGATGTGTTTTCAACAAATTATTCGCTCTGATGTCAAGCGCGGAAAATGCCACACTGATGCCTCCTACAAAGAGGCCTACCAATGTGGCAAGTACGCACCAACGAAGCAAATTAAAGATATTCACCCTTAGTTCTGTTGCAATCTTCTTTAACTCCGCTATAAATTTTTCCATTTAAAACTCCAATACTTTTTTCTTACTACCTTCTTCTCATTTTTATCCTATTTTGCCTTAACTATAAGAGCCAAATTCTTTTCACCCGGCATACCCTTAAGCACAGTAACTATCTCTGTACCCACTAAGGCACCATTAAGTGATGCACCTGATGGCATATAATAAAGCTCTGCCAATCCTGTAGAAGCGTTCTTACTAATAAAGAAAAATGAGCCGGAAGTTGAACTTATAACATTTGCCCCCGGCATTCCCTGAGTTATAAGTACCCTACCTCCTCCATTATCATTTAAGCCAAGCGCTGAGAGCACTTCTTCATACTTTGTCACTATCATATTTGAAGTATTTTTCAAAGTAAAATTAATTAAATTCTCTTTTCCGACAATTCCTTCTCCACTAATCTCTAATGAGCTTGCACTTGCTCCCTCAGTAACCTTAGAATCCATAGCATGACTTGCGGAATTACCTACCGCAACTGCCCTTATATTAACCGTACCGGTAGTAAGCTTTGCTGCCTTAAGCGGATAGGTCAGGAAGGTTTCTCCATCTACGGTTATTGGTGAAATACTCTGAAGTTTTCCGTTTGAAGTATCAAGTGCAAGCCCTGTATTGCCTGTAATTACAAGCGAAATTTTAGTCTGTGGTATACCGGCATTGTAAATACTGTTGCCATAACTGTCTCTAACCCTTACCAATACAAAATAAGACTCAGGAATTGTATTTAGTGAGTAGGTTCCGCCAAATGAATTGATTACAGTCCCGTTAGCTAAGAATGTAGCATTATCCATCACTTTGGCATAACCTGTAAGGGTGCGCTTATATATGCCCATAATCTGAATATCCTTTATATAACTTGGATTTCCGATTTTTATCTGTGCTTCTTTAGTTATAGGATTTACTCCGCCATAGGTTATATTCAGTTTTCCAACATAACCCACAGTCTGGTTTGGTTCCAGGTCTATAAGGAATTTACCATCTGTTATAAGATTTACAGGCTTATTGCCTTCCCATATAGCACTGCATTTTCCTGCAAATCTCATATCTCGGGTTACATCATTTCCGTACTGATCTAAAAGCTTGTATCTTACCTCCGCCTTCATTCCGCTATCGCTAAGATTGGCAAGAGGAGCTTCCATATTTTCAATAACTATTTCCTTAACCGCAGACTGTGTAGCTACCTGGGTTCTGTCTTTTATATCCACACCGATTACATTACTGTTAATACCTTCGGTTGCGGCCCTGCTGTTTTTTACAGAAGCCCTTACATATACCTTCGTAGCAGTAGGACCGGCTACCATAAAGCCGGATGAGGTTATCGTAGCTAATGCAGGTGAGAGTTTTGCAGTGCAGGCTTCATCCGCAAAAAGCTCGTAAAACACACCATAAGAAAGCTTTCTGCCCGGATTTATCTTTACTTCATTGTTGCCTGCCTTGGCTGTAGCCTTAAACTGTATAATAGAGTCTGTGCGCATAGTCCCGTCAAACTTACCTGTTCCCGCTATGGCTAAGCTGTCCACTCCGCTGTTTACAATAACCTTACATTTAATGGTAATCAGCTTTTTATTTACCTTGTAGCTAAAGCTTATAACTGTGGTTCCCGGCTTTTTCGCAGTAACCACACCATCCTGGGATACAATTGCGGCATTTTTATTGGACGACTTCCAACTTCCTTTTATTCCCGAAGTCCTTCCGCCTATACTGTAATCAACATCAAGTTTACTTTGTCCTATAAATATCTCTTTAGTCTTTTTAAGAGTAAGCATGCTATTCGGACTACTCTTGTCGTATAAAAATGCTATGGCTGCTTTTGCCTCTTCTCTCGGTGCCAAGGCTGTAAAACTTCCAAAGGCTACTGTTCCTGCCAGTACTAAAGCCCAAAATTTATTTTTCATCTGAATCTCCCTTCAATAACATTCATCTACTCGTATGAAATTAACACTAATATATGTCTGAACTGTGTTAGATTTCTTACTTGATTCCTTCTTTTATTAACTTTCCTATCTCTTCTTTTGAAAATTCATACTTTTTCCCACAGAACTGACAGCATAATTCTACAGGCTTATCTTCTTCATAAAGCGAAGCCAGTTCTTTTTCCCCTATGCTTAGAAGCACCTGTTCAACCTTTTCTTTATTGCAGGCGCAAACAAAAGAAGTCTCTGTCTTATCTGTAATCTCAATACCTAAATCCCCAAGTATGAAGGTAAGTATCTCCTCAGGAGTCATATCCTCATCGAGCATTCCGGTTACAGAGGTTACCATAGGTATTTTCTTTTCTATCGCATCTATGGTAGCGTCACTTGCTCCGGGCATAAGCTGGATAATAAAGCCTCCCGCTCTTTTTACACTGTAGTCTCTTTCTACAAGTACACCTAAGGCTACCACACTTGGTATCTGTTCACTTGAAGCATAATAATAAGTAAGGTCTTCTGCTATTTCTCCTGTAATAAGCTTAGTTCTTCCTACATAAGGCTCTTTTAATCCCATATCCCTGATTACCGTAAGCTCTCCGTTTCCTATGGCTCCGCCTACATCAAGCTTTCCTTCAGCCTTAAGCGGAATATCCACATCGGGATTAAAAGCATAGCCCTTAACCCTTGCCTTTGAATCCGCAGTCACCACAAGACCGCCTATAGGTCCGTCTCCCTTTATCTGAAGAGTCAGTTTATCATCATCGCCCTTCATCATAAGTCCCATCATAGCTCCGGCAGAAAGAAGCCTGCCTAAAGCAGCGGTAACAACCGGCATAGTACTATGATGAAGTCTTGCTTCCTCTACCAGATTTTTAGTTGTGCAGGCAAAGGCTCTTACCTCCCCACCTGCCGCAACTGCTCTTATTGCATAATCCTTCATAAGTTTACCTATATGTTTTTCCTTCCTGATATTTCTCTCTTGCTATAAAATAAACTCTCTCGCTATCAGTTTTTGGAGCCTCCTTAGAAAATGCATCATAGACAGCTATAAATTCCATTCCTGCTTCCTCCAAGGTTTCTTTTATCTCCTCTATAGTATACCCCTTTTGGTAGTGAATTTCATCAAATCTTAAAAATCTTCCTTTTTCGTCCTCATCATCTTCCAGGTAAACAGTCAAATCATATTCATTGATTCTTTCTTCATTATCATAATAGTTTTCCCAGATAAAGCTCATATTTTCCCGATTTTCAGCTATGACATTGTCTCCCAGAATATGCTCATACTTGTAAACAGTATTCATATCAAAAATAAAGATTCCGTTTGTATCAAGATAATTATTAACCAATTTAAACACTTTTACAAGGTCAGCTTTCTCCAAAATATAATTCATTCCGTCACAAATGCAGACAAAGGCAGCCACCGTACCATAGAGTTCAAACTCCCTCATATCCTGGCAGAGATAAAGTATATCACTATCCTTTTCTGCTGCAATCTGCAACATTTCAGGCGAATTGTCTATACCTATCATATCATAACCGGCCGCCTTTAGTCTACCCGTGACATTTCCCGTACCACAACCCAGCTCTGCCACAAGTCCCCCTTCTACCCCATACTCCTTTAATAAACCTGTAAGATAAGCTGTCCATTCATCATAAGGAACATTGTCCATAAATTTATCATATACTTCCGCAAACCCTAAATAAGCCGCCATACCTTCACCCTTTCTCATCCTCTATCAAAATCTCTTTTCCAAGCGCAAATGAATATATAAGCTTTTCTTTCGGCATTTTACCCGTTATTCTGCTTAAAGCCTCTGCATAATTATCCAGCTGCAGCTTATACCGCCTTACAAGCTCCTCCTCACCCTGCTTCCCATATACCCTGTCCGTCTTATAGTCCATAAGAATTACATCTTCATTCTCTGTAAACCAGGCATCTATAATTCCCTGTACCAGAACTGTTTCCTTTTCTTCGTTTATCTCCCTGTCAATGCCGATTACAAAGGGAGCCTCTCTGTAAAGTTTACCGTTAAGGAAAGCCTGCCTCATTCTCTTGTAAAGATTACTTTCAAAAAATTTCTCAAAATGTCTAAGGTCTATACTATTTAACTCTTCATTTGTTATTTTTTTATCAATATTAAGTTTTGCAATATAATCCTTAAAAGTCTCTTTCCCGGATATATTTCCAAAGTCCATCCTGCTGAGTATACTGTGGTAAAGTGTACCCCTTGCAGCTCCCTTGGTTTCCTCAGGCTCTTTGGACATAAACTCGGGGATATAAGGCTCAAATTCAAGTGTTTCTCTATCCGTAAGATTGTATACCGCTTCTCCGATTTCCTCTTCTTCCAGATGAAGCCTTTTAATTTCGGAAACCGTCATCTTGCTTTTTAACTCAACTGCTTCCTTAAAAGGATAGATATAATTTTTTTCCCTTGAAATCATTTCGTTTAGGACTTCGTACCCCTCAGTTTCAGGGAGGCCGTAAATAAGCTTTGTAATATCACTTTCTAAAACTTCTTTTTCGGCTGCTTCATCTATTTTAGAACTTACCAGCTCTTTTGCACCTTTTACGGAAATGGTCAGTCTGCCTTCATTTTTTTCTTTTATAAGAGCAGGCATCGCAAAGTCTAAGAGTGAATTTGCCTTTGAAAGTGACATATATCCCTGCTCATCATGTTCCCAGGACACAAACTTATCTTCCACGTCCTCTATACCTGCGGTGAGCAAAAGCTTATCCTCAGCCCTTGTCATAGCCACATAGAGTAGCCTTATCTCTTCTGCAACATTTTCAAGCCGAATCTTTCCGGCAAGCATTTTTTTAAGTATGGTAGTTTTTTTCTCCCTCGTTTCTATATTAAAGCAGTCAATTCCGATTCCAAGTTCAGCCTGGATTACCATACTTGCTCTTGAATCCTGATTATTCATACTTTTTGCCATACCCGAAACAAAGACCACAGGATACTGCAAACCTTTGCTTTTATGTATGGACAGGATTCTCACAGCATCCGCGCCGCCGGTTCCGGCTTCTCCAAAGTCCACTTCATATTTTCTAAGCTTGTCTATATATCTTACAAAATGTACTACTCCATGTAAAGAAGTAGCCTCATAGGCTTTTGCCTTATAAACCAGCATATCCAGATTGGCAGCTCTGGTCTCGCCTGATGGCATAGCCCTCACATAACTGTAAAAATTGCTTTCTTCATAAAGCTCCTTTATAAGTTCATGTACAGGAGTAAATATCAGCTTGCCCCTCTGTTCGTTGAACCAGCTTATGAATTTAAGACTTTTCTCATTTTCGGCAAGATTAAGTATTGTCCATAAATCTTCATCTTTACCCGAATTTATACGAAGCTCTGCCAGTTCCTGCTCATTAAAGCCGCCTATAGGTGAGAGCAATACAGTTCCCAAAGGTAAATCCTGATGCGGATTGTCAAGAATCTTAAGCAGGGATATCATCACCTGTACTTCCCAGGCAGAAAAATATCCCACACTTGATTCACAGATTGCAGGTATTCCCTCCGATATAAGAATTCTTCTAAAGCTTTCCGCCCATTCGACATTTGTCCTGAGAAGTATAGCAATATCACTATATTTAAGTTCTTCTTTTTCTGACATCAGTCTCTTTATGCGGTCAGCCACCATGTGAGCCTCAAGCTCAATATCACTTAGTTTTAAAAGTTCCTCAGGTATCTCATCCGATTTATTAAAAAGCAGAATCTCCGTCTTATTCAGTTCATTTTGAAGTTTATCATCTCGGCCTTTTACCAGCCTTGCAGCCTCGTCATAAACTATCCCCCCTAAGGGCTCTGTCATTGTTCTTTCAAATACCGCATTAACAGATTCAATTACCTCAGGACCGCTTCTGAAATTACTGTGAAGGTCTATTCTTTTGCCCTTATTGCCAAGGCTATATTTATTGTATTTTTCTATAAATAACTCCGGTTTAGCCTGTCTGAATTTATATATGCTCTGCTTTACATCTCCTACCATAAAAATATTAGGCTGTCCGTCAGGTTCTCTTGAAATAGAGGTCAGGATTTTTTCCTGCAAAAGGTTGGAATCCTGATACTCGTCTATCATTATCTCAGCAAACTGCTCCTTATAAGCCTTTGCCGCGGATGAAGGCTTGCCTTCTTCATCCAGCAATACCTTTAGAGCAAGATGAGCCCAGTCCGAAATATCAAGTACATTTCTCTTCTTCTTTTCTTCAATATAGGCCTTGTCAAAATTTCTGACCAGTCTTATAAGTTCTTTCAGGACTCTTGATGTAATCTCTGCTGAAGCTTCGATTTCTTCTACATTTTCTGTCAGGAAATCTTCCTTTAACTTGTTAAAGCTCTCCTTGTAGCCCTCTCTGATGCTTTTTGCCAGTTCTTTTTTCTCTTCATCCACATCTGCCGTCTTTTTGGTCGAAAGTCTTGCAAAACCTGTATTTCCTGCAAGGGCAATCAGCTTTTCAAAACTGTCAGCCTTCATAAGTCCGGTAAACAGCTCTATATCAGAACTTCCTGTACTTTCATACTGAACAGGCCCATAGGGAGACAGAGATAGTTGTACAAATCTCTCAGCTTCTTTTTTTAGTTCAGCCAACATTGTTCTACAGTAGTCTAACAAAAGTCCTTCAAATTCTGAACCCTTGAAAGGCTCATTCATTTTATTTATTTCCCTGTCAAACCAGCTTTCTTTATCAGGCAGGCTTTCGGAAAATCTGTATAATTGCAATATCAGCTCCTCAAGTATCTTATCGGATTTACCTCTGGCAAAATATTCTACAAAATTAATAAAATCAGCATGTCTTATTTCATACTCAGTTTCTAAAAGTTCTTCTAAAACTTTTTTTCTGATAATAACACCCTCAGTATCATCCATGGTTCTCACACCCGGATCAATCTCAGCTTCCTTAAAATTCTCCATAACAACCTTTTTACAAAAGCTGTCTATAGTGCTCATATGTGCTTCCGAAAGCAGGGAATACTGTTTCATAAGTCTTAAAGAGATATCGGAGTTTGCATCTTCCGCTACTTCCTCTTCAAGCTTCCTGGAAATAGCCACCCCTATTCTCTCCTTCATTTCTCCTGCTGCATCTCTTGTAAAAGTAACCACCAAGAGTTCATCTATATTTATAGGGGCTGTCTCATCCAATAGCCTTCCCATAACTCTTTCTATAAGTACTGCTGTTTTACCGGAACCGGCTGCCGCAGAAACCAGCATATTGTCATCTCTGTGCTTTATTACAGCCATCTGTTCCTCAGTCCACTTTGGTTCCATTTTCTCCCTCCAGCTTATTATCAAGCTCTGCAAAGAATTGTTTTTTATCTATTTTTCTGAGTCTGTTATAGTTATAGCCGTTAAGCTTAAGGTCAAAACCGCAAAGCCCATTGTATTCACAATAATCACAGCCTTTTTCATTTCCTAGGCAGTATGGTTTCGGAGTAATTTCACCCTTTAAGATTCTGTCCTTAAATTTCTCTATTTCCAGATCTGAATTGTCTATAAGCGAATTCATTTCCTTCCTGCTGTAGAGCTTGGTCAGGCTGCTTGGCTCTCCGTCTTTTTTGGTTTTCAGTTTTATTACATCAGAATCGGCACTTGCTATAAGTCCCGAATTATCTGCCATACTGCTGTCAATCAGGCTTATGTGGTGTTTGCCCTCAAGAGTAATTCCATCAAACCTCATACTCTTTATAACAGCCTCTTCTCCCCCTCCAAAGTCTATAACCGGATCATCCAGGTGAAAATAATAGGCTCCTGAAGGAATAATAAGATTATTCTTATACTCTCTTCTTTTTCCAAGTTCTTCCCGAATATACTTAAGATAGGTAAACAACTGCAAATCCAGTCCATAATAGGCTCTATCCAGGTCTAAAACCTTATTCCCCGACTTATAATCAATAACCCTCATATACTGAACTTTATTAAAGCCCGCAAATTCCTTGCTGTCTTTAAGCCTTGTTCCGTCAGGCAGAAAATCCGACAATACAGAGTCTATCCTGTCTATCCTACCCTTAAATCCTTTGGTTACAAATTCTTCTTCAAAAGCCACAGGAGTGAATAAGCCCGATTTTATCTGTGTGAGCACTGTCCTTACCGCTCTGTCTGTAATTCTTTTAAGCCTTGTAAGCTGGTAATGATTTCTGGATGAAGCATTAAATATATCATCCCCGTAATTAAAGGCCTCTGTTATGCTTTCTGCCTGGATAGCCTCCCTTGTTTCATCGGATATAGAGTTAAAACTTTCTCCCTTTTCTACTATTTTTTTAGCAAATCTCTCAAGGACTTCATGCAAAATATTTCCTATGTCCATAGGCTTTAGCTCAAATTCTTTTCTCTCCTGAAGCCTTAAACCATGCTTAATAAAATGGGCATAGGCACAGGAGCCAAACAGTTCGAGCCTGGTTACACTGCCCTTTAACTCACCATAGAGTTCTGTTGCTATATATTTTTCAAGACTGTTCCCATGTGCTTTTGAAATTGTTCCCTCTATTATTTTATTATATTTATCATCATAATGACTGTTATAATACTTTATCAGATTTATAACTGTATTATCTTTTAAATCCCTTTTTCTGATTGCAGATAATATTAATTCCATACCGCCATCTTTTCGGATTTCATCTATTAAAGGCACTTCCGCTGTCTGCTCTGATAAGATTTCCTGACTGAATACAGCCCTCAGCCTGTTTATCACAGGTGATGGTTTAATGGGTTTTCCTTCCATATTGGAGCTGCTGTAAGAAACATACAGTCTCTCAGTCGGCTTTGAAAACAGCATATAGATATAAAACTGCTCTCTGAAAGCTCTTTCCTTGGCTGTAGGTGCAAGCTCCACATTCATACCTGCAAGCTTTTCCTTCTCGGTATCGGTTATAATTCCTCTGACTCCCGCAGACTTGGGTACCTTTCCCTCATTAAAGCCCAGGCAGAATAATACCTTTATATCTTTGAGTCTGGTTCTTTCCACATCTCCGATTACAATCTGGTCAAGTCCCGGCGGTATAAAGCCCGCCTTCCCCTCTGAAAATCCTGACTCCAATATACTTCTGAATTCTTCTATGCTAAGCTTCTCATCTCCCAATAGCTCATACATTTTTTCAAAGACCGACATTACTATCCTGTAGCAGCCTGCGTACTCTCTTGCAGCTATCATTTTGCCCTTTTCTTCAAAATCAGTACTTAGCCGCATAAGTCTCTCTTCACTGCCTGAAGCACTTACAAATTCATATAAGGCTTTTACAAAGTCTTCCGCCTTGGCCTTTTTTGATTTTAATATATCATAAAGGGCCTTAAAATCATTTACAAGAACTGTTCTCAAACCCTCAGATATATTTTCTTCTTCAGAAGCCTCGTCTTTTAAGAAACTTGTCTGATATCTTCTAAAGCCTTTAATTCCCCTTCTCAATATATAATTTTCAAATATATCCACCTTATCGGCATCCACACCGGCAAAACCGCTTCGCAGATATCTCATTACTGCATCATAGGAAAAATTCTCCTCTACAACCAGCAAGGAAGCTTTAATATATTCTACAAAAGGATTGTCAGCTATAGTCTTTTTACTGTCTAAAAAGCAGGGTACACCCTTAGATGAGAGTGTGTCTACCACCATTTCTCCATACTCTTCCATATCTCCCAAAACAACAGCAATATCCCTGTAGCGCAGTCCTTCATCCCTCACAAGAGAAAGAATATCCGGTATCAGTCTTTCCACCTCTTCTCTCGGATTTTTACATACACTGATTCTTACTACATTTTCCGAATCAGTTTTTTTAACAGGATATCTGAAAATCTGTCTCTCAAGCTGGCTGAGTGCATTTATCTTTCCGCAAAATTCTGCTGTTACAGGCTTTGCGACCTCTACCTTTCTTTCTCCCGCAAGTTTATTTATACGGTTTATAGTATCCTTACTTAAATGAAACAGTCTGAATTTTTCATCTTCTTCACTGTAATAATCTTTTGCTGATATAGTGAGTGTAAAAAGTAAATGCTCTGCCTTGGCTAAAAGTAAGTCTATAACCTTTAACTGTACCGGAGTGAAGCCGGTATAGCCGTCAAAGCAGATAACAGAATTTTCTAAAAGCTTTGACCTGCTTATCTCATTCGCCAATACCTCTAAAATCTGCTCTGCAGAAATATATTTTTCTTTTTTATAATTATTAAATGCCCTGTACACAAGGGCTGCATCCTGAAGCTTTGCAGCTAACACCGGCGAAGAAGTTTTTCCCATTATTTCCGTTAAGTTATCGGGCGTAATTCCATACTGCATAAATTCACTTAAAAGAGATTTCAAGTCTTCCGTAAATCCCTGCTTTCCTACCACATTTTTATAATAGCAAAGTTCTTCTTTAAGTCCTCCAAGCAGCTTTCTTATAACCATGTTCTTGCCTGTATCTTCAAGTATAAGTCTTTCTTTTATATTTAGCTCTTCAAATACTCTGTAGGCAAGGCGCATAAAGGAGAGCACGTCTATGTTCATTATGGCCCCTGCTCTGCTTAAGCGTACTAAGTCTTTTTGAGTCTGTAAAGTAAATTGTTCAGGCACTATTACAAAATAGTTTTTATCAGGATTTTTTTCTGCTTCCTTCACTATCTTTTTAAAACAAAGTTCGGATTTACCTGTGCCCGTACCTCCAATAATATATTGAACAGCCATATCTCCTCCCCGGTGATAAAATCTAAGACAAATTGTGGTTTTATATCTTTTGATACCCACATCATTTTATAATTTTAAGACATTAAACAAAACTTTCTTAAAAACTGTCTATTATACAAAAATGCCTGCTATAAGCAGGCATATCTTTTCAATATTCGCAAAAATTCCAATTAAATAAAAATTAGCTCCAAAAACCTGCTAAACTAGCGATGGCATCATCTTCATCAGCTCCATCTATCTCGATAACAAGTTCGTTGCTTTTAATAGCTACCAGAGACATAACTCCCATTATGCTCTTGAGGTTGATCCTCTTTTCGTCTGCAATAGCATAACTGCTGCTCTCATATTTACAGGCAGTCTGAACAAGCTCCGCAACCGCATCAGGTAACATAGCAAAATCCTTGGAAATAGTTAGTTCTTTTGTACGCATTTTCCTCTCCTTACAAATTCCTAAAACATCAACCTATCGTCCCAATGTTTAATAAATAATTTGGGTTAATTTGATTTTAACATGAATTATCTGAAATTACAAACAGAAATAAATAATGGTTACAATAATTCCTAAACAGAAGCCGGCGGCTACCTGCATATGTGTATGTCCTACAAATTCTTTCAGTTTTTCCTGCGGGCTTAGTGTACTTTTACCGAGGTCTTCGAAGATTTGAACCAATTCATTTATTACTTTTGCCTGTTTGCCTGTTTCCAGTCTTACACCGCTCGCATCATGCATAACCACAATCGCTAAGATAAATGCAATTCCGAATACAGGAGAATCAAAACCTACCGTTAATCCGGTCATAAGGGCTACCGAGGTTACTGTTGCGCTATGTGAGCTTGGCATCCCTCCATCACCAAACAGTCTTTCAAAATCCAGTTTTTTATT
>ERZ773067.451-NODE-451-length-25452-cov-6.416782_pt1 | contig 25452 bp, 29 predicted proteins | sample MGYA00580622_ERZ773067 | MGnify/ENA primary metagenome ERZ773067 (study PRJEB29015, sample SAMEA2737998) | human oral metagenome | biome: human oral; feature: human-associated habitat; material: dental | place: China | collected 2113 ...
CTGGTTTTTCAGCGATGGAGTAGGCAACATATCCTGCAAAGACTGGAAGCATCAAACCAAAGGCTGAAGCACCAATTTTCATGAACATAGAAGCTAGTTCATGGTAAGAACCAAGATTCCCAAGGCTCTCATTTGGCACACCCATAGCGCCATCAATCAAGAAGGCAAGGGCAATCATGATACCACCACCGATAACGAATGGCAACATTTGGGATACACCACTCATCAAGTGTTTGTAGAAGGCACCACCCAGACTTTGTTTTTCGTTAGATGCCGTTGAAACTTGTACTCCATTAGCAGCACGATATACTTCAGTATTACCAGAAAGAGCCAAGTTGATCAACTCTTCTGTCTTACGAATACCATCTGCAACTGGACGATTTACCAATGGTTTGCCATCGAAACGATCCATCTCAACTGCCTTATCTGCAGCGATGATAACAGCTTTAGCCTTACGAATATCTTCTGCTGTCAATTTGTTGCCAACACCGCTAGCACCATTGGTTTCAACCTTGATCCCAACACCCATTTCTGCAGCCACTTTTTGAAGAGCTTCTTGGGCCATGTAAGTGTGGGCGATCCCTGTTGTACAAGCTGTAACTGCTACGATGAAATCTGCAGAGTCATTTGTAGGAGCTTGAGCTGGTTCTTGAGCTTTTTCTGAAGCTTGGTCAAAGAGTTCAATAACTTGGTCAGCAGATGTTACTTGACGAAGTTTGTCAGCAAAGCCGTCTTTCATCAAGTATTGAGACAATTCTGCCAAGGCTGCTAAGTGAGTGTCATTAGCACCTTCTGGAGCAGCAATCATAAAGAAGAGGTCTGTTGGTTGCCCGTCTAAACTTTCGTAGTCAACACCCTTGTTTGACTTAGCAAAGAGAACCGTTGCTTCTTTTACAGCAGCATTTTTGCTGTGAGGCATTGCGATACCGTCACCCAAACCTGTAGAAGTCAAAGCTTCACGCGCTAAAATTCCTTCTTTGAAGGTTTCAAAATCTGTCACATAGCCATGCTCTACTAGGCTTTGAATCATTTCTTCGATAGCTGCTATTTTTTCAGTTGCTTGCAAATCGAGCAACATGACATCTTTTCTCAATAAATCTTGAATTTTCATCTTTTTTCTACCTCAACTTTTTTATAAGTTTCTTTAATAAATGCTGCAGTTGCTAAATCATCTGAGAAGGTCGTTGCTGTTCCACTTGCCACTCCCCATTTGAAGGCCTCTACTGCATTTTTTGATTTGACAAATTTACCAGTAAATCCAGCAACCATAGAGTCACCAGCACCCACTGAGTTTTTAACGGTTCCCTTAATCGGTTTAGCAAAGTATGCTCCATCTGATGTTACCAATAGGGCACCATCACCAGCCATAGAGATAATCACGTTTTGAGCACCTTTAGCCAATAACTCTCGAGCGTATTTCTCTATTTCATCAAGGCTTTCAAGCTTGACTCCAAAGATAGCTCCCAGTTCATGATTATTTGGTTTGACCAAAAGTGGTTGATAATCCAAACTATCAATCAAGGTTTGACCTTCAAAGTCACAGACTACTTGAGCGCCTGTCTGACGCGTCAAAGCAATTAATTCTTTGTAAATAACATTACCCAAGTTTTTTGCACTCGAACCTGCAAAGACAACTGTATCTTCTGCTGTCAGACTTGAAAGAATGGCTTTTAACTCTTCAAGTTGTTCGGGCTCAACAGTAGGACCTGTCCCATTGATTTCAGTTTCTTGGTCTGCTTTGATCTTGACATTGATACGCGTATCTTCTGCCACTTGTACAAATTGCGTTTCAATTTGTTCTTCAGCTAAAGTATCTGTGATAAATTTTCCAGTAAAGCCTCCGATGAAACCTGTCGCTGTATTTGGAACGTCTAAACGTTTCAAGACACGGCTAACGTTGATTCCCTTACCACCAGCAAACTTATCATCACTATCCATACGATTGACACTACCAACTTCCACTTTATCCAAACGGACAATGTAGTCTATAGATGGATTGAGTGTGACTGTATAAATCATACTTCGATTACCTCCGTTTTCTCTTTGATAGCTGGCAAGAGCTCATGACCCTTGCTTGTAATGACAATAGCTCGTTTTATAGGCGCAACCTTAGCGAAACAAGACTGACCAATCTTAGATGAATCTGCCAAGACATAGGTTTGTTTAGCATTCTCTAAAATAGCTCGCTTGACGGCGCTCTCCTCCATATCTGGAGTTGTAAAGTAACCTTCATCTACACCATTCATTCCAATAAAGGCACGATCAAAGTGCAGTTGGTTAATCTGGTTGAGAGCTACTCCTCCGATACTGGCATCAGTTGTCATCTTGACTCCACCACCGATAATGACTGTTGGGATTTGCTTATCCACTAATTGAACTGCATGGTGAATGGAATTGGTTACCACTGTAATGTCTTTTCGCTCCAATTCTTTAATGAGAAAGGCTGTCGTACTTCCTGCATCCACAAAGATGACATCCTTATCTTTGATGAGGGAAGATGCTTTTTGAGCAATTAACTTTTTCTCTTGAAGGTTTTTGACAGATTTTTCTTGAATGGTTTCTTCTTCTTGCAAGGAATGAGGCAACTCTGCTCCTCCATGAACTCGACGAAGTTTATTTTCAGACTCCAATTCATCTAAATCACGTCTAACCGTTGATTCTGAAGTCTCTAGCAAGCCTACTAATTTCTCAAGCGAGACGATTTTATGCTGTTTCAATTCTTCTAAAATGAGCTTTTTTCTTTCACTTTTTAGCATTAGTTTACCTCCTGTGAACGATTACATGATTTATTCTATCATAAAAAAAATCAAAGTCAAGCATTTTTTGTCATTTTCTTTCATTTTCTATCACTCTTCTTTTTACTTCAAATAAATTTGCAAGAAATAAGGCTTTATGGTAGACTAGGTTAGTAAGTATTGGAAGATTACTCAAGAGGCTTAAGAGGCCGTGTTGGAAACGCGGTAGGCGTGTGAAAGCGTGCGTGGGTTCGAATCCCATGTCTTCCGTCGATAAATAAAACAATAGATATTTTATTTTTTAATACTTCTATTAAAAAAAACACTGATTTCTCAGCGTTTTTTTTTTATAACATGGAGCCGGTGGGAGTCGAACCCACGTCCAAACACCTGCTAACATATTTGTCTACAACCATAGGTTATGTATTGTTTTAACAGCATCTCGACACATAACTCAAGCCTAGAAACTGCGAGTCTATCAATCTCTTATCAAACTGCTAGACAAAGTTTGATCGTATCTCGCTAATAATAAGACCTGTCATCAGACACGAGCAATCCGAATCGGGTCACGCCTGCTGGTTTTTAGGCAGCTAGAGCGTAAGAAGTGTTATTTTTTGCAGTTATATTTAACTGAGCGTTTACGTCGCCACACGAGTTGCAAAATATGCCTCATAATGCCTGTCGAATCCGTAACGACCCCAAAAGACAATAGAACTATTATACCCTATCTATGGTAAAAATGCAAAAATCTATCTAAATCCTTTAATGGATAAGCATCTATTTTAATTCAGTCCTATTATTTTCTTTCTATTTCTATCTATTCTTATCTAACCAGGCCTCCAAGACTTGATAGACTCCTCCTTGACTATTTGCAGGAGCAATGCCTGTCGCTACCGCTTTAGCCTTTTCATCTGCATTTTCCATAGCATAGGCTATTCCTGCTAATTCTAACATTTCTATATCATTTTCACTATCGCCGAATGCCATGATTTCCTCAGATTTTATACCCCAGCGTTTAAGAAGTTCTTGTAAAGCCCATGCTTTATGGATACCATCTTGGATAATATCTAAACAACCATAGCCACTAGAAACAGCTTGAACATAGCCATTAAAAACCTGATTAAAATCTTCTTGCACTTGATCCATTCTATCTTCTCCAACCACCAAACTCATTTTGAGAACTCCTCCAAAAAGTTCTGGATGGAGTTCCTCCACAAAATTCATTCTTTGATAAAAAAGCTCAATCATTTCTGGTGTCATAAATTTTTCAAGTTGAGTAAAAATAGTACCTTCTTTAACAAATCCACCATTCATACTTGTGATGACAAATTGATTTTGACACTCTTGTCCTTTAAAAAAAGTCAAAGCTTTTTCCACTAATTCATCATCCCAGGTTTCAACTTGGATTAATTGATTATTTTCAAAAATCTTTGCTCCATTAGCGACAATTAGAACTACGCGATCAGCCAAGTGACCGAGCAACTGACGTACTCGATGAATTTCATTCCCAGTCGCAATGACAAATCGTATTCCCTTCTCATCTAACCTATCTAAGATTTTCTCTAAACGCGGTAGGTTTAGAAGGCCTTGGGCATCCAGTATTGTACCATCCATATCTGTTGCAATCAGTTTAATTGTCATGATTTCTCCTTTTCTACCACTTCAATCCTACAAATTCTTTCATTTCTTTGTAGGCAGTATCGATTCTTTCCTTAGTTTCTTCATCCAATTTATCTCGATGAGGAGCACCTTCTATAAAGTCCTCTAAAATATAGGTCTGATAAAGGTAAAGTAAGTAACCATCTGGTGAATAAGTTCCTTTTGATGTGCGATTAACCCAAGTTGGATGAGCCTCTGCAGTTTCAATTGTTGTCTTTCCAGCTTTTTTCTTAATGGTTAAATCCATCAGAACTCCACGTTCCGTCCACTTAGCATTCTCTACATCTTGCATAGTTTCAATGCGTTGATTTGATAGGAAATTTCCCATCGAATAGATAATTAGCTTTTTGTCCCCATCTTTTTCAAGCATTTCTGCTGGTTCAACTACATGGGGATGCCCACCAAAGATAATGTCAGCTCCCCAACCAATCATCTTGTGATAGAGATCTTTTTGTTCTTCAGTCGGATCTAATTGGTACTCGATACCCATTTGTGGCATGACAATTGTGATATCCGCCTCTTTTTCAGCACGTTCAATCTCAGCCCTCATTTTTTCTTCATTCAAGTCAGATAAGTAATGATTGTAGTCTTCTGGAGAAATATACTCCTCGATACCGTTGAAGCCATAAGAATAAGCCAATAAAGCAATCTTTATGCAATTCACCTCCTTAATCACTAGAGGTGCCTTGTCACGTGGCTCATGAGTATATACTCCAATAGGTGTTATACCTGCTTTTTCAATCGTATCAGCTGTAGAAATCACTCCTTCTAATTGAGAATCAAGTATGTGATTATGTGCCAAATCTAGCACCTGATAACCCGCATCCTTGATGGCATCCACAACTTCAACTGGAGCATTAAATAAAGGATAGCCAGCTAGATTGTAGTTCTGGTTTATAGTTCCTTCAAAATCTCCAATAACCAAGTCCGCCTTCTTAAACCACGGCTTTACATAATCAAAATTTTCGTGGAAATCATAGCTACCGTCTTCTTGTTTTGCTGAAAAGTAGATGATATCGTGATAAAGTAAATCTCCGTGAGCCATTATTCGAGCACTGTTTTCTTGCTCTGCCCCTTTTTGATTTTCCCGAGATCCAGACTCTTGTTGTAACACGGCAGAATCGCCACTAGTTAAAGATGTCCCTAAACTAGTTTCTAATAATAAAGTCAATAACATTGAAAGAGCAACTATTAGCAATAAGACTATAATAAAGGTTCTATTACTCCACTGAGTGTAATTCTTAAAAAATCCAACAGGCTTACTTATAATGTGTAAAACAGTTCTATTTCTTCTCTTCTGACTACGTTTTTCCATATTTTTCTCCCTGCTTTTTTGATGCAAGTATCCTTTCTTTATTATATCATAGACGGTTTTGTATTTCATCTAGCGATAAACTCCTACGCTTTCTTTCTAGGTCATTTTGTGTTATCATGAAGAAGTAAGAAAAGGAGAGAGAAAATGTCTGCTATAGAACGAATTACCAAAGCCGCTCATTTAATTGATATGAAAGATATTATACGCGAGGGAAACCCAACACTTCGAGCTGTTGCCAAGGAAGTAAGCTTCCCCTTAAGTGATCAAGATATCATTCTTGGAGAGAAAATGATACAATTTCTTAAACATTCCCAAGACCCTGTCATGGCTGAAAAATTAGGACTTCGTGGAGGAGTTGGTCTTGCAGCACCTCAACTAGATATCTCAAAACGAATCATTGCTGTACTAGTACCAAATATTACTGAGGAAGATGAAACACCTAAAGAAGCATATGACCTACAAGCTGTCATGTATAATCCCAAAATTGTTTCTCACTCAGTCCAAGACGCTGCTCTAGGGGAGGGAGAAGGCTGCTTGTCTGTAGATCGTGCTGTTCCCGGCTATGTTATCCGCCACGCTCGAGTAACCGTTGACTATTTCGATAAGGACGGAGAAAAACACCGCATTAAACTTAAAGGCTACAACTCAATCGTAGTTCAACATGAAATCGACCACTTAAATGGCGTCATGTTCTACGATCGCATTAATGAAAAAGATCCTTTCGCTATCAAGGATGGACTCCTTATCCTTGAATAATCAACAAACTGAGTCAAAAGGTATTCAATAAAATCTTATTGATTTCGCTTTGCCCTAGCATTTAAATGATAGATAAAAAATGATGAAAATAAATGATATTGTTTACGGTGTTCACGCCGTTACTGAAGCCCTCATAGCCAATACTGGAAATAAGCTTTATATCCAGGAAGATTTGAGAGGGAAAAATGTTGAAAAAATCAAAGAACTAGCAACTGAGAAGAAAGTCTCTATCTCTTGGACTTCCAAAAAGTCCCTTTCTGAAATGACTGAAGGAGCTGTTCATCAAGGGTTCGTTTTACGTGTTTCCGAATTTGCCTATACTGAACTAGACCAAATTCTTGCTAAAACAAGTCAAGAGGAAAATCCACTCCTATTGATTCTCGATGGATTAACTGACCCACACAACTTAGGTTCTATCTTACGAACAGCCGATGCAACCAATGTTTCAGGTGTTATTATTCCAAAACATCGAGCTGTCGGTATCACACCCGTAGTTGCAAAGACAGCCACTGGTGCTATCGAACATGTTCCTATTGCTCGAGTTACCAATCTAAGCCAGACCTTGGATAAACTTAAAGATCAAGGATTCTGGACTTTTGGAACTGATATGAACGGAACACCTTGCCATAAATGGAATACCAAAGGGAAAATAGCTCTCATTATCGGAAATGAGGGCAAAGGTATATCTAGTAATATCAAAAAACAAGTGGACGAGATGATTACCATTCCCATGAATGGTCACGTACAGAGCCTCAATGCCAGTGTTGCTGCTGCCATTCTCATGTATGAAGTCTTCCGAAATCGACTCTAATAAAAAGTTTCCAATCAGTTGATTGGAAACTTTTTTAACTATGTTCAGTAATAAATTTATAGGCTTCTTGACCTGCAATAGCTCCATCACCAACTGCTGTTGTAATTTGACGGAGGTCTTTCTGACGTACATCTCCAACTGCAAAGATACCATCCACTGCAGTTTTCATATGGGTATCTGTCATAATCCAACCTGACTCATCTTGTATTTGTAAATCCTTTGTAAATTCGCTAACAGGATCCAAACCTACATAGATAAACACTCCACCAAAAGCATGTTCAGTTACTTGATGAGTCTTAACATTTTCAATCATTACAGACTCAACACGATTTTCACCCTTGATTTCTTTAACAACTGAATCCCAAATGAATTTGATTTTATCATTAGCAAAGGCGCGATCTTGCAAAACCTTTTGAGCACGAAGTTCATCACGACGGTGAACGATGGTTACAGATTTGGCGAACTGAGTCAAGAAGATTGCTTCTTCAACAGCAGAATCTCCTCCACCTACAACCAATAAATCTTGGTCTCGGAAAAAGGCTCCATCACAGACTGCACAGTAAGAAACTCCACGACTATTCAGTTCTTCTTCACCCGGAACTCCCAAGAGACGATGTTTTGAACCAGTCGCTACGATAACTGTGCGTGTTTCAAATTCTTCATCATCTGTGATTACTTTCTTAACATCACCATGGTTTTCAATATTTTCTACCAAACCATATAGATGCTCAACACCTAGATTTTCAAGTGGTTCAAACATTTTTTCTGCTAACTCAGGTCCACTAATGTTAGCATAACCTGGATAGTTTTCAATGTCAGAAGTGTTGTTCATCTGACCGCCAGGAAGGCCACCTTCAATCAAAGCTACTTTGAGATTGCTACGAGCTGCATACAAGGCTGCAGTCATCCCAGCAGGACCTGCACCGATAATAATCGTATCGTACATTCTGTTTCCTTCTTTCTTGTTGTAACTATTTTTATTCTATCTAAATAACTTCAATTATACAAGCATTATGCCTTGATTACTAACAATAGACTCATCGTTGCAAAGGATAACACAGGAGTTGTTAATACACCAATCATCATCATATCAAAGAGGTGGGCTTGACGTGCCTTAGCTGTCTTATCCACACCGGATAAAGCTCTCAACCCAATCCAAAGTCCCAATACAATTAAGATGACCAACATGGTTAAAAGTAGGCTCTCTATATACAAAGTGAATATTTGTAGTAGCATGCTCTCACTCATTTCTTATATTTTTAAAGAGCAAACCCAGTTAGCACAGCCAACTGAGTTTTTCTTGTATTCTATTATATCAAATATAACTTCGTTTGTAACTAGCAAAGAATTCTTTTGTTCGTTCTTCTTTAGGATGGTTGATAATTTCATCTGGCGTTCCAGATTCAATAATCTTTCCTTTATCCAAGAATAAAACCTTATCAGCTACTTGAGCAACAAAAGACATATCATGACTAACCAAAACCATAGTTTGACCTGATTTTGCAGCATTAGCAATCGATCTTTCTACCTCACCAACCAATTCTGGATCAAGTGCTGAAGTTGGTTCATCCAAGAGCAAGACATCTGGTTTCATGGCTAGAGCACGCGCTATTGCGACCCGTTGCTTTTGTCCCCCTGACAAGTGACGTGGATAATGCTGTTCACGATCTGAAAGTCCAACCTTAGCCAATTCTTCCTTAGCAATTTTGGTTGCTTCTTGATTTGATAATTTCTTTACAACAAGCAAGCCTTCTTTAACATTATCAAGAGCTGTTCTTCGCTCAAACAAATTAAACTGTTGGAAAACCATCGATAGTTTGCGACGAAGAGTTAGAATTTCTTCTTGCGTAATTTGAGAAAAATCAACTTTGAAATCATCAATCTGAATACTTCCACTATCAGGAGTTTCTAGATAGTTTAGGCTACGGAGAAAAGTTGATTTCCCAGCTCCTGAAGAACCAATTAAGGCAACAACTTCTCCTTTTTGAATATCTAAGTTAAGATGGTCTAAAACGGTTTGACCTGAAAAGGATTTGCTTAAATTTGAAATTTTAATCATTAGCGAAGCTCTCCTTTCATATCTGTCTCAACATTATCTGGTGCTGTAATAGCCATTTTTCTTTCAATGAAACGGCCAAGATTTTCAATAACGATATTTACCACCCAGTAGACAAGGGCAACTGAGATAAAACGTTCAAAGTAACGATAGTCTGCACCACCCAAAATCTGAGCTTGGGCAAAGACTTCTACAACACCTGCACTGAAGGCTAGGGAAGTCCCCTTGGTCAAGCCAATCAAGGAGTTAATCAAGGTTGGTGTTGCCACAACCGCCGCATTTGGAATGATCACTCGACGGTAAACTTGACCACGTGTCATACCAAGACTTCGAGCTGCTTCAATTTCCCCTGGATTTACAGAAAGAATGGCTGCACGGATAGTTTCACTAGCATAGGCTGCCTCGTTAAAAGCAAAAGCCACAATCGCAAATGTTGCTGCTGGAATAGCATTAATGTTCAGAGAAGTTCCCCATTGTTGATTCAAGGCTTTCAAAGCTAGTGGAATCCCGTAATAAGTCAACATCAGTTGAACTAAAATTGGAGTTCCTTTTAGGAAACTAACAAAAAAGGCTTGTAATGGGTATATAAATCTAACTCGGTTGATTTTAACGATAGCAAAGATTAGGGCTAGCATGATACCAAAAAAGGCACCAAATACCGTTAACATCAATGTTGTAGGTAATTGCTGTACAATTCTTGGAATCCCATCAAAGACAGAACGCCAACTAAAAAGTTTGCCATCTGGAATATATTGCATCAAATTTTGATACCAATCAGATGCTAAAATCGTTGTAACATTCATAGAAACATCCTCTCAAGATAATGATTCATTCTATCATACTTATGCTCTAATTAAAAATATTTGCTACGAGCATATCAGATTTCATCTACCTTCTAGTTTATCATACTTTAAAAGTGGGAGGTTATATATTTTATCTATCAAGGAGATAAGTAAAATCTATTTTAATGCTAACTCTTCGTATTCTTTACGGTAGCCAATCTGCTGAATTCGTCCATCTTTCACAAGAATTGGTCGTTTTAACAACATTCCATCACTAGCTAAGAGTTTAGCTGCTTCTTTATTAGATAAAGTTCCAACCTTATCTTTCAAACCAAGCTCACGATATTTTATTCCACTCGTATTGAAGAACTGTTTTAATTCAAATCCTGAAGTTTCTAACCAGTTTAGAATCACCGTTTCACTTGGTGTTTCTTCTACTATATGAACGTCTTTATATTCAAGGCCTAGCTGATCAAGTTCCTTTTTTGCTTTTTTACAAGTTGTGCATTTTGGATATTCGATAAATTCTAACATATATTCACTTTCTAATATTTATAATCTGCCCTTTCGTGGTTCAAGAGCCAAGCTTTCCTTTCGAGTCCTGCAGCGTAACCTGTCAGTCGCTTGTTTGCTCCAAGTACTCGGTGGCAAGGTACTAGAATGGACCACGGATTACGACCTACTGCTCCACCAACTGCTTGGGCAGAGGCTACACTTAGGTCTTTAGCTATTTGTCCGTAGGTTACTGTAGTTCCAAAGGGAATTTCCTGTAAGTAAGACCAAACCTTCTTTTCAAAATCCGTCCCAATCGGAGCTAGAGGAAGTTCCGACAAACTCGGATTCTGCCCTAAAAAATAGTCATCCAAATAAGAAATAGCCTGATTCAGAACAGGATGAGTTTTAACTTCTTCTATATTATCAACTATCAGACCTCTTTCAAAATGATTTTGGCCCTCCACCCAAATACCAAATAGATATTGGTCGGTAGCAACTATTGACAAGAGCCCAATTGGAGAAGTATAGACTATTTTTGAAAATTTATTTTTCATTCGATTTTATTTTTTGATAGGCCAAACGTTCCCCATCTACTGGGACCTTGCCGACTTGTTGGAACCCAAGTTTTTCAAATATATGTTGCATAATCTTATTTTCAGCATGAGTATCTGAACGGAAGTCTAGATAGTCAAAGCCTTCAATTAGTCCTTCTAAAAAGGTCTGAGCAACTTTTTGTCCTTGATTGGCTGCAGCTACAGCAATACGATGGAATACAAGATACTCTGACTCTCCTCCTTGCCATTTGCCTTCATAAATAGCATCATAGGCAGATTCTGGACTCCTAGTAACAGCTGCGTAGGCGATAACGTCTCCTTCTTCAAGAGCCACATAGGCTTGACCTGAGATGATATCATCAATAATAATATCAGCATTTGGATACCCATTTTGCCATTGGTCGCTACCAGATTGAGCAAGAGTCTTTTTAGCATCTTCAATTACCTTCATAACTGCATTAACTTCATTTGGAAAGGCTAAACGAATTTCCATCTTATTCCCTCTTTTCTGACTAGTTTCTCTCATCATAGCATAATTTATATCTTTCTACAAGCACTTGAAATTTGACTTTCTTTTTGTGTTATTATATAATCTAGTTATCAAAACTAGATAAAAAGGAGTTGGAAATGAAACGTTATTTTTCCTATCCAAAATGGGAAGACATTCCAAATATTGATCTCTATCTGGACCAAGTCTTACTTTATGTAAATCAAGTATGCGAACCTATCTCATCAGGATCTGAAAAAGGCTTAACTGCTTCTATGGTCAATAACTATGTCAAACACGGCTATCTGACAAAACCTGAAAAGAAAAAATACCAACGTCAGCAAATCGCTCGTTTGATAGCTATAACTACGCTTAAGTCTGTCTTTTCTATTCAAGAAATTGCTCAAACACTCAATACCCTACAAACAGAAACTAACTCAGAGCAACTCTATAACGCTTTTGTGGACTATATGAACGAAGGTATTGACCCAGAAAATCCCATTATTCAAACCAGTTGCCAAACGGTTAAACTCTATTATCAAACTTTAGACTTAATACTTACCAAAGAGGAGGGGAATCCTAGATGAACACTAGCTTAAAACTTAGTAAAAGACTCAGTTTCGGAGAAGAAATTGCAAATAGTGTAACCCATGCCGTAGGGGCAGTCCTGACGCTCGTCTTACTTCCCATTTCCTCTACTTATAGTTACGAGGAACATGGCCTTTTATCATCTGTTGGGGTTTCTATTTTTGTCATTAGCCTCTTTCTCATGTTCTTATCTTCTACTATCTACCATTCTATGGCTTATGGCTCAACCCATAAATATGTATTACGTATCATTGACCATTCCATGATTTATGTTGCCATTGCAGGTTCTTATACTCCTGTCGTTTTGACCCTAATGAATAACTGGTTTGGTTATCTCATTATTGCTATTCAATGGGGAACGACTATTTTTGGAATCCTCTATAAAATTTTTGCCAAGAAAGTCAATGAAAAATTCAGTCTCATTCTCTACCTCGTCATGGGATGGCTAGTCTTGGCTATTTTACCTGCAATCATCAGTCAAACAACTCCAATTTTCTGGAGCCTCATGGTATCGGGCGGACTCTGTTACACTGTTGGAGCTGGTTTTTACGCCAAGAAAAAACCATACTTTCACATGATTTGGCATTTGTTTATCTTAGCAGCTTCAGCACTACAGTACATTGCCATTGTTTATTATATGTAAGAAAAGAAGTTGGGAGAAATCCCAACCTCTTTTTTTTATTTACACATATTCATAAAGTACTGATGTAGGCGAAGATCATTTGTCAATTCAGGATGAAAGGAGGTTACCAGCATATTTTTTTCTTGTGCCGCAACGATTTGATCGTTCACAATTGCTAAAACATCAACATCCTCACCAACACTAGTGATAATCGGACCACGGATAAATGTCATGGGTATTTTACCAACGCCCTTGCAGTCTGCTTCGCTATAAAAGCTTCCTAACTGACGTCCATAGGCATTACGCTCCACTACAATGTCCATAGTCGATAGATGGCTCTCTTCCTGAGAAGTAATTTGTCTCGCTAGCAAAATCAAGCCTGCACAAGTTCCAAAGACTGGTAAACCATTGAGAATAGCCTCTCTTATAGGAATCAACATTTGCTGATCTCGCAATAGTTTTCCCATAGTTGTAGACTCACCTCCTGGCAAAATCAAACCTGATAGCTCACTTCGATGTTGCTGAAAATCTTCTAGGTTTCGCAACTCAACACTTTCCACTCCTAGTTTATCAAGCACTTTCTCATGTTCCACAAAGGCACCTTGCAAGGCCAAGATTCCGATTTTCATCTATTTTCCTCGCTCAGCCATGAGAATTTGGATTTCATTCTCATTGATACCAACCATGGCTTCTCCTAAATCTTCAGAGATTTGAGCCAGAATTTGAGGATTCTGATAATTGGTAACAGCCTTGACAATTGCTGCTGCACGTTTAACAGGATCACCTGACTTGAAAATCCCTGAACCAACAAAAACACCTTCTGCACCTAGCTGCATCATAAGAGCAGCGTCCGCTGGTGTTGCAACTCCTCCAGCCGCAAAGTTAACAACTGGCAATTTTCCATTTTCGTGGACATATTGAACCAATTCTACAGGTACTTGTAGTTCTTTTGCAGCAACATATAACTCGTCCTCACGGAGGTTTTGAATGCGGCGAATTTCTTGATTCATCATACGCATATGGCGAACCGCCTGAACAATGTCTCCTGTTCCTGGTTCCCCTTTTGTACGGATCATAGAAGCTCCCTCAGCGATACGGCGCAAGGCTTCTCCTAGATCTTTAGCACCGCAAACAAAGGGAACTTGAAATTCTTTCTTGTCCACATGGAAACGATCGTCAGCTGGAGATAGAACTTCGCTCTCATCAATATAGTCAATCTCGATAGCTTCTAAAATCTGAGCTTCAACAAAATGCCCAATTCGAACCTTAGCCATAACTGGAATGCTGACAGCTTCTTGGATTTCCTTAATCATCTTTGGATCACTCATACGGGATACACCACCCGCTGCACGAATATCAGCCGGGATTCGCTCCAAAGCCATCACCGCTGCTGCACCTGCAGCCTCTGCAATTCTTGCTTGTTCAGGGTTTTGAACATCCATGATAACGCCGCCCTTGAGCATCTGTGCCAAATTCTTATTTAATTCATAACGATTTTCAGTCATTTCTTCTTCCTCAATAGTTGTATTGGTAGCTACAGTTTTATTGTAAGGTAGAAATGACTCAAGTACAAGATAAAAAAAATCGATTTGTCCGGGTACAATTATCACTGTCACAAAAAAAGTACCCACATTGGGTACTTTTATTTCTTTGATTTTTTAATGCTTTTCACAAGATAAAACAGATATCCTGAAACCATATAAGCAACAAAGATAATAGCTGCCCATCTAAAGACAAAACCCCAACCATGTTTATTGGCATTTAAAAAGAAATAAGGGAAAGGATTATCCTTAGAATTTGGAATATTCATTTTGAGAACTAAACCATTCAAGATAGCAAATCCCATATATAGCAGAGGTAAGACTGTCCAAACAATAGGATCAAACCACTTATATTGACGACTCTTGTCAAAGAAAAGTGTATCCGCTAGAAACCAGAGGGGAACGATATAATGACAAAGGAAATTTTCTAGACGGTAAAAATCTGTTGCAATTGGTGCCAACATAAAATGGTAGATAACACAAGTAATCATAATACTCATGGTGACACCACCTTTGAGACGTAGAATCCCAGTACTCTGCCAACTATCATCGTCACTACGCATCTTTAACAACAGATAGCCTGTAAAAAGTGTGACCAAAAGGTTAGAAAGGACTGTATAGTAGAGTAACATGCCAAAACCACCATGCTTAGTAATTTCCAAATAAACACCAAGAAAGGCTGCTATAAATAAAAAGATACGACTATAAAATATTACTTTTTCATTTTTAATCATGATTAAATCTTCTTCACAAATTCTGATTTAAGTTTCATAGCACCAAAACCATCAATCTTACAATCGATGTTATGGTCACCCTCTACAATACGGATATTTTTCACACGAGTTCCTTGTTTGAGGTCTTTTGGCGCCCCTTTGACCTTAAGGTCCTTAATCAAGGTAACTGTATCTCCATCAGCTAATTTGTTCCCATTTGCATCGATGGCAACAATGCCTTCTTCTGCTTCTGCTTGCTCAGCAGGATTCCACTCGTAAGCACATTCTGGGCAAACAAGAAGTGTGCCATCTTCATATACGTATTCTGAATTACATTTTGGGCAATTTGGTAATTGACTCATGTTATCTCCTTAAAAAAATTTATGATTATTTGAATGTCAAATTTTCTTTAACAGCAACTATTATACCTTAAAATACCTTTTTTGACAAATAATCATGAAAAACCGATTAACACAAAAATGGTTAATCGGTTTTAAGATATTCTTATAAATATTTCTGTGCTTCCACCTTGATTTTGTCAACAACTTCTAAAATAGAAAGTCCTGTTGTATCTAAGTAGATAGCATCTTCTGCTTGCTTCAAGGGAGAAGTTTCTCGATGACTATCTTTATAATCACGCGCTGCAATTTCTTCCTTTAAAGTTTCTAAATCAGTTTCAATTCCTTTTGAAAGATTTTCCTTGTAACGACGTTCTGCTCGCTCATCCACAGAAGCTACAAGAAATATCTTTAATTCAGCCTTAGGTAACACTACCGTACCAATATCGCGGCCATCCATAACAATGCCACCTTGTTGAGCAATTTCTTGTTGAAGAGCAACCAACTTCTCACGAATAGCTGGTATCGCTGCAAAAGATGATACAGCATTGGTCACAGTATTTTCCCTAATAGGATGACTAACATCAACATCTCCAAGAAAGACTAATTGTTCGCCACTTTCAGAACGTCCAAAGCTAATCGGATATTGATCCAATAATTCAAGAAGTTGAGAACTTTGATCAGGACTGATTTGATGTTGCAAAGCTACATAGGTCGCTGCACGATACATAGCGCCCGTATCGAGATAAGTATAACCGAAATCCTTAGCGATAATTTTCGCAACAGTACTTTTACCACTTGAAGCTGGACCATCAATCGCAATCTGAATTGTTTTCATAGTTGCTCCTATCTTATCTTAAGAACATCACCAGGATTTGCAAACCATGAACCTGTTGACATATGTGATGGGTTCAAAGCTTCTAGCTGTGCAATAGAGATTCCAGCTCTAGCTGCAATTGCAGCTTCACCTTCTCCAGCCAATACAGTAATTGTACCTTCAGGATCTGTATGAGCCTCTGTAGTATTTTGTTGTTCGCCAGACTCAGTAGTAGCTACCGTAGTTGTTTCTGTCGTTACAGTAGTTACTTCTTCAACTTTAGGATTTGCAGAATCATAAAAATCCTTCAAAGCTGATGTTCTATCACTTCCACCCGAAGATAAGTATATTAAAACAATAATCATACCTATAACAACAATAAAGAAAATGATAGCCAGGGTTGTTAAAATGTTATTCGCTGTAAGAAAAGCCCACTTTCCACTTCTAGAATGGCGCTCACTTCTCGACTCTTCCTTGTTTTCCTCATAAATATCTTCTTGCCATGGTTCTTTTTCCATACCTTACTCCTTGTGTTTTTTCTATTTTCTTATTACAATATAAATATGAAAATCACACTTATACCTGAACGCTGTATTGCATGTGGACTTTGCCAAACTTATTCAGAACTATTTGATTATCATGATAATGGCATAGTACGCTTTTACGATGACCCTGATCAATTGGAAAAAGAGATTCCCACTAGTAATGACGTTCTAGAGGCTGTTAAAAATTGCCCAACACGTGCTCTGATCAAAGATTAAAAGTAATTATTTGGGATACCCAATTATTTTATTCCACTCTCTCTAGTTTAGCATATTTTTCTAGAAAATTATAGTCTTTTTAAAGACTTATTTTATTCTATTTTTATTTATTGTATAAACATTTTAAAAATTATGAGGCTTTCTAGTTATTGCTTTCTATTGACTGTTAAAAAAGAGGAAATTCTTCCTCTTTTTTTATATACAACTTTATTTAATCTTCAAATCCGTTTGGATGTTTGTTTTGCCAACGCCATGCATCTTCACACATTTCTGTAATACCAAGTACTGCTTCCCATCCGATCTCTTCCTTAGCTTTTGCTGGGTCTGAGTAGCAGGCTGCAATATCACCAGGGCGACGTTCAACGATACGGTATGGAATTGGGCGCCCAACAGCTTTTCCCATATTTTGGATAATTTCAAGAACTGAGTAGCCTTTTCCAGTACCAAGGTTATACACATTGAGTCCTGAGCCTTTTTGAAGCTTCTTAAGGGCGGCAACGTGTCCTTTGGCTAAGTCAACGACGTGGATATAGTCACGAACACCTGTTCCATCTTCTGTATCGTAGTCATCTCCGAAGACTTGAACTTGTTCTAACTTACCAACTGCAACTTGTGTTACATACGGTAGAAGGTTATTTGGAATACCGTTTGGATTTTCTCCTAGGTCACCACTCTCATGCGCCCCAATTGGGTTGAAGTAACGAAGTAAGACAACGTTCCACTCTAAATCTGCTTTATGGATATCTGTCAAGATTTCTTCCAGCATAAGCTTGGTACGACCATAAGGGTTGGTAGCTGAAAGTGGGAAATCTTCTAGGATTGGAACAGTATGTGGATCTCCATAAACTGTTGCTGATGAACTGAAAATAATATTTTTGCAGTTATTTTCTTCCATTGCCTTCAAAAGGCTAACTGTACCGGCAATATTGTTATCATAGTAGGCAAGAGGGATACGAGTTGACTCACCAACTGCCTTCAAGCCTGCAAAATGGATGACTCCAGTCGGTTCTTCCTGTTTGAAAATGTCACGAAGCGTATCCGTATCTCGGATATCAGCTTCATAAAAAGGAATCTCAACTCCTGTGATTCTTTCTACCACTTCAAGGCTTTTACGATTACTATTAGATAGGTTATCCACTACAACAACCTGGTGGCCAGCTTCAACCAATTCAACTACTGTATGAGTTCCGATATAGCCGGCTCCACCTGTGACTAAAATCTTTTCTTTCATCTTTTTCCTCTATTCTTGAATTATTTTTTTTATTTTACCATTTTTGATAGGGAAAGTCATTTGCTATCCTAATCCTATCGTAAAAACTAGGTAAAAAGTTTACGATTATTTCTCTTTAATATATCTTTCAGTCGGATAATCCGCTGGATCCAAGACTCCATTTTTCCCTTGAAGCTTTTGGGCTAGGTGATAGCCTATAATGGGTCCAGTTGTCAATCCTGACGATCCTAATCCACTCGCAACAAATACTCCTGACGAGTTTGGTACCTGTCCGAAAAACGGCGAAAAATCACTCGTATAAGCACGAATCCCCACACGTTCACCAATTATCATTGCATCTTTTAAGCTAGGATAAAACGAATTTGCTGCTTCAGCCATTTGTTGGAGCAAATTCTCATCAACTGTTAGGTCAAATCCCATGTCATTTTCATGGGTAGCTCCTAGAGATAACTTACCTCCAGGAAATGGTATCAAATCCCACTCACCTTCCGGCATAACTACAGGGTAAGCTCCCATGTCTTGTGGCACTTGGTAATCTCGGAGTTGACCTTTTTGTGGGCGAACATCCACCTCATAACCTAAAGGTTCTAGTATATCTCCCAACCATGCTCCTGTCGCAAGAACAACTTGGTCAAATATCTGATTTTTAATCTGATAACCTGAAGATACAGGTATTATAGTCACCCTATCTTTAATCACCTTAACCTGACTAGCTTCTAGCATGCGAGTCACCAAGAGTTGTCCATCTACTCGAGCTCCTCCAGAAGCATAAAGTAATCTCTCAAATCCCTCTAGACCAGGAAATAAGTTACTTGCAGTCGCTTGATCTAAAATGGCTAATTCCCCAATCAAGGGAGATTCATCTTTACGTTGCAAGGCTAGTTTATAGAGTTCTTCCAACTTAGATTCATCTTTTTTCAAGAGAAAGACTCCCGAGCGTTGATAAAAATCAACCTCCTGTCCAGACTCTTGTAAATCATTCAACAAATCGATATAGAAGTCTGCTCCCAAACGCGCCATCTTGTACCAAGCTTTATTGCGTCGTTTAGAAAACCAGGGACTGATAATACCAGCTGCTGCCTTTGTTGCCTGCCCAAGCCCATGATCATAGACAGTCACTTTTACATCAGCTTCTTTAGAGAGATAATAGGCGGCTGTGGCCCCTACAATTCCTGCTCCAACAATGGCTACTTTTTTCATTGTCTATACCTTCTAACTAGATATGATGGAATGGATTGGTGGACGCTTGACTTGCGATAACCTCTAGAGACCAAGCATTCTCTTCCTTCCATTCATTCAGGAACTCTGCAATTTTTTCAACAAAGAGAACTTCAATATAGTGACCTGGATCCAGAGCCAACAAGCCGTCTGACAACATATCCTGAGCTGTATGATAATAGATATCTCCAGTGATATAGACATCTGCTCCTTTTGCTAAAGCATCATAGTAGAAAGACTGCCCACTGCCGCCACAAATAGCTACTCTTGAGATTGTTTTTTGCAAATCAGTCTCTTTATAATACACCATACGAAGGCTATCTAGACCAAATACTTCCTTAAGATGACTAGCAAATTCTTCAAATGTTTGAGGTCTAATATTGCCAATACGCCCGATGCCACGTTCAGGACCTGTTTCCTGCAGATAAGTTGTATCCTCAACACCTAACATCTGGCAGAACCAGTCGTTGAGGCCATTTTCAACGATATCAATGTTAGTATGGCTGACGTAGACTGCAATATCATGCTTGATAAGATCAATATAAATCTGATTTTGAGGGCGACTAGCTACCAAGTCCTTTATCGGACGGAAGATAGGCGCGTGCTTAACGATAATCAAATCTACACCCTTTTCAATAGCTTCTGCCACTGTATCTTCACGTATATCAAGGGCAACCATGACTTTTTGGATGTCCTTGTCCAAAGTTCCAATCTGCAGTCCACGATTATCGCTTTCCATAGAAAATTCTTGAGGACAATAGGTTTCATAACGCTTAATTACTTCACTTGCTTTCATGGAGCACCTCCTTGATGGCTTGAATTTTATCTACTAAAACTTGACGTTCTTCATGATTTTTTTCTGGGATTTGACTAAGGGCAAATTCGAGCTTACTTGCTTCTCTTTGCCACTTTTGGACAAATACGGGGCTAAATTCTTTAGATAGAAAAGAACCAAAACGGGTGTCACTTGCTGACAATTTCATTTCTCCAGCTTCCACAACTAGAATCTCGTAAAATTTTCCAGCTTCCTCTAAAATACTTTCAGCTACAATCTGAAATCCATGCTCTTGTAACCAACTACGTAACTCATCTTCACGATTATTGGGTTGAAGAATCAATCGCTCAACATTGGCTAGTTTGTCCAAACCCTCTTCTAAAATCGTAGCAATCAAACGACCACCCATTCCTGCAATAGTGATAACAGAGACCTGGTCACTTTCTTCGAAAGCTGCTAAACCATTGGCTAAACGAACCTGGATTTTATCAGCTAAGCCATGACTTTCAACATTTTTGACTGCAGATTGATAGGGTCCCTCTACAACTTCACCCGCGATGGCAGCTTCAATATGACCTTTTTCAACTAATTCAATAGGTAAATAAGCATGGTCGCTACCGACGTCCAGTAAAACAGCTCCTTGGGGAACAAAAGAAGCTACTGTTTCTAATCTCTTTGAAATCATCTTCTCTCACTTTCAAAAACTCTATTTCCCTTTATTATACCATATTTTATCTGGCTATCCTGCACCTAAAAAAGACCGCAATCATGGATTGCAGTCTTTCTTTATCATTTAACTTGATGATGACTTGTCAGTATGAAAATCACAATAAAGACGAGCATCATAATGCCATAGATAGGTAATGTTTGACCTGTAAGTGTTGAAATTTCAAGCAACTTTTGGATTCTTGGGAATAGAGCTGTTCCAAGGAAACCTCCAATTGACCAAATAATCAATAACACACGCCACAGGCTAAATGGCAAGCAAGCTCTAACTACAGACATGAAACCAATCGATGCCAATAGATAATACAAAAGTGTCGAAATTTCAATGGCTGTCCAGTCTTGACTGGTTCCAAAAATTTTAACAAAGAGAACACTAAAGACTACCATCAAGGCACTTGGTAAAGCTCGAAGCATGGATTTTCTGAGAAAGTTTTGTTCCACAGGTTTGATATTTCGTTCAAAAGTTAATACAAACGGTGGGAATCCTTCCACAAACTGGTCAATCATAGTTATCTGAATCGGAATGAATGGGAAAATCAAAATCCATTCAGTACGTCCCAACAAAGCACTGGCAATACAGATAACTGCTAGCAAGAAGGAATAGATTGTCTTAATCAAGAAAATCGGAGCAATGTGGGCAATATTATTGACCACACGACGACCTTCGAAGAGAATCTCAGGAACATCATTGAAATCTGAATTCAAGAGGACCAGATTTGCAATCTGACGAGTTGCTGGGTCCCCTTCAGCCATAACAATGGAACAGTCTGCCTCACGGAGAGCTAGGATATCATTAACACCATCCCCTGTCATTGCTGTAGTATATCCTGCTTTTTTCAGAGTTTGGATGATCAATTTCTTCTGATGTGGAGACACACGGCCAAAAATAGCTGTTTCTACTGCTATAGCAATCAATTCTTCATCTGAAATTTTTGAACAATCTACATAACTTTGGTAATCTACAAACCCAGCTTTCTGCGCAATACTTGATACAGTAACCGGATTATCGCCAGAGATAATTTTCAGCCCTACTTGTTGCGTTCGTAAGTAATCAAGTGTTTCTGCAGCTCCTTCACGGATAGGATCCAAAATTTCTAGAAGCGCCAATGCCAAGATTGATTCTGGTCGTTTAGGTCTCTGATAGTCTAATTTTTCTTGACTAATAGCCAAAACTAAGACACGTGAGCCGCGTTCTAAGGCTGCTCTAGCTTCTACTACTTCCTTATCTAGCAACATTTCAGGGGCACCAAGGAAAATAGTCCCAAGCCCCTCCATCTCCATAGCTCCCCACTTACGGTCGCTAGAAAATGGAACACTTGATGAAATTGAGTAACTAGCTTGCCCTTGGAATCGATGACGGATAGCTTGAGCAGTAGGATTTTTGTCTTCACTATGAGCCATATAGCTAGTTAAGATAGCAGCAATAGACTGCTCATCATAAACTTCTGTCAAAGGTAACAGTGAATCAACCTTCATTTTTCCTTGGGTGATTGTCCCTGTCTTATCCAAGCAGAGCATATCCACACGCGCCAAGGTCTCAACAGAATACATCTCCTGCACCAAAACCTTTTTCAACCCAAGCTTGATAACAGCAGTCAAGAGAGAGGTGATTGTCAAAAGGGCGATTCCCTTAGGCAACATTCCTAAAAGAGCTGTAGATGAATTGACTACAGAAGACTTGAGTGGCAGACCTTTTAAGACCAAGGCTTCAAGCAAGAGAGCAATACCAAAAGGAATGATAATTTTCCCAGTAAAGCCGGCTAACTGGTCTAGCGATTTCATGATACGAGAGTTAATTGGCTTCACTGTCTTAGCTTCAAGCATGAGTTTAGCAGCATAGTTATCCGCCCCAACATGATGTACCTGAGCGAGGACAGAACCACTTGCAAGAAAGCTACCCGACAACATTAAGTCTTCTACTTCTTTTTGCACCAAGTCGCTCTCACCCGTTAACATAGCTTCATTGACTTCTGCAAAACCTTCTAATACAATAGCATCACTTGGAATCTGATCTCCTGCTGATAAGCGAATCACGTCATCCAAAACAAGCTCTTCCGGGTCCAAAGCGATCTCTTGTCCATCACGAATTGTCGTAATTTTTTCTTTATTCAAGAGATTGAGCTTATCAACCATATGTTTGGCACGTAGCTCGGTTACAATCCCAGAAAATGCATTAAAACAGATGACTGCAAAGAAGACAAGGTTGCTCCATGCCTGTACAAAGGCAAGGGCAAGAGCTATCGCAAAGTTTAAGGCATTAAAAAGTGTAAAAACATTTCGCTTGACAATCTGCCAGGTGCTGGTGCTAGCTGAAGCTTTAAAATCATTGACCAAACCCTGTGACTGTCGGCCTCTAACCTCTGCTTGGGTTAACCCCATCATTTTATTTTTATCCATAAATTCTATCATATCATTTTTTTATGAATAATTCTAATTTCATCACAAAGGCTCATCCAATCATCATAAAAAATATTTGCCTGTCCTCTTATGATAAGGTATAATAATAGAAAGAAAACCGAAGGAGACACCATGTTTTACACTTATCTACGTGGGCTAGTTATGCTGATTCTCTGGTCAATCAACGGGAATGCCCATTATCACAACACTGATAAAATCCCTAATCAAGATGAAAACTATATTCTAGTAGCTCCCCATCGTACTTGGTGGGACCCTGTCTACATGGCCTTTGCAACCAAACCCAAACAGTTCATTTTTATGGCTAAAAAGGAGCTGTTTTCAAATCGTATCTTTGGGTGGTGGATTCGTATGTGTGGTGCTTTTCCTATTGATAGGGAAAATCCTAATGCCTCAGCTATTAAATATCCAATCAACGTCCTCAAAAAAAGCAATCGCTCTCTCATTATGTTCCCGAGTGGTAGTCGTCACTCTAATGATGTCAAAGGTGGGGTAGCCCTAATTGCTAAAATGGCCAAGGTTCGTATTATGCCTGTCACTTATACTGGTCCTATGACTCTAAAAGGACTCATTAGTCGAGAACGTGTTGATATGAACTTTGGAAATCCTATTGATATTTCAGATATCAAGAAAATGAATGATGAGGGAATTGAAATCGTGGCAGATCGTATTCAAACGGAATTTCAACGGTTGGATGAGGAAACAAAACAATGGCATACAGATACAAAACCAAACCCTCTCTGGTGGTTTATTCGTATCCCTGCCCTAATCCTAGCTATCTTTGTGGCGTTCTTTACAATTATTTTTAGTTTTATCGCAAGTTTTGTTTGGAATCCAGACAAAAAACGAGAAAAACTACAATAAACTGATTGAGGCTTAAGGTTTATCAACCTTAAGCTTTTTATCATAGTATCAGTCAATTTCTTGTAAATCTAAGCCAATATTGACAAAAATTTGAATCTGTAGTATACTCTTTTGGTAAGCTGATTTAGCTCAGTAGGCAGAGCGCATCCATGGTAAGGATGAGGTCGCCGGTTCGATCCCGGCAATTAGCATCTTTTATCCGTCCCTTGATAACGGGACGGATTTTTCTTGACATTTCCTCTCCCTTATAGTAAAATAGTCTCTGCGATGAGTCGATAAGTAGCGAGAGCTACTATTGAGCATAAGGAGGTCATAACGCAGGAGCGGACCTTGAGAAATTGTGTGAACCAGTTTCTCACATGGAGATGCCTCTCATACTTTCTGGTTTTGCCAGAAAGTTTTTTTATTATCTCAAACTCTCTTTCTGTCAATCAATTGACAAACATAAATTCTAAATAAAAAAACCTATCACATTAAGTGATAGGTTCTTTTACTTTTAGATTAACGTACTGTACGGATACGCATTGTATTTGTACGAACAGCTTCACCAAGAGGCACACCTGCAACGATAATCATATCATCACCAGATTGAACCAAACCTTGTTCAACAGCAATTTTCTCAGCAAGATCAAACATGTCGTCAGTGTTTGATGGGCGGTCAGTAGTTACAGGAATAACACCCCAGTTCAACATCAATCCACGTTGTGTCAATTCGTCAAATGTGATAGCTAAGATATCAGCATCAGGACGATATTTAGAAATCAAACGAGCTGTGTGACCTGTCTTAGTAATGGTTACAATCAATTTAATGTTCATTGAACTTGTTGCATCTTTAACTGCAGAAGCCATAACTTCAGTCTTAGAGTGACGTTCAAATAGATCTGAGTTCAAACGACCATATTCGTTAAGAAGTGTTTGAGCATTCTTGTCAATAGTAGCCATTGTTGTAACTGATTCAAGTGGGTATTTACCGTTTGCAGATTCACCTGAAAGCATTGTTGCGTCTGTTCCATCGATAACAGCGTTAAATACGTCTGATACTTCTGAACGAGTAGCACGAGGTTTTTCAGTCATTGTTTCAAGCATGTTTGTTGCAGTGATAACGACTTTACCAGCAGCATTAACTTTCGTGATAATGATTTTTTGGTAAACTGGAACCATTTCGAATGGTACTTCGATACCCATGTCACCAC
>ERZ773067.452-NODE-452-length-25374-cov-4.650539_pt1 | contig 25374 bp, 16 predicted proteins | sample MGYA00580622_ERZ773067 | MGnify/ENA primary metagenome ERZ773067 (study PRJEB29015, sample SAMEA2737998) | human oral metagenome | biome: human oral; feature: human-associated habitat; material: dental | place: China | collected 2113 ...
ATACTGCATATCGGTAACATTGCGAGCATCCCAGCTATTGATACTATTGTTGAATGTCAAGCCGGTACAACTGTAGAACATATACCTCATATCGGTTACTGCCGACAGATCCGGTACATCGGTAGCTACAACGTCGAGGTTGGGACAATAGTAGAATGCACCTTCGAACGAACTCCACTGAGTAGTACCCCACTGCTTTACACGGAGTATATCGTTGCGGCTATTCGAATAGTTATAAAAATATATTTGTTGGAAATTGCCTCCGAAAGCATATATACGGTACTCTTTGCCTGCCGTAAGTCCCGATATTTGTTGGTTGTTACCCGCATTCATTATAGAGTCGGGTGTACCTGTGGGGTTACCCGAACCGTCGAGCATTACCCATTTTAGTTTATAACCGCTGCTATTATAAGCGGGGAAATAAATCTTTCCGCTTGTGGGAACTTTCCAGTCGGTAACGAAATATGCCTTCTCGATATCGCAGCCCGTAACGGTCTTACCGCCCGAAATCGACCAGCTGCGAGGAGCTTTCTTTAAAGAGTCTACTGCGGCACGTCCGTTTTCGTTGTAATACTGATAGTTGTTTATAAAACTTCCTAAATAGACATTCTTTAGGTTGGCGTTGGTATCTGCCTGAGCCTTCCAAGCCACCAGCGTTGCCGAGAGGTTTTGGCAACTTATAGCAGTGTTGTGGAGTACATAACTCATATTGACACTCTGCTTTAGCTTCCATCCGCCGATAGGTTGATTGAACTTGGTAGCACCATTGAACATCTGGTTCATATTCGTAACATTCTCGGGATTCCAGCTATTGATACTGCTATTGAATTTGAGGCTAGTACAACCATAGAACATTTGCTCCATATTGGTCGTTTCCGATAGGTCGGGCACGTCGGTAGCCGTTACGTCGAGATTCTTACAGTTATAGAACGCATATTGGAACGAAGTCCATTTAGCTTTACCCCACTGTTCTACCTTAAGAATATTGTCACTATTATTATTATAATTGTACTGATAAGCATTGATACTCTTTAGGTTTTCGCCGTATGCATAGAAACGGTAGTTTTTACCTGCCGTAAGCCCCGATACAGTATATCCGTCGCTGGCAGGAGCTTGCTTCTTCATAGTAAGAGGCAGTTCGTTGCCCGAGCCATCGAGCTCTACCCATTTCAGTGTATACGAGCTGCTACCGTATGCTGGGAATCGAATCTGTCCGCTCGTGGGAGCTTTCCATACGGTCTTGAACCAATATGAGTCTAAGTTACAGCCTGCAGCAAACGTACCGCCACTTATACTCCAGCTACGAGGAGCGGCTCGGAGGTATTCGATAGCATCGAGTCCCGTCTCGTTGTAGGTCTGGTCTACATTGGCAAAACCGCTTAAGTTTACGTTCTTTAGCTCGCTATTGCCTTCGGCTTGAGCCTTCCATCCGGCAAGAGTAGCCGAGAGGTTTTGGCAGCTTAGACCTGTATTGTACAATATATTATACATATTTACACTTGCCTTTATCTTCATACCGCCGATAGGCTGGTTGAAAGCCGTATCGCCATTGAACATCTGGTACATAGTAGTAACATTACTTGCATCCCAGCTATTGATACTGCTATTGAACTTTAGGCTAGTACAGCCGTAGAACATATATTGCATATTGGTTACTTCCGATAGGTCGGGTACGTCGGTAGCGGTTACATCGAGATTCGCAGCGTTATAGAAAGCATATTCGAAAGAACTCCACTTGGTCGAACCCCACTGCTCTACTTTGATAAGATCATTTTTATTAGTCGAATATTGATTAATATTAAAATACTTAAACCCGGCACCAAAGGCATAGATACGGTATAGACGTCCGGGAGTAAGACTCGAAATAGTAACTCCATCATAACCGTTAATAGGCGTCATGGTAGAGGGTTCTTCGTTACCCGAGCCGTCGAGACGTACATACTTCAGTTTGAAGCTATTACCATTATAGGCTGGGAATTGAATCTTTCCGTTCGTGGGAGCTTTCCATATGGTCTTGAACCAAGCTCCGTCTTGGTTACAGCCGGGCATAGTGATACCGCCCGTGATAGTCCAGCTACGAGGAGCAGCCTTAAGATACTGTATGGCAGCGTTTCCAAATTCGTTGTAGCTCTGGGTATCGGCTACAAACTGGGTAAGAGCTATATTTTTCAGGTCGCCGTTGCTCTCTGCCTGAGCCTGCCAGCCGTCGAGAGTAGTCGAGAGGTTTGAGCAGTCGATACCCGAGCCTTGCAGTATATAATTCATATTTACGCCTGTCTTGAGCTTCATACCGCCGATAGGTTGGTTGAAGAGGCGAGCGCCGTAGAACATATAGCTCTTATTGGTAACGTTCTCGGTATTCCAGCTATTGATGTTACTATTGTTATAAATCAATTTCTTACATTCGTAGAACATATACGACATATCGGTTACACCCGACAGATCGGGTATGTCGGTAGCCGTTACATTGAGATTAGCACACTGATAGAATGCACAATAAAACGAAGTCCATTTGGCTGTACCCCATTGCTCTACGAGGAGTATTTCGTCTTTATTGGTCGAATTCTGATAGAAATTAATACTCTTAAGTCCTTCGCCGTAAGCGTAGAAGCGATATCGCTGCCCCGGAGTAAGCCCTGCTACATACTGTCCGTCGCCGGCGGAGGTCGATACCGTTACCATCGGTCCTATGGGAGCACCCGAAGCATTGACCGGCTCGTATTTGAGAGTATATTTGGCAGCAGAAGTATTGGATGCAGGGAAGCGGATATTATTGCCCGAGGGCTGCCATATCGTCTTGAACCAACTATTGGGAGACTGACAGTCGGCTGCAAAGGTACCGCCGGTGATAGTCCAGCTACGGTTTGTAGTAAGGTCGTTGATAGCCGTCTGCCCCGTCTGATTGTAGTATTTGCTGGAGCCGTCGATGAAACTGCTCAAATCGACGTTGGTAATATTGTCGGCGGCTGCCTTTGTCTTCCAGTCGTCGAGCGTACTTGAGATATTTTCGCAACTCATACCCGAACCCATAAATATATTTTGAGCCGATGTAAGAGCATTGATACGGAAGCTACCAACAGGTTGGTTGAACGAGGTGGCACCTTGGAACATATGATCCATATTGGTTACCTTGCTTGTATTCCAATTGCTTAGGTTTTGGTTGAACGAGGTAGCTCCAAAGAACATATTACTCATATTGGTTACGTTCTTTGTATCCCAGTTCTTTATATCGTTGTTGTTTGTAAGACTCACACATCCGTCGAACATACCGCTCAGGTCGGTCAGAGCCGAGAGGTCGGGCTTATCGGACGAGGTTACGTTCATATTCACGCACATCTTGAATGCGTTTGCAAACGAAGTCCACTGAGTGGAGCCCCATTGCTCTACGCGGAGCAGATCCGACCTGCTCTGCTGGTACGTATCGAACGATAGCTGAGTGAACGAACCTCCGTAAGCCAATATACGATAGCGTTGTCCTACGGTAAGCCCCGATATTACCTGTCCGGCAGCGGCGGGGTCTATCGTCTGTACGGCACCTGCGGGGTTGCCGGCAGCGTCGACGGGTACATATCTAAGTATATATCCGCTACCTACGGCAGGGAATGTGATAGAGGTTGCCGAGGCTTTCCAAAGTGTCTTGAACCACTTGGCGTCGTTGATACAGTCTTCGGTGAACTTACCTCCCGAAATCGACCAGCTACGAGGAGCTGTCTTCAGGTATTCGATAGCGTCGCGTCCGTCTTGGTTGTACGACTGGTCGGCGGCAAGGAAGTTGGTAAAGTCTACGTTCTTTATTTTGTTATTGCCTTGTGCTTGAGTCTTCCAGCCGACGAGCGAAGCCGATGCATTTTCGCAGCTTATACCCGAGCCCTTTAATATGTTACGCATATCGCTGATAGTATCGAGGCGGAACGAAGCAAGCGAGCGGTCGAACGAGGTAGCTCCTTCAAACATAGCATACATCGTGGTTACCTTGCTCGTATTCCAACTGCTAAGCGGCTGATTGAACGCAGTAGCATCCTTGAACATATAGCTCATATTGGTTACCTTATCGGTATTCCAACCGCTAAGAGGTTGATTGAAAGCGTTAGTACCGCCAAACGTATAACTCATATTGGTAACCTTATCGGTATTCCAAGAGTTGATAGAGCCGTTTTCGTTTTTAAGTTTCTTACATTCGAAGAACATATACGACATATCGGTTACATCCGATAGGTCGGGTTTGTCGGTTGCCGTTATGTCGAGGTTATTACATTGATGGAAAGCATAGTTGAACGAATTCCACTTGGCTTTACCCCATTTTTCTATTTTAAGTATCTGATTGTTGGAGCCTGCATTATAGAAATATATCCGCTTAAGTCCTTCGCCGTAAGCATACAGACGATACTTTTTGTTGTATTTGAGACTGTTTATCACTTGGTTGTCGGTGGCAGGAGCGACAGTCTTCATCTGTCCGATTTCGTTGCCATCGTCGTCGATTTCGACATACTTTATTGCGTAGTCGCTACTTGTGCCTGTGGCAGGGAATTTTATCTGAGTGGTACCATCGGTACTCCACGTGGTAACAAACCAATAAGAGTCGAGGTCGCAATTGGGAGCGAAAGTACCGCTATTGTAGAAATACCAGCTATTGGGAGCAGCCGAGAGGTATTCGATAGCGTCGCGGCCGGTCTCGTTGTAGGTCTGGTCGGTATTGATAAAATACTGCATACTTATATTATTCCTACTGATATTATTCTCTGCCTGCTGCTTCCACTGAGCAAGAGTAGTAGATACATTTTCGCAGCTTATACCGCTATCGTAGAATAAGTACTGCATATCGCCGATACGGCTCAGTTTCCATCCGCCCAGAGGCTGATTGAATGCCGAGTCGCCGCGGAACATTGAGTTTACCGAATAGACATTCTGCATATTCCAGCTATTGATTACTCCATTGGCATACTTAAGATTTTTACACTCTTGGAACATATTTCGCAAGTTCAGTCCGGCCGAGAGGTCGGGCTTGTCGGTTGCCGTTACGTCGAGGTTCTTACACTGATAGAAAGCACTATCGAGCGACTTCCATTGGGTCGAACCCCACTGTACGACATCCACTATGTCTTCTCTACTATATTGGTAAGTCTTAAAGTCTATCTTCTGGAACGTACCGCCGTAGGCATATACGCGGTAGCGCTTACCAGCGGCAAATCCTTGGAAACTAATCCATGCTCCATCGCCGGCGTTGTTGACGTATGGCGTTTGCATTGTACCCACGGGGTTACCTGAGCCGTCTATCTCTTGATACTTTATGGAGTAGTTTTTCCTATCGGCAGCTGCTCCCACAAGTCTACCCGGGAACGATATAGAGGAATTTCTCGGCTTCCAATCGGTAACGAACCAAGCAGCGTCGGAGACGCAGTCGGGAGCAAAGTTACCGCCGGTGATAGTCCAGCCGAAAGCGGCAAGCTTGAGCGAATCAATAGCGTTTTTACCTTTCTGGTTGTACGACTGCGGGTTAGCAATGAAGCCCGTCATATCGACATTCTTTATATTGTTTGCCACAGCCTTTGCTTTCCACTGCTCCAGTGTCGACGAGATATTTTCGCAGTTCATAGCCGAGCCCACAAACATACCCTTCATCGAGGTAACAGCTTTTATCCTAAAGCCACCCATAGGCAGATTGAACGACGATGCGTCGCGGAACATTCCGTCCATATTGGTAACCTTCTCTACATTCCAGTTATATATATATTGATTGAACGACGACGCTCCGCGGAACATATTGCTCATATCGGTTACACTGTCGACAGCCCAATTATATATATAATTTCCCGAATAAATATTATCGTATACCAGACTCTTACAGCCGTAGAACATACCGCTAAGACTACGGAGAGCAAAGAGATTCGGCTTGTCGATAGAGGTGGTAGTTACGTTGAGGTTCGAACAGTCTTTGAATGCGTTAAGGAACGTGCTCCAAGGAGTCGTTCCCCACTGTTCGATGCGGAGTATCTCGTCTTTATTCTGCGGATATGTCTCGAACGAAATACGTTTGAAGCCACTGCCGAAGGCATAGATACGGTATCGTTGTCCGGCGGTAAGTCCGCTAATCGTCTGTCCGTCGGCGGCAGGATCTATGGTCTTCATCTTGCCTATCGGGTCGCCTGCAGCATTGATAGGTTCGTATTTTATAATATAGTTGCCGCCCGTAGCCATAGCAGGGAATTTTATCGATGTGCCCGTAGGCTTCCATATAGTTTTGAACCAGTTGGTCTCCTTTATACAGCCGGCAGCAAAAGCTATGTCGGTGGGGAATGTCCAGTTGAGAGTCTTCAGCACCTTTATAGCCTCGCGTCCTACTTCGTTGTAGCTTTTGTGTTTAGGAAATTCTCCTACATACAGATTCTTCCTATCGAGAGCCACAGCCTGAGTCTTCCAAGAGTCGAGGGTAGCCGAGAAGTTTTCGCAGCTTATGCCCGACTGCCCTGCTATACTTTGCATATAGTAGTTATTGGCAGTTATCTTATAAGCAGCCAGCGAGTGGTTGAAGAGGGTATCGCCGTAGAACATATACTGCATATCTGTTACCGTTTGAGTCTCCCACTGAGCTATGGAGCCGTTGGCATTTACAAGGCTTGTACAGTAGTAAAATGCCCCATACAAACTTGTAAGCTCCGAAAGATCAGGCTTATCGGTAGCCGTTACATCGAGATTTTTACAATAATGGAATGCATACACAAGTGATTTCCACTTTGTAGTACCCCATTGTTCGACGAGTATCAGGTCGTCCCTATTTTGCCATTGATTGTTGAAACTTATCTGTTTCAACCCATCACCGTAGGCATACACACGGTATTTCTTCCCCACGGGGAGCCCTACCGGTATTTCGTAGCCATCTGTATTAGGCGTATAGGTATGCATAGTGGCGGCAATCTCGGTGCCGTCGTCGGCGAGCTGTACGCACTTAAGCGTATAGTAGCCGTTGTTCACTTGATATGCGGGGAATTTTATCGATGTCCCCGAAGTCTTCCAGACTGTTATGAACCAGTCGTTGGCGTTCTGTCCGATAGCTATCGAAACGGTAGCTACAAACATGAAAAACGAAAGTAAAATTTTCTTCATACTTCTATTTTTATTTAAAGTTATAGAACCAATTTTGTTCATTGTATTTATATTGCTTATTGAAAATTCTTGTGATATATATATTATTATGTATTGAATCTCGAAATAGACGGCAGCCAAGGAGCCGAAGTAATATGCCATATTCGCGTATCATTTACATACAACGAAACGCACCCTCCACTACAGAGAGCGTACACAGACAAAATTTCGGTATTGTCTACAAAGGTACGTGGAGGCGGATAAAAAACAGACATACAGTGAGCTACAATTATACTAAACTCACGGCACAATACGTTTTTGAATACTCCAAATTTATTCATACAAATAAAAAAGTAATATATTTCCCCATTAGATTTGGGGTTGCAAAGGTAGTACATTTTTTTCTATTATGTGCGAAATGTTATAGAAAGTTCGATTGAATTCATTTATCTAACAATAGAGAAACACAATAATATAGTGCTATGACACCGACTATAACACCTGAATATAAGACAATTAATAAATAAATTGAAGACTGGCAAAAGATATAAACAAGACTTTTAAAATCGGCAAATAGACACACAAAAAAGATTATATATGTAATGTGGCATAAAAAATATTTTGTCGGTCGACGAAAAAGTATTACCTTTGCAGTCCGATTCGCAAAAAGGCTTACGAAGCAGCAATTTCGTTGATTTACAACGATACCTCGCCTTACGGTCGTAGAAACAAACATATATACAAAAGAATAAGAAATGTATGCAATTGTAGAAATGCTTGGACAGCAGTTCAAGGTAGAGGTGGGTCAGAAAGTATTTATCCACCGCATGAATGAAGCCGAAAGAGGCTCTAACGTAGAGTTCGACAGCGTGCTCCTTGTCGATAAAGACGGTACTATCACAGTAGGTACGCCGACGGTTAGCGGAGCAAAAGTAAAAGCAGAAGTAATATCGCACCTCAGAGGCGACAAAGTACTTGTATTCAAGAAAAAACGCCGTAAAGGTTACCGTAAACTGAACGGACATCGTCAGGATCTGACAGAGATAGTAATAAAAGAAATAACAGCTTAAAAAAACAATAAAAAGTTATGGCACATAAGAAAGGTGTAGGTAGTTCGAAAAACGGTCGTGAATCGGAAAGTAAACGACTGGGAGTAAAAATCTTCGGCGGACAGTTCGCTAAGGCAGGCAATATACTTGTTCGTCAACGCGGCACGGTACACAATCCCGGACCGAACGTGGGTATGGGCAAAGACCATACGTTATTCGCTTTGGTAGCAGGAAAAGTGGAGTTCCGTAAGAAAAGAGACAATCGCAGCTATGTATCGATTGTAGAAACATCGGAATAAACGATACGATTTTTTATCTTTTTCATAATAAGCTAACAAGGAAGGCTCATCCGTACGTATGTATGCGATAAGCCTTTTTCGTTTATCTCGTGCACGAATGCAACGGCAGCAAGCAGTCAGGCTCTAAGTAGCCGATGAAGCGATAGCATAAGGTCGAGAAAGACGTATTGGTCTTTCGTGTTGCGGTCGATGTGCGACTCGGCAAGTGCAAACTCGTCCATAAGGTCTTCGACATTGTTCTCGTTGACGAAACGTGCAAACTTACGAGCAAAATCGAGCTCATCGCTGCTGAGATACACCAGACTATCGGCAGAAAGATTGTAAACAAAGTTGTCGCGTAGGAGTCGCTGAGAGTTCTGCAGAAACGACAACTGCCCCGTACGTCCCAGAGCAATAAATTCGTTGAGCAGTGGCTTCCATTGCTCAGAGAAAGTCTCTTCGTTGAGATTCCAGCAGGTACGCATAAGCTGCGTAAACATACGAAAGTATTGCTGTCGGGTATCGGATTGCGACATTTGAAGAGAAAGCTCACTAATACTTCCCCGCGAATTGCGTATGAAGAAATCGGCAGTGGCCCCCTCGATACCGAAGCGTTGCAAGTATTCGCTAAGATAGCGATGCTCTATGGGAGGAAAAAACACCTGCTGCACACGTGAACGAATAGTAGGAATAATGTCTTCGACAGAGTCGGAAATAAGGATGAAAAGCGTCTGCCCCTGAGGCTCTTCGAGAATTTTGAGTACTTTATTGGCACAAGCCTCGTGCATACGGTCGGCACACCAAATAATCATCACCTTATAAGGCGACTCGAACGACTTCAGATTGAGTTTTCGTATGATTTCATCACCCTCGCGAGTATATATGACAGGTTTCTTGTCGTCGCCCAAAGCCTCTTGCCAATCTTCGAACGACAGATAAGGATTGCTGAGCACGGCGTCTCTAAAAAGCGGTAGAAAATCGTTGCAAATAGAGCCATCGTCGCCGGAAGATTTTTTATTAACAATAGGAAAGACAAGATGAAGGTCGGGATGAGATAGCTTGGCATACTGCCTGCACGACGCACATTGTCCGCAAGAATCACCGTCGGTGCGATGCTCACACGAGAGGTATTGAGCATAAGCCAAAGCCATCGGCAGACATCCCACGCCGGCAGCACCGTAAAATAGTTGAGCGTGAGCTACCCGCCCTTCGTCGACACTACGTATGAGCCGAGCCTTAATATCGTCTTGCCCTATAACATCACGAAACAACATATTTTATCAAAATATATTATACATTAATAAATATTACTCAAATATAGAGACCCAACGCTCGAAAGTATTCAACGACTCATCGCCGAAAGCAGCAACTCGCTGCCGCACGATATCGATAGGTTTCTCTACATCGAGATGCGTCTTCGAAAAGAAAAGGTCTGCATAGCATATAATCTGCTCCTCGAGTGAGATAGGACGCATATCGCGGTGCGGCAAAGGAAGACGACGACGTACGATTTCGTCGGTCGATAAGCCTGTTCCCGTATGCCGCTCACAGACAAGAGCATGAAATGGGTATCCCTCGCGACGAACGATATCGGCACCAAGATAACCGTGCTCGATATATTGATGCGAACCAAAACATTCGATAACAGGAGCATTGGTGAGAAAAATACCAATATCGTGAAGCATAGCCGCCTCTTCGACAAAAGCCGTATTGACATCGAAACCGTGCCGACGGATGATAGATAGCGACTTATCGGCTACGGAACGACTATGCGACATAAGCAGATGATATATAGGCGTATCGACAGGATAATACTTATCTATTATGGCTTGGTAATTCATCGTGAAAATATATTACTCTATGCTGCAAAGATACTAAAAATATGCGAAAAATCGACGACAGCCAACAAAACGGTATCAATCGATACCTGTGTCGAGAATCTGATAGTCGCCATTGGAAGTATCGTTGTTGTTGGTACGACGTTTATTGTTGTTTTGCTTCATATTACCAAAAGAATAGGTAACCGACAGAGTAATCTCTCGCTTGCCACGCCTCATCACCGACCTCTGCGTGAAATTATCGGCAGTCGTGGTAACAATACGTTGCCGCGAATCGAAAATATCTTTAGCATTGAGCATAAAAATAAAATTACCTAGCGACTTACGTAAGCCGAAGTCTATCGAAAAATCGGCGTCGGTCGTCCCCTGCGAAACGACACGCGGAGCATTGTATCCGCCGTTGAGCTGAAGGGTAAAACCGGCAGGCAAAACGGCTTGTGCCATCATCCGAACGTTCCAAGAGACGTTACTTTGCGACTGCCCTACGAGGTGATAGCCCGTTGCGGGCACAAGATAATCGAATCCGTTGAGGTGATAATAATAAATATTTGCCGTAGTAGTGATGTTTAGAAACTTAGCAATAGAGTTTTTTAATACAATCTCGGTACCCGAAGATACGGACGATATGATATTGTCGCTCGTGTTGTACATTATGTCTGAATATAGGTACGATATACGCTGAATGACGTTGTCGGTATTGCGGAAATAGCCCGATAGCGATACGGAGTGCTTTCCTAGAGTCTTAATATAGTTGAGCTCGAACGAATTGGAGTACTCGGGGTCGAGGTTTGGATTACCGAAACGTATATTCTTCGAGTCGCTGATATTTTTGAAAGGGTTTAGCTGCCAACCGTTCGGACGCGAGATTCGTCGAGTGTAGTTGAGCTGTAATTGATTGGTTTTCGTCCAATTGTAATTGATGAAAAGCGACGGAAAGAGGTCGTAATAATGTTTTTCGGTAAGAGCATAGTCGGTAGCAATCATAGAAGTATGTGTATACTCTCCGCGAAGCCCCGCCTGATAGTTGAAGTTTCTCCATTTACCTGCATAATTGAAATAAACGGCAGCAACGGAACGAATATAAGAGTATTCGTTGCTCAGAAGTATGTTGCGAGTCATATTATTCGGAGATGTTCCCGAGAAAATATCGGAAGGAGCCTTCTCGATATTGGAGTATCCGCTCGCTCCCGCCTCGATACGATGCAAATCGCTGAATTTATTAGTGTAATCGGCTTTGAAAGATATTGTTTTATTGACCAAACCTATCTTTTGCCTCTCGTATATGGACGAAACCGAGTCGGCGATATCGTCGGGGTCGATGTAGTAACTACGAAGTTCGTTGAAGTCGGTCGTGCCGTCGGCACCCCACTGATTGTAGTCGGCAGAGATGTCGATATCTGCCTTGTCGGAGAATAGATGCCGATAGCCGAGAGTGATATTGCCGCCGTTGCGGTTGCTATTTTCGTATGTGAGACGTCGGCTGCCAAAACGCTTGCCTATATCGGAGTGTTGGACGACGGAAGTGCTGTCGCCTTGCCTGCCAAACATACCGAAAGCCGACAAAGAAACGTCGTCGGTAGCCGAAAGATGATATACGCCGCCAATACGCGTAAAGAGGCTATGCTCATTGCCGTACGTCAGCTGCTTCGACTTGAGGTTGCCTATCACCGAATCGCCTGCCAAAGAGCTTCGGTCGATGACGTGAGTCGAATTCCTGACGCGTCTGCCATATCCGACAGAGGCGAATAGGTCGAGCTTATCGCTACTATAATTAATATTGGCACTGATGTTGTATCCGAGTTTGTTGTTGAGGCTCGCTTGGAGCGAACCGTAGTAGCCCGCCTTACGTCCCTGTCGGAGTACGATGTTGATGATTCCCGCCGTCCCTTCGGGGCTGTATTTCGACGAAGGGTTGGTGATAATCTCGATACGGTCGATAGATTCGGCAGGGAATTGCTCGAGAATCTGCGAGCGGTTCTCGGCAGTAAGCCCTGCGGGACGTCCGTTGAGCCAAATCTCGACACTTTCGGAGCCACGGAGTGAAATAGCACCGTCGGCAGAGACCTCCACAGAGGGGATATTCTGCAAAATATCGCTCGCCGAAGATCCGGCAGAGATGGCGCTTGCCGCTACATCGAAAATCTTCTTGTCGAGCTCGAAACGCATCTGCGATTTGGCCGCTTCGACCGATACTTCGCCCAAGGCGGTAGCCTTAGCCGTAAGCTCGAAGTCGAGATTGACAATGCTCTCATCGGCGTAGCCGACGATTGTCTTCGAATACTCGATGTAGTCGTTTGCCGATAGGGTTACGACGAACGTATCGGCAGGTAGGTTCGCTACGGAGTATCGTCCGTTGGCATCGGTAGTGCTGCCATCGAAGAAACCGCTATGGCTTCCCTTCACAGAGACTGAGACAAAACTGATAGGACGGTGTGATGAGGCATCGACGACGATACCTTGTAGTGTAGTCTGTCCACTGACGAAGTTCGCAGCCATCAGCAGAGAGAACAATAGATTGAATCGTTTCATTTACTTGAATACTTTTTCAGAAATCGGATAAATAAAAGACAAGATAATATTGTGGTGGTTTAAAAATGACGATACGTTTTTCTCGGAGTCGTTGCACGTGTGTAAAACGCCGTTGCATTTGTGTAAAACGCCGTTACATTTGTGTAAAACGCCGTTACATTTGTGTAAAACGTCGTTACATTTGCGTAAAATCATAGAGATGTTCGATAGAAATGATATACGGCTGGGTGGCAAAAATGTAAACATATCTAAAAACAGATAGACTCTAAACTAAAACGAGCCGCGTTCTCTGCGGTGCTCTTGGAACTCCATTTTATAGAGCTTGTCGTTGCGGTGGAGTGTCTCGGTAGTCTTTATGGAGAACGGCACTCCCTTGCCTACGCTCTCGACAGGCTTGAGGTCGACCCGTATCTCTTCGACAACACTCTCGTAAGCTCCTGTCGTATTTCCTACGACAAGTATCTCGTCGCCTACCCTGAGCTCGCCGCTCTCGAGGATAAACTCGGCTACACCTATCTTACCGAAGAAGTTGGTGCATTTGCCCAGATATACCTTCACCCTTGTAGCCGACGAACCGTAGACACTTGTCCACTCGCCCAGACGTTGCCCGAGATAGTAGCCGTCCCAGAAACCGCGATTGAACACTCGGGCAAGTTTCGTATCCCACCCGACAATCTTATCTTCCGTAAATGTGCCCTCTATATAAGCATTTATAGCGTCGTCGTAAGCCTCCACAACGTTTTTTACATATTCGGCTCCGCGAGCCCTGCCCTCTATCTTGAACACCCGCACGCCGGCATCTATCATCTTGTTCAAGAAATGAATGGTTTTAAGGTCTTTGGGCGACATTATATATTGGTTGTCTACCTCCAATTCTATATCCGACGATGTATCTCTGACTGTATAGCTCCGACGGCATATCTGATTGCAGCTGCCTCTGTTTGCCGAGCGATTTTTCTCGTGCAGGCTCAGATAACACTTCCCCGAGACAGCCATACACAACGCTCCGTGACAAAACATCTCTATCTTCACCAAATCGCCACGGCGTCCGCGTATCTGTTGCTCTTCGATAGCTCGGTAGATATGATATACTTGGTCGAGGTTTAGTTCGCGTGCAAGCACCACCACATCGGCAAATTGGGCATAAAACTTCAATGCCTCTACGTTAGAAATATTGAGCTGTGTCGACAGATGAACCTCTACGTCGCGTTCTACGGCATACATCATAGCCGCCACATCGGAGGCAATTACAGCCGTTATGCCTGCCTGTTTGACGGCATCGACTATATTACGCATCAGCTCCGTATCGTCGTCGTAGATGATGGTGTTTAGCGTAAGGTACGACTTTACATTGCTTTGACGGCATAGATTGGCTATTCGACTAAGGTCGTCGATAGTGAAATTGTTTGCCGAATGGTTTCGCATATTCAGACCCTCGATGCCAAAATATACGGAGTCAGCTCCCGCTTTTAGTGCGGCGGCAAGGCTATCCCATGAGCCGACAGGAGCCATTATCTCGAAACAATCGCGTCGTAAAGGCTGTCTTATAGTATTGACTGTCATATTATTTTGCAAAAATCCCTGCCCGATAAACCAATATCACGGCAAGGACTTTTTACTCTATTTCTATTAAAAATTACTTGCTTATGGCTTTGATTTTCGATTTTTCTTTACGTTGAATATCGTATGCCAACGGAGCTGCGATGAACAGAGTCGAATAAACACCCGACAAGCTACCCATCAACAGAGCAAACATAAATCCTCGAATAACCTCACCACCAAAGATAAACATTGCCAAAAGCACGAGTATTACGGTGAACGAAGTAGAGAACGTACGGCTCAGAGTAGCATTCAGAGCATTGTTCATCTGCTCCTTCATATCGCGTTTTGGGAATAGCGTAAGGTTCTCACGCACACGGTCGAAGATAACCACCGTATCGTTGATGGAGTAACCGATGATAGTCAAAATAGCTGCGATAAACGACTGGTCTATATCGAGCGAGAACGGCATAACTTTATACAGCAGCGTATAAACACCGACCATAAAGAAGGCATCGTGGAACAGCGATGCTACCGAACCGACCGAATAAGCATACTTTTTGAACCTTATCAGGATATAGATAAATATCACTATCAACGACAGAAGTATTGCCCAAGCAGCTCGCTCTATCATATCCGAAGCAATGGTAGGTCCTACGTTTTGAGACTGTTGTATACCGTAGTTTTCGCCCTGCTCCAAGTTGGCAAGTTCGTAATTACCACCGCGATTGACATAACGATGTACAAACATCTCTTTCGTAACGGCAGGATTGAGGTAATCTTTCAGCTTTTCGTACAGTATTGTCTCTATCTTACCTTCGTTGTCGCCTTCGGCTTTGTTGTCCACGAAGTTAGTCGATATTCTTATCTGATTTGCCTCTCCCATTGTGATGACGTACAGAGAATAACCTTCGAATGCGTCTGAGAGTTTTTCGCGTACATCGTCAGCATTAATCGGCTGTTCGAAACGGATAACGTACGAATTACCACCCGAGAAATCGATACCGGGTTTAAGTCCGTTGACAAACAACGAGACAACTATCACTACTACCAAGCAGGCAGAGATGATATAACCTATTTTTCTCTTTCCGATAAAATCGAAATGGAAGCCCTTGAACCAATTTTTAGTAAGATTCGTGGTAAACGATATATTCCACTCTCTGTTGCGAGACAATAGCGTATCGAATAGCATACGAGAGAAGAACAACGCAGTAAAGAGCGAAGTAAAGATACCGATGACCAGCGTCGTGGCAAAACCTTTCACCGAACCCGTACCGAATATAAACAGGATTATACCTATCAACAGCGTTGTAACCTGTCCATCGAGAATAGCCGACAGAGCATTTCCAAACCCTTCTTCGACAGCTTTTTTGAGATTTTTACCCAATGCCAACTCTTCGCGGCAACGTTCGTAGATAAGCACGTTGGCGTCGACCGCCATACCGAGTGTCAGCACTATACCGGCAATACCTGGTAGTGTGAGCACAGCATTGAACGAGGCAAGTATACCGAGCATAAAGAACGTATTGGCTATCAATACCAAGTCTGCGATAAGACCCGGTATAAATCCGTAATACATCATCATATATATAAATATGATGAGCAAGGCTATCGCGAACGAAATCAATCCGTTGTTGATAGCGGTCTGTCCAAGCGAAGGACCTACGACGTCTTCTTGAATGATGCGTGCGGGAGCAGGCATCTTACCCGAATTGAGCACATTAGCCAAGTCTTTGGCTTCTTCGGGAGTAAATCTGCCCGATATTCGCGACTCTCCACCGGTAATCTGCTCAGAAGGGGCAGGATATGAGTAGATATAATTGTCGAGCGATATAGCTATTGCTCTACCGATATTTGCTTTCGTCAGACGAGCCCAGATGGCAGCACCTTCCGAATTCATTTTCATCGAAACCAAAGTCTGGTTCGTGGTTTGGTCGAAGTCTACACGTGCGTCCGTTATCACATTACCCGAGAGCGGAGCTTGTCCGTTACGTGAGGTTACTTTCAGAGCTATCAGTCCGTAACGATCGCTTTTGTCTCTTGTGTCTTTGCCCTCTATCTGCGGTTTTACCGTCCACGACAGTTTGAGGTCTCTGGGCAAAAGTCGCGATATCTGAGGCATTCTGAAATAAGACATTACACGGGCAGTATCCTTTGACGCTACCACACCCAATACGGGAGTATTACCGTTCTGCAAGCCTCCGAGAGCAACTATCAAAGGATTGTTTTTGAGTGCTTCCTTGTATGCTTTTTCGTCTGCCACGTCGGTAGCTGCCTGCCCCGTCTCGCTTGCAAGCGATTGTTTTAGCGATTCGGCCAAAGAGTCGGTAGTTTTCTGCGAAGCATCCGTCGTCTTTGCCATTGCGGTAGTGTCTGCCGTGGTTGTCGTCGTCTGTGCTGTCGCAGCGGTATCGGTGGTTACGACTTTGCCTCCCTGTATGTCGCGTACGGTAGCGTCTACCTTCTGTATTACACCCATAAGTTCGGCAGCGGTATACGTTTCCCAAAATTCGAGATTGGCAGAACCTTGCAGCAGTTTACGCACACGCTCAGGCTCTTTTACACCAGGCAGTTCGACGAGTATTCTACCCTCTTCGCCACCGAGACGTTGTATATTGGGTTGTATCACACCGAATCGGTCGATACGCGAACTTAATACATTGAAAGAATTGTCGATAGCAGATTTCACCTCTTCTCTGAGCACGCTTATCACTTGGTCGTTTTTCATATCCAAGCGGATTTTTTCTTTCAACGCCAAAGTAGAAAATATTGTCGAAAGACGTGCGTTGGGGTCGATACGCTCAAACTCTTGTTTGAAGACAGTCAGGAAGTCGCTCGAATTGCGCTTCTTGGCGTTGTCCAGAGCCTGCCTGAAAATCGGTGTGTTGTTGTGGTCCGACAGATAAATCAAAACATCGGGTACGGATATCTCCAAAGTTACGTCCATACCACCTTTCAGGTCGAGACCCAAATTGATTTCTCTTTCTCTGGCTTCTTTCAGAGTATAGCCCAACCAAACTTTTTTACCCGAAATAGAGTCGAGATATTTGTAATACAGCTCCGTATCGCCTGCGGCAAACGTTTTTGCCTGACGGCTGTAATAGTTTGTAACCACACTGAATGACAAGCAGTACAAACAAACTATGGTAAGCAGAATGCTAAAAAGCCTGATAAATCCTTTGTTTTGCATTTTTATTCAATTTTATTTTTTCACTTAACTATATTATAATCAATGTAATAAGGCGCGTGATTTGACGCACGATATTGCGACAAAACGGATTGCAAATATACACTTTTTTTGTCAATCTGCTGCTTGCAATATATTTTTGGATTATCGACCTATTCTTTTATATACTCACAAATACATTTATAAAAAAACAAAAAGTTGATTTTTTTTGTAGAAATATTTTTTGTAAAAATATTTTTATTACCTTTGCCATCGACTACTAATTTAGTATTTATTAAAAACATAATTTTATATGAAACGTTTACAGTTATTTATCTTTTTACTGTTTACTGCCTCTGTATCTGTTTTTTCGCAAGATGTAACGGCAGTCGATAGATGGTCGGCAGAGTCTTTTGTGGCTCTGGCGAATGAAGAACAACTAAATTTGTTTGGAGTGGAATACGGTACACGATTGAACTACAATATATTCGATAGGTTCGGGGCAAGTGTATCGCTGGGATCGTTCCAATCGTTATGGGCGAAAAAGAGGTGGAAAGTAAGAAATGTGTCTCGTATGTTGCTATCGGTAAATGTATTTGGAGATATCATAAAATCTCAGAAAGGTCACTGTTTGCGTCTATCGGTGGGTGGTACATATCTTAGAGGCGACGTAGCTTATGCAAGTTGGTATATAGACCTTAATGGCGACGATGGTATCGAAGATTTTTCTCCATTGGGATACAAAGTTTTATTATACAATAGGATAGGAATGAACCTGAGAATTTCGTATCTATTCCCCATTGCAGACCGATGGCTGATGGGAGTAAATCTACAAGGGTACGAAGATTTCGACGACTACCCAATCAACTTTTGGCATATATCATCGCTTGGTTGCTCGGTCAGCTATAAATTTTAACTAAACATTACGATTATGGTAAAATACAAATTAATAACCCTACTTGCTTTATTATTACTATTTTGGGGATGTAAGCAACAAATCCAAAGACCTATTTTGGTTTGGAAAGCCTTTCCATACAATAGGTTTTTCTCGTACGGCGATACTGCATATCAGAAAAAATGTAAATTCGTATCGACATACGGCGATACTATCAATATCGATATAAATGATTATAAAGCCATAAAAGATTTTTTCATGGGCTCACCTTTGGCGCCGGGTTATGCTTTCGGCAATAGCGAAGGTGAGACATATATATTCGAAAGTCGATATTTGGTTGGCGACCATTCGAACTCATATTTTATGATGCTTGGTAGCGTTATAAACAGATACTGTTTGAAGTTCAGTATCACCGTAAACTTACCGCAAGCACAACAGAGAGCAAGATATTTTGCCTCGATACCTATCGACTCTGCTTACTTGCCTTCGTATATGCCATCCGACCCCGAACTGCTCGCTACATACCTTACCGACACTATCACATTGTACGATGAAAATGGTGCCGACGCAGCTAAAATAGTGGCAGGCAGAGGACTTATAACGTTTACAGACATTAATGGTGTAGTGTGGAAGAGGGTGTTATAAAGATTCTTGCCGACCGAAGCACCAAAAGTGGCATTGCCGAAACGAATAAAATTTGTAATTTTGCGGCAACAAACGACAGGCTTCGGTTGTGCTTCGATTTTTAATAATACAAAATATACGAATTATATGGATTTTAAATTTTCTGACTGTGTACAGTCGTTTCGTTCTTCGGCTATCAGAGACTTGATGAGCCTCGCCACAAGAAGTGATATTATCTCGTTTGCAGGCGGTATGCCGGGCAACGAATTGTTTCCCGTAGAAGATATGGTAGAGATGTCTGCCAAGTTCTCTCGCAAGCAATGGGAGGAGGCAATGCAGTATGGACCTACGCCCGGTAACCCCGGTTTGGTAAAGGAGCTTACCGAGTTTCTTCGTCGCAGGAATTTTCCCGTCGATAGAAACAAGCTGATAATCACCACCGGTAGCTTGCAGGGGTTGAATATCATTGCCAAATTGTTTATCAACCCGGGCGATACCGTTATCACCGAAAACCCTGTGTTTATCGGCGGTATATCGTCGTTCTTGTCGTATCAGGCTAATATCGAATCGTGCGACCTCGACGCCGACGGTATCAATATCGAGCAGCTGAAAGAGAAAATCAATCGCAGTCCGAAACCGAAGTTACTCTATCTGACGCCAAACTTCCACAACCCCGCAGGTCTGGTCTACTCACGCCGCCGCCGCGAAGAGCTCATAGAGGTGATGCGTGGCACAGAGATACCTATCATAGAAGACGATGCCTACGGCGAACTCTATTACGACAAAGAGGGCTACGAACGGTCGCGTCCTATGAAAACGTGGGTAGATGCCGAGATGGACTCTCAGATTCTTTACACGGGTTCGTTCTCCAAGATTTTCGGACCGGGGCTTCGTGTGGCTTGGGCTTTGGTACCCGAGGTTGTATACGAAAAGATGCAGATATGCAAACAGAGCATCGACGCTTGTACACCTACCATATCGCAGGTTTTTGCCGAAAACTTCATAAAAACCGGCAAGATGGAGCCATACATCGAGCAGATTCGTAAAGTCTACAATACTCGCCGCAACTACACTCTGCAGGCTATCAAGAAGTATTTGCCGCAGGAGGCAACCTATGTTACCCCGATAGGCGGATTCTATTTCTGGATAAAGATGCCACACGGTGTCGACGAAGAACAATTGTTCAGAAAAGTAGTCGAAAGAGGTGCCGTCTTTGTACTCGGTTCGGTATTCCACCCACACGCACAGAAAAATGGCTACATAAGGGTATCGTACTGTAACACACCCGAAGAGCAGATCGACAAAGGTATAAAAATCATTGGCGATGCCATGAAGGAACTTATGGCAGGAAAATAGATGTAAATATCATATTGTCATAACATTATTTTTTCAAAAACTCTCATTAACAGTCGATACAACGGCAGGCAATGGGAGTTTTTGTCGTATTAATATGGAAAAGTGTAAACCTTTTGCTATTTTTGCAGTCAGACAAAGACAGTAAACTATTTGATTATATAATATATTAAACATCTTAATAATGCGTTATGAAAAAGCTACTATTTTTATTTGCGATTATTTTTGTGCCGTTCAATATGTCGGCACAGTGGGACGATGTCTATTATACGCCATCTAAAAAGAGCAAAACCGAGCGGGCAGCAAGCAACAATACTCGGTCGGCAGCCGAAGAAGGTTTTTTCGAGAAGCAGATAAAGGAGTCGAATACAGGCGATTATAGTAGTTCATCGAAACATGTAAGCAATCTGCTAAACCTACCTAATGGCGTCTACAATGTGGTAGTAAACAAATACACAATATCTTTCGAAGACGAAAATCTTGGTACAGCTACCAATATCTACAATCTCGAAGACGGATACTACACTATCTATGTAGAAGACGATTCTATCGTCATAAGACCCAATACTTCGTATGCTCCCAAATACACCTACAATTACGACTGGTACTACGACTACTCGCCTTACTACGACTGGAGTTTCAGCTACCCGTACCGACGTTGGTGGTATTGGGGATATTCGGGATTGTGGGGTTACGACTACTATTATCCCTATTATTCGTGGTACTATCCGTCGTGGTATTATCATTGGGATTATTATCCATACGGCGGCTGGGGAGGCGGATATTACTATCAATCTACTACCAACGACCAGAGAGCCAGAAGCTTAAGCAGCCGCAGCAATTCGTATAGCTCTACTCTCAGAGAATACAATCGCTCCAATAGCTATTCGGGCGTCAATCGTGGCTATCGAAGCAATACCAACGATATGCGTAGCTCCGACAGAGCTCGTACAGCCGGTGATAGCAGAAACGATTCTTATAGTCGTACGCGCCAACCGTCTGTAAACGACCGTGATACACGCTCTACCCGCAACGATGGTTACAATAGCGGCAGGCGTTCCGATAGCCGCGATAGGAGTTGGTCGTCGGAGTCGAATAGTAGTCGGTCGTCGAGCTATTCTTCACGGTCGTCGTCGTCTCGGTCGGGTAGTTATAGTGGCAGCAGCAGTTCGTCGTCGAGCAGCGGTTCGTCATCGAGAGGTTCGTCCGATAGGTCGCGACGATAAGTAGTTGTGATAATATTTATTATGTAACAAAAAAATGAATTGTATATGAAGAAAATAGTTTTTATAGCCGTTGTCGCTATTTTGTCGATATCGGCGCAGGCTCAGAATATGTTTGATTATTATGGTCTTACTACTCCATCTATAAATGGTACAGCTCGTTATATGGCTATGGGAGGCAGCTTCGGAGCTCTCGGTGGCGATGCTTCGGCTATTGCCGACAATCCTGCCGTTTTGGGTATATTCCGTAGCAACGAACTTAGCTTTTCGCTGAATGTCAATCCGATACATACGCGCTCGGCATGGAACACATACTCCATTGGGAGCGATAAAACTAAGGTGATAGCCAACAACCTTACTTGGGTACTCAACTTTCCTACTTACAGAGAGAGAGGATTTATACACTCCAATCTAAGTTTTTCTTTCAACCGTCTAAAAAACTTCGGTCGTAATGGGTATATAAAGAACTCTAATTCACAGTATTCGCTTACGTCGCTTATAGCAAATATGACCAATGGACTTACCGAAGATAAACTTAAGTTCGTGAAAAACACCTACGACCCTTACGACAATCCCGATGTAGGATATCTGTCTGTCTTGGGCTACGAAGGTTATCTTATCGACCCTATTGCAAGTGGAAGTGACCAATGGAAACCTGCTTTCGGAGGCGATATCAGCAGTAGCTATAAGTTTACCGAGAGTGGATATATCGATGAGTACAATTTCACATATTCAGGCAATATCAACGATGTATTGTACTTTGGTACGGGACTCTCGATACAGAACTACACCCGAAGAGTCGAGAGCTATTACGAAGAGTTTTTCTCCGACGGCAACAACTTCTCGTTGCATAATGCTACGGATATATCCGGTACGGGAGTCAATTTGGATTTAGGTATCATAGCTCGTCTATCGCCTACCGTACGATTGGGAGCATCGTTCAGTACTCCTACGTGGTATTCGTTCTCTAAGGTACAGGCATCGGACATAGTATCAACGAAGATGTCGGCAGTGCATAAAACGCCTACATACGAGACTTTATACGGCTACACATCGCCTCTAAGGGTACAACTGAGTGCAGGATTCGTAATAAAACAACACACGGCAATAAATATCGACTATATCTTTATGGGCAATAAGATTCAGAGAGTAAAAAACAGTTCGGAAAAATTTTTGGCAAAATCCGAATTCGATACAGAAAACAACAATCTGAGAAAATACACTCTAAATACACATACAATAAGAGTAGGTGCCGAAACTAAAATATCTAAACACACAAAACTACGTCTGGGCGGCGGATATATGACTGCCCCCATAGCAAGCGGTGCTCAAAAAGACTTCAACCTCAATACGACTCTGACAGCTATGGAGTACTTTGTAAACAATCCGCAATGGTACGGTTCGTGCGGTATAGGCTTCCAATTCAGCAACTTCTTCTTAGACTTTGCCTATGTTTACAATAAACAGGAACAAGATTTTGTGCCGTTTACCACCGACGATAGCTCCTTTAAAGGAGCTATGACAAACCACAATCATAGCATCGTAACATCAATAGTACTGAAATATTAAATCACTTTTTATTTCTATAAACAAGCGACAAGCCGATACTAAAAACGACTTGTCGCTTGTTTAAGTTAGTCTCGTGTCTATCTGCTATTTATATCTTACCTTACGTATATAGATATATACTGCCCCCAAAATAAACAGTAATACTACCGGAAGCAATGTATTTAATACCTGCCAAAATACTCTGTTAGAGGATATTTCCTGTTTGTCGAGCATACGAAGTTTTATACTACGGTTTCGGAGTTGTATCAGAGCATCATCGTCGGTAATGGATAGCAATGAATTGACTATAAAGTTACTATTACCATAAGACTGTCCCGTATTGCGGTCAAGTCCGAGCGGTACTATCCCGATTTGTTTGTCGTTTGATTGCTCTATCTCGTTGCGAATGATATCACCATCGGCTACGAGTATCATTTTGTTGTTGATACTCTTATCTTTACGCGGTAGTAAGTTTACCAAATTTTTAGGAGCCTGCCGATGCATAAATATACTCTGAAACTGTCCTTTCATAAGCACACCGATGGGTAGAAATCTCGCATTTACAAATGTTTTGGGGTCGATATTAGCTATATTTCTAATATCGATATTTGTTGGAGCCATATCCACATGCGATGCATTCGACGTAGCAAGCAACACATCCATAACAATTCCGTTTTCGAGGCTTACTTGCTGTACAAACGAAGGAAACTCGGTCTTGACGTTCATTAGATTCTTGGTTATTGCATTTTCGGGCGAGGTCATCACAAGAGGATAGTAGGTAAATGGCATCTGTTCGAAGATGGGTGGCTCGCCGACTGTAGCCACATTTATAGGCATATACAGACACTGCATATCCTGTATTACAGACGCTTCGAGCCTTGCTCCGTAGCGAAAAAGCATATCGTTTAGATTGAGGTCGAGGGGCATAACAGGTGAAATACCACTCTTGCTCAACTCTGATGCAGAATAACTTACAGCATCGAGCAGCCATATCACTTTGCCTCCGTTCATTATATATTGGTCGATTATAAATTTGTCGGACTCCGAAAATGGCTTTGTGGGCTTCGCTATGATCACGGCTTTGTAGTCTTTCAGAGCCGATGCATCGTCGGCCAACGTACCTCTATCTATTTGAAAATACTTATGTAGCTGCTCCATAATAGAGTACGTATACAATTCCGATAGTTCGCCGTGCCCTTCGAGGAATACTATCTTGTCGAAACTCTTTTTGCCCAATATGTTTATTGCTTCTATGAGATTATATTCGAGTTCTTCGATAGCCGCATTTACGCTCTGCTCGCCACTCTTCATCGCCGTAGGCTTCATTAGGCATACAGACAGCGTATCTCCGTTCATTATTACCTCTGCCCAAGGGAATATAAGTGTCTGTGATACTTTTCCTTGCGAGTCGCGTGTAGATATGGTTATGGGCGACATACCTCGTTCTTCGAGGTTATAGAAGTTTTTTTTACGTTCTTCGTCGCTTTTGGCAGCAGACGGATTGATATAACGATAAGAAATATTGTGCTTTGCATAAGCGGCAAACTCATCGAGCATATCTTCGATAGCACTCTTTAGGTGTGCTATATTTGCGTCGGCATCGCCTATGTATATATTGATATCGATTGGAGATTCAATAGATTTTAGTATGTTTTTAGAGGCTTTCGATATAGAGAAACTCTTCTCTTCGGTAAGGTCTATACGGAAGAAAAGTATTTTCATAGCAAATAAGCAACATATTGCTATAGAGGCAATAGTAATAATATATACGTGTATTCTCTTGTTTTTCATTTATCTATATAATATAAGATTTTATTTTACCGCTTGCTTGGGATACTCTATTCTCGAGTGGTATATATTGATAAGCTTCTCTTTCAGAACACTTTTGGCTATCTCTACATGCTTGAATGTCAGAGGCGACTCCTTGAACGCTTGGTCGGCTACCTGTCCGTTGATGATATCGTCGACGAGCTTACCGATAGTCTCTTCGCTATACTCTTTGAGGCTTCGGGAGGCTGCCTCTACCGAGTCGGCCATCATAAGTATCGCCTCCTCTTTGGTCTGAGGTAATATCCCGTTGTAAGTGAAAAGGCTTTTGTCGATAGTGGCGTCGGGCGATTCGTTCTGAGCCTTGATATAGAAATATTTCACCACACTCTTGCCGTGATGTGACCTGATGAAGTTTATTATCTGTTTGGGCAGGCTGTTTTGTTCGGCGATTTTAACTCCGTCGTCGACATGCGTTCAAGGAG
>ERZ773067.455-NODE-455-length-25202-cov-5.646081_pt1 | contig 25202 bp, 15 predicted proteins | sample MGYA00580622_ERZ773067 | MGnify/ENA primary metagenome ERZ773067 (study PRJEB29015, sample SAMEA2737998) | human oral metagenome | biome: human oral; feature: human-associated habitat; material: dental | place: China | collected 2113 ...
TGGAGCAGGCGCATGAGGCATTCGCCAGGTGGGCGCACGGGCTCGCAACAGACTGATGCGGCACAGCAAACCGGGGTACACTAAAGCAATCAACCTACATAGATTTATCGATACCGTCTCAAGAACTGCACAAACCATAACAAGACACAGACCTTTCACCGGAAGAACACCCCATCATGCACCCTGTTACGCCTTCCCCGTCGAGCCCTCGCCCCGGAACAACTGCGCACCTTTCTGTGAGCCACCAGCAGCGGCATGACCGGTACACGGCTGCCCTCGCTCTTTTGGGCAGCCCTGAGGCGATTATCCGGCTGGGTGGGGCGCTCGCCCTCGTGGAGCTGGCTGATGACTGGCTCACCGATGAGACCAACCCTCAGGAGCACGGGCGCCGCAAGGCGCAGACGATTATCACCACCCTGTGCGCCTATATTTGTTCCCCATTCCAGCTCGCCCACGACTATGAGCGGCTTATAGGCGATCAGCCGCAGGGTTTGCCCCCGCAGCAGGCGCGCCGGTTCCGAGCCGAGAAAACCGAGCTGGCGGCTGAGGCGCAGGTGCGTGGGCGCATCCTGACTGAGATTCACGACCGGGTGCGCTGGGAACCGTCCGATGGCGGGCAGCCCGCCACGAATACGGCCCCGGACCCGGAGAAGGTTACCGCCGGGTTGTGGTCGCACCTGAGGTTTGATTTTTCGGGGGCTGTCTTTTTCTACCCTGTGGATTTCACCCAGTCGTATTGGGGTGCGGGCGCGAATTTTCGGGGGTGCACGTACCGCGACCAGGCGCGTTTTACTCGCTCCATTTACGGGGCCGATGCCCTGTTTGACCGTTCGGTGTACCACGGTGAGGCGTTTCTGAGCGATTCGGTGTACCGTGCGGGGGCTGGCTTGAGCGAATGTGTCTGGGGTGCTGATGCGCGCCTGGTGGGGTGCGTGTATGAGGGGAACGTTAATTTGAGTGCATGCACGTGGGAGGGCGCCGCGTACCTGAGCGACTGCACCTATTACGGGTACACGTACCTGGCTGATTCCGTGTACCGTGGGGACGCCGATTTTTGGCAGAGTACTTTCTACGGCACCGCGAACCTGGAGCACTGCACCTATTCTCGGGGGGCGAGGTTTGAGGATTCTATCTACCACAGTGCCGCGTACCTGGGGGATTCGGTGTTCCGCCGCACCGCTAACCTGGCGTTCACCGTCTACTGGGGTGCGGCGCATTTTGGCGGGTGCGTATTTGCGGGGCAGGCGTGGCTGGATAACTGCGTATGGTTCGGTGGGGCCGACTTTTCGGGAGTGAAGTTTAAGAAGAAAACCGATTTTGAGGAGGCTCACCTGCTGGGGGCCGCCGATTTTTCGGGTGCATCTTTCGCACGGGTTCCGGCGTTCACTGACGGTGTTTTTCACGCTGCCGCAGAGAACCTGTTTGAGGTTTCGGCGAAGAGCAAGCAGCCGCTTCCTTTAGCGGGCGGGATTCCGCAGGGGGCGCGGGCCCTGACCGCCGCCGAGCGGCAGGTGCTTGCTGAGCGGCTGCAGGCTGCTGGGGCGGGGCGTGAGACCAATGCGCGGGAGTTTGAGCAGCCCCGCTCTGAGCTGATCCGCTGGGTTCGCTATGAGGTCGCCGGCACCCCGGATGAGGCTGAGGCAGATTCTGTGGGCGTGTTCACTGAGGCGGCTTAGCTCCATTATGGTGTTGCCTGCTTCCGTGGAGGCTGACCGCCTCACTAGGTTCACGGCCGCTGCTACTGCCTTACAGGATGCGCAGGTTGCGGCGCGGCGGGAGGCCGCAGAAGCGCTCATTGGGGTGGCCGATGAGTGGCTGGCTGATGCTTCGGTGCCGCGAAAGCAGCGCCTCCGGCAGGCGCAGGCCGCCATTAATGCGCTCTGCATGTATATTCGTTCCCCGTTTCGGTGGGCGAAGCGGTATCAGCGCCTCACCCACGGTACGGTGCGGCGTTCATGGTCCGCGCAGAAGAAGCGTCGTTTGCGGGCCTCTTTGGAGGCTTTCCGAGCCGAGGCGCACCTGCGGGGCGGTATTCTGAGGGCCATTGCTGCGCGCCTGCGCACCCCCGATACGGTGGCACCGGCATCGGGTGGGAAAACACCGCAGCAGCACGGGGGTGCTCCGGGTTCGTGGTCGGCGCTCACCTATGATTTCAGCGGCGCTGTGTTCTTCTACCCGGTTGATTTTTCGGGGGCGTACTGGGGCCGGAGGGCGGTTTTTGAGGGATGCGTATTTTATGGTTCCGCCGATTTTTCGGGCGGGTTTTTCCACCGGAAGGCACGCTTTGCCGGGTGCGCCTGGCGGAGTGAGGTGAGTTTTGAGCGGTGCATGTTTAACCGTGTGGCGGACTTCTCCCAGGGGCACTATAAGAGGCCGGTTAACCGGCGTTTTTGCATCTATGGTGATGAAGCATGGCTTCACGGCTCAACGCATAAGAATACGGTCGATTATAGTGGCAGTATCTACCGTGGGTGGGCCAGTTTTGCCGATAACACGTACCGCGCAGATGCGGTGTTTAGCGGCTGCCTCTACCGCCGGGATGCCATGTTTCAGGGGTCCCGGTACGGTGGCCGGGCGGCGCTGGATCACTGCACCTATGAGGGGGCGGCGTTCATGCGGGAGTGCGTGTATGAGCGGGACGCCGATATGAGCGGCTGCACCTACTACGGGCGGGCTGCGGCTACTGGGTGCCCGGAGGAGCAGGCGCGGTTCGATGCCAGCGTGTATTACGGGGATGTGACCCATGCGGGTTCGGTGTTCTGCTATCACCCGGATTTTACGTGCTCCGCCTATTACGGTGGCGCTGATTTTGGAGGCTGCGTGTACCGGCGCGGGCTGTCGGTGTCGGGGTCGGCGTTCCACGGCCCGGTTAATTTTGGCGGCTCGGAATGCGGTAAAAAGTCGTACTGCGCCAACGCGGTGTTTACAGGGCCTGTGACGCTGACCGGGACGGTGTTTCGCAAGAAGGTCATATTTGAGGAGTCCGCGTTTTTAGCCTCGACGGATTTTAGTGCCGCCGATTTTAGTGGCAGGATTCCGGGGTTCACGGAGTGTATCTTTACCCCGGGTGAGCAGTATGCTTTCCCGCAGCCGGTGACCGCTCCCCCGGCGGGGTCGCGGGTGCTTGCCCCCTGGGAGGTTCGCAGGCTCGACTATTTCCGGCAGCAGGTTCAGACGTTCACCCACCCGGCGGTTGATGACCTGGAGGTGCTTGAGGCTGCCCGCCAGCGGGTGCGGGTTCTCAAGAAGCAGCTGCACGCCTGGGTTTTCGCCATGCAAGACCCGCGCTACCAGCATCCCGGGTTTGAAAAGATCAGAGGAATATAGCTGTGCTCTCGACCGCCCGACCCAGGTTATCAATACGGTGACTTGGGAATATACCTGTGATATTGGGAAATATCCATTAAATTATTGATACCGGGTATACAGTTATGCCTTTTGGGCGGTTAACTCTTTGATAGAGAATGAGCCTCTAAAACCCCAACCATTGATCCCATATTTCATATGCAGTACTTCACTAACGGCTTTTTACTACACCCATGCTTGCCCACTGCCGCTCCTACACGCGTAAACACCCGTAATACCAGTGTCTCATGCCACAATCTTTACATGAGTGTTACATTCACCCCGGCCACCAGTGGCACATATCATAAAAAATTATTTTAGTATTCTCACCATTGATAAAAAATACATTTTACCCCTCATATTTTTGAATATTTTCCCCATATCTTTTAATAAACGTATTCGGTGATGGCTCTGCCACCGCACCCGTCACCGGCCCGCGGCAGCTGTTCTGCCGCCACCGCACCCCACGAGCACACCCGCCGTACCGTGATAATATCGGGGTAAAAAGCGCATAATATGCTCGCCGATAGGCCAACGGCGCGCCCGCACCAGTCACCGCACAGGCTGCACCCGCCCATTTGAGAAACCCTAAAAATACGGCATGTCAACAGCCAGAAACCGCCCCCGTATTAAATAGTAAAAGCTTTGTTCTGGTCACCGTACCGGCTGTCTATTATTTGTTTTCTGCAGATATTCGCTGCGCATTATACTCATCTATTTTCGTTATTAGTGTGTGCGTTGCCCGGCACGCCTCGGGTATGCTGAAAGCCTACACCCAGCCACGCATCTTTTTACGCAGGAGTAAACCATGAATACACCCAGCTCGTCGCTTGGCGACTCTCGCCTTCTTGAGGATGCGCTGCGGCACGATAGGTACGCAGCGGCGGCAAGCCAGCTTGGGGATGTTCAGCCCATTACCCGCATGAGCGCCGTACTGGCGCTTATTGAGCTTGCCGATGAGTGGCTGCAGGCGGTGCACCTGACGAAAACCCAGCGCCGCCGCAAAGCGCAGACCGTCATTGACATGCTGTGCTCCTATGTGCGTTCCCCGTTCCCCCTGGCGGCTGAGCAGAAACGCCTGCTGGGGGATGCCCCCGAAGACCTGGAGCAGATGCGTCGGTTCCGTGCGGAGCAGGCCGAGCTTGAGGCCGAGATTCAGGTGCGTGAACGTATCCTCTCTGAGATTCATGACAGGGTGCGCTGGCAGCTGCGGGACGGTGCGGGCGGTTCCCATCGGGTTCCGGCTGAGGCCGATATGCTCACCGGCGCCTGGTCGCGTCTTTCCTACAATTTTTCGGGTGCCACGTTCTTCTACCCTGTGGATTTTAGCGAGTCGGCGTGGGGTGAGAAGGTGTCGTTCCGCGGGTGCACGTACCGTTTTGACGCAGATTTCGGGGCGTCCCTGTATGCCGCCGATGCCGTGTTTAGCGGCTCTAAGTACGGTGAGCAGGTGCGTTTTAGCGATTCCATCTACCGCGGGTATGTGAGCTTCGCCGGTTCAACCTACGGGGGTGAGGCTCGGTTTGAGGATTCTCAGTACGATGGGGATGTCGATTTCTTCGGCTCAACCTACCGCGGCAGCGTCACGTTCGCCAATGCCTCCTATGAGAGGCGGGTGCGCCTGAGCGGCTCCACTTACGGCCTGCACGCCGATTTGAGCGGGTGCGTGTACCGTGACCAGGCGCTTTTGAGCGGGTGCGTGTATGCGGCGGATGTGAGCCTGCGCGAGTGCCAGTACCGGGGTAATATCGCGGATTTCAGCGGGTGCGTGTACCGTGAGAACGCCGATTTGGCGGGCTCCATCTATGAGGGCGCCACCGATTTTTCGCAGTCGGTGTGGCACGGTAAGGCCCGCCTGACGGGGTGCATGTATTTCAAGAACGTGAACTTTGCCAGCTCCACCTACCGTGAACGCGCCGATTTTGGCGGTTCAACATTTAACCGGGACACCGATTTCAGCGGCTCCACCTACCAGAAGGCGGTTGTGTTGGGCGATAGCGTATACGGCGGGCAGACAAACCTGAGCGGGTGCACCTACCTGATGGGCGCGTACCTTTCGGGGAATACCTACCGGGGTAATGTGAACCTGAGCCGCTGCTGCTACCGGGGCGACGCCGATTTTAGTGAGTCCACCTATGAGGGCTCGGCCGTGTTTGAGGCGTGCGACTACCAGGGGTACACCTACTTTAACGAGTGCCTGCACCGTGGGTTTGTTTCGTTCAGCGGCTCCACCTACGCGAATTACACGAATTTTTATGAGTCGATTTACTGCGGTAAGGCGAATTTGGGCGGGTGCGTGTATAAGAAGTACCCGGATTTTAGCAGCGCCGCATATTTTGGGGATGTGACGGTGGCGGGCGCACGGTTCTCGGAGCAGGCCCCTTCGTTTGCCGGGTGCGTGTTTAACCCGGATCGGGCGAATGATTTTACGACCGCTGACGAGAGCGAGTACAGCATTAAACTGGTGGACGGCTACCCCGAGAATGCGCGGGCGCTGACTGTCTCTGAGCTGGAGCATCTAGCGAATGTGGGCCCGGAGGATAAAGGGTTCACGCGGTGGGTACGCGGCCTTAACTCCCCGAAGGAAGAGGCGCAGCCGGTAGCGGTGTAGCCTCAGGTGCACCGCGTGCATGCGCCCGCATGTGAATATGTGGATGTGTGTCTGTTGCGCCGGTGATGGGCGAGCGCCTGCTGTTTGTGCACGCATCTGCTAAATGTATGCTCCCCGTTGCCGGGTTGCCCGACCTGTTGAGAGAGGCACCGTATGAGACCCGCAGCTCAGTATCCCGAATCAGCTCAGTATCCCGAATCAGCCCAGCCCTCGGGCGTGCAGAGTGTGGGTGTGGGGCGCGGGCAGAGGCGCATCGCGGCGACCGGCCAGCTCAGTAGCGTTGATGCCGATACCCGGCTGGCTGGGGCGCTGGCTCTCATAGAGCTGGCTGATGAATGGCTCGCCAGCCCAGCCGCAGACCAGATCACCAGCAAGCGCCCCAACCCAAACCAGCCTGCCTGTGAGGCGCAAGCAATTATTCATGAGCTCTGCGCCTATATCCGCTCCCCCTTTCCACTAGTGAGTGAGTACCGGCGGCTTGCTGGCTCTGCCCACACCGACCCACAAGCGCACCTAAAAATGCAGCAGATACGGGATGAGCTATCGCCTGAGGCTCGGGTTCGTGAACGTATTCTTGCCGAGGTGTCTGCCCGGGTATCTCGCCTGGGTGCCGTCGGAGATGGGCCTGCCTCCGGGCCGTGGTCCTGGCTAGTTTTTGATTTTTCAGGTGCCGTATTTTTCTACCCGGTTCGTTTGGCGGGGTGTTATTGGGCGCAACCGCTCAATTTTAGCGAATGCTCATTCTGTGAAGAGGTTGATGTTAGCGGCTCTGTTTTCGCCCAAGACGCAGATTTTAGCGCCTACGAGTACCATTCCTCGGCCGATTTTAGGGATATTCACTGCCGCGGTGCGGCGGTTTTTAGCTACTGTGATTTCTATGGTCGCGCGGTTTTCACCGGTGCCAGGTACGATGCGCAGGCTGATTTTGACGGTATTACCTGCCATGCTGCTGCGGACTTTAGCCGGTGTCTCTACCGTGGTGCCGCGAATTTTCTCACCAGCACGTATGTGGGGCCAGCTAATTTTAGCGGCAGCACCTATCTGGCAGATGCGCACTTTGGGGATTCTGTGTACTACAACCGTGTGGATTTTAGCCGCTGCGTTTACCGAGGCCCGGCGATTTTCAGCCATAGCCTCTATGAGGGCCCTGTTCGGCGTGAGAGGTGTCTGTATGATCAGGACGCTGATTTTCAGGCGTGTATTTATCGCTCTACGGTGGCGGCTTCGCATAGTACGTACGGCGGTTCTACCAATTTTTCGGGGTCTGTGTGGGCGGACAAGACCAGCTGAGGCGGGGCTACCGGGCAGATGACAGGAACTAAGGCTGTTATGGAGGAAATATTGTGAGGCAGCATCAGGAGCACATACCCGCTGAACGGCAGATCAGGTTTGCGCAGGCCGCATCCCAGCTATCTGATGCTGATGCCGATACTCGGCTGGCTGGGGCACTGGCTCTCATAGAGCTGGCTGATGAATGGCTCACCAGCCCAGCCGCAGCAGACAGCCTCACCGCAGATCAACCTGCCCGTGAGGCGCAAGCAATCATTCATGAGCTCTGCGCCTATATCCGCTCCCCCTTCCCGGCGGGTAGCACCTCAAGCCGCACAGAGTTAGCGCAGTACTATATGCGTCTGCTCGGTGACACCCCGGAGGGCCTGTCCCGCACGCAGCGTGAGCAGTTTCAGGCGGAGAAATCCGCCCTGACGGTTGAGGCGCTGGTACGCGGGTGCATCCTTGAGGCTATCCATGACCGATTCGTGCAGGAGTCAGACTACGGCATTCCCCCGTGCGCCGAGGGCCTACCCGATCGGCAGGAGGCGGAGGGCAACCGGTGGTCGGGGCTGGATTATGATTTTTCGGGTGCCGTATTTTTCTACCCGGTGCTGTTGAAGGCGTCATATTGCACGGGAGAAATGGCTTTTAGGGACTGCGTTTTCCTGAAAGAAGCCTGTTTTAGCCATGCGTATTTTGCTCAGTGCACCGATTTTTCTGGTGCAGCATATTATGGTGACGCCTCTTTTGGTTTTTCGTCGTTTAAGGGCGGGGCGCGGTTTGACCGGTGCACGTTCGGGGCGCTGGCGGAGTTTACAGACACCTACTACGGTGGTGATGCCTCGTTCAGGGGGTGCACCTATAAGGGGCTGGCCCTGTATGATGAGTCCACCTACTGCGGTACGGTGGCTGATTTCAGTAATAGTGTGTATTGTGCGGGTGCCGAGTTCGGCGGTGCCGGGTATGACTGCCCTGCCATATTCAGCGGGTCCGTTTTTGAGGGCGCCGCATATTTTAGGTTTGGCCGGTACGCTGATACGGTTCGTCACGATGGGTGCTCCTACGCGGCTGCAGCCGATTTCAGCTATTCTGTCTGCTGGGCTGATGCGGATTTTTCAGGCTCGGTTTTTGCTCAGGGAACCAGTTTTACCGGGTGTGAATATTATGGTGCCGCGCATTTTTCGGGCTGTTCTTTTACTGGCGGTACGGTCAATTATTCTGGCTCCATATATGCGGCGGAGGTGTCTTTTAGTAACTCAATGTATGGCGAGAGCACCGGCTCCGTTATTTTTGATGCCTCGGGTTTCTTCGATGGTGTGCTCTTCACCAGTGTTGGCTGGGGGAATGCTTCTGTCTCTTTCACGGGCTGCGTCTTTAACCCGTCGTCCCGGAATGTTTTTACTAACCGGGGTGCCGCCCAGTCCCCTGTCCGGTTCAGTGGGAAACTTCCGCTGGGTGCCCGCGCGCTGGCGTTCGATGAACTTGATGAGCTCCAGGAGCACCGGCAGGCGCTTCACCCCACGGCTTTTGTGGCCCCGGCCAGCCCCGGCCCGGCTGCGGAGTATGCACACCTGCCGCACCGGGTCTCTGAGGAGGCGGTGGAAGAGTTCGCCCGCTGGGCGCGTGAGCTTATTGGTGAGGATTAGCTGTACTTGCGCATAAACCGGAGGTACTCATGACGGAGGGCCTCTAGCGGACAGAAAATATGGGCCTGTATTGCCTCGCTGAGGGCCTGCACGGCCTGCGGGGAGTCTGGGCCGTTGGCGTGTATCTGCGGGTAGGCAGCGTGAATGCCTTCACGTATCTGTTGGTCCGCTAGCCGGTATTCACAAACAGCTTGAAGTAGAATAGGCAGTACAGGCCGGTCAAAGGCGGTTTGACGAAGCCATTCTAAACGCCCTTGATATCGTGGCGGCAGGGGCAGCCAATCGTTCGCCGTGTAGGTGATTCGCTCTTTGACTTGTAAAGAGTAAGAATCGTCCTCAGCGCAAGAATCCAAGATATAGTCGATAAGGGCATCGGACGGGTCATCGGGAAGTATGCAGTAGCATACATCGTCGCTTAGGAGGATTGCTTCCTGAACAAGTACGGCTGCGGGCACCGCATTGGCACCTTTCAAAGATAAGGATGCCTCTAATGCATTGAGTTTTTCTAACACCCTGTCCATGATCGGAATGTTACGGTGCGTCAGGTTTGCGCGTATTGCCCGTACCACCTTTTGCGCATACTCATACCAGCTGAAATATGTTTCTGCAGTCAGATGTTTTTCCATCTCCTCTATGTACTGTAGAGCTGGTTTTATAAGGCGCGCGGCGGCATCGGAGTACATATCAGCTTGAAGACAAAGGTGCCACAGCTGCTCCGTCTGACCGGGTGCGCCATTGGCGTATTTGTCTTCATCCAGCCTTCTGTCTGCCCACTCGCTGAGGGTGAGGGCGCGGTGGGCGAGCTCTTGGGCTGCCGCAGCGTACGTAATGAATGTCGGCGGCACTGTAGCAGTCGGGGTGCCTGCGCGCTCGAGGGCAGCTGCGGTGGTTCTTGCCCCCGCCACTCGATGCTGAAGTGCCCGCGCGTCCTCTGTTAGCTGCTGCGCGCGGTGTGTTTGTTTCTCGCATGCCCGCGCAATACTGCCCCACTGAGATGACCCACCAAACGGAGGGACAGAGCGCATACCGTCTAAGACTGTCAGGGCGGACCCCAGGCAGTGGGCCACTTCTCTCATGGCTTTTAGCACGTTGGGAGGATCAGAGAAAACAGGACGGTCTACAAAAATGCGATAGTACTCTATACAGCCGCTGGCTACTACCCGTTTAATCCGTGTGCGCTCCATAACCTCGGGGAAAAAACTTTCGATAATGGCAGATTGCAGGGGTGATTCCGCCATATGCTGCAGCTGCAGCCGTGCACGTGCAGCGGCGGTCAGTAGCCGTGAGCAGTCGTTTTCACTCGGGTACTCTACGTTCATGGCTTTCCCCTAATATGTGGAAGCGGATTCGGGTGGGTCCCAGGGTACCAGCCGTTCCTGGGTACGGTACCGGTTTGGCGGGCTGTCCTTAATAGGGCGTGTGATGAGGTTTCTGCGCCTATTGAGCTGATCGTACCCTGACGATTGGGGCGGCCCTGATGGTGCCACGGGGTGACGGCGCAGCCATTTCTAATGCTCTGTGAGTATGTGTTATCGGATAAAAACAGTGACGAATGACCGGTTTTATTCTGCCCATCTCATAAATATTTGAAGCATAAAAATTCTATATATATCCATAGCCACCCCTATAAAATAAAGTTTTATCTGCATAGAAAATCTTTACTTCGGTTTTATGTGCGCTCGCATATTCCTTGGGATGCAGCATTGGGCAAGCTGCGGATAAACCTCAGCGTTCCTTCAGCTAGCGCTTTTCCCCCATTGGCAACGGTATACTTACTTATACCCGACAAGTAGAGAGGCCAGTTGCGATGGAGCCGCAAAATCCAAGCGAGAGCACACCGTCAACCCTGCCCGCACCCACTAATATGATTCCGATTGTGAGGGTGCCGGGCGTTCAAACGGCGGCGGAAAAAGCAGCAGCTAAAAAACGTAAAACCCAAAACCTGGTGAAATACCTGGCGGTGGGCAGAACTCTCTACACGGTTATTCCTTTGGCGCTTTTCTTTTTATTGATTGAGCGCCGCGCTATCACTATTGACGCGTTCCCCGATCTGCTCTCCCCGGCGGGGCTTTTCCTTCTCCTGTATGTGCTGTTTGAGATACTGAGTGTGCTGTGGTTTAACAGCGGAAAACAGCCAGCGTTTATTGCCCTATTGGGCCGCTACCTGGCTGGCGTTGTGCTCTCTGTGGTGTTTATGAGCATTGTGCTTCAGTTCATGCCATGGTCACAGAACCTGCGGGAAACCTTCGTGGGGTGGTGGACGATCACCGTGCCGTTTGCCGAACTGATTACCAGCGGGTTCCTGTTCTATTTGACGTTTAAGAATTTTCCAAAGACAGCCGCAGCCCCGGAGCATACACAGTTCTGGCAGGACGAAGAGGAAGAGTAGGGTCGTTCTGCGCCCATCGCAGGAGGCGGAGTTCTGCCAGGCATCCAACCCACCCACAGGATTCACTGGTGCAGATTCCGCCTTCTTTGATGTAACGCACCCGTGAAGGTTTGGTTTGTAACATATCGTCATATAATCCAGCATATTGTTCACATATTGGACACCTCTTTCTGCCCTCCTGAGGGAACCTCCCGCCAAAACACATTCAAAGTTTTGAGGGTTAACCCCCAGTTTTTGGCGTTATTATTAGACAGTTGAGGCTTCTTGCCGCTTACCGGGCAGAAAAAGAAGGCCCATTTTTGGCTTGTCCCACACAGCAACCTATTCGCTTTTTCGTGTTGTTCCGCGTCATAGCAATATAAAGATTTGATAAATCATCCGAAAGTATGACAGTTTTCAAAAAACCTTAGAGTATGCTGGAAATTCGACTAACTGAGGAAGCACGCAATGAGCAATAGCGCAACACAGGTAAGAACAGCCCAGATCGGTGGTGGCCGTATCAGCGACGGCCCGGCGAACCTGCGAGCCTCGTTCAGCGCTTCCAAGGTTTCGGCGGGTCACCGTACTACCTCCCCCAAGATACTGTCAGTCCTGTACACGGCGCGCGTGATTGGGTTGGCGTTACCGTACGTATTTACGTTTGCAGCGGTGCTGGGTGGAGACCTTTATTCGCAGTGGGCACACGTGATGTTCCACCCGATTGGGCAGTTCATGCTGGCGTATGCACTGGCGCATGTGACCGCTAATATTTGTTTCAACTTCCGCCGCGGCGGCGCCCTGGTTCGCACCGTAAATGGTGTGGGCGCGGTGCTGTGTGTGGCGGTCTCTCCCCTGTGGGTGAACTTGATAATGTCAGGGGCCAATTCACCGGATGCGTTGTGGGCGCTGATTGGTGTTCCCCTGGAATTCGCGGCGTGCATTGGATACTACGTGTACACCGCACGGAGGATTGGGTAGAGTCCTCCATAATCCCATAGAGAAAAGTTGAGCACCCGGTGTTTGTTGGTTCCGCCGGGTGCTCAACCACGTTTACGGGTACACGCCTAGTTTTCACATTCTGCACCAAGAAATCCCTGGTATTGCTGATCGGCTGCGGTAGGGTGAAGGGGCACGCCCCAACCACCATGCAAGGAGCAACCCGCCATGGCCGCCAGCGACAAGAGCACATTGAACGCTTCACGGCAGGAGCGATTTCTAAAAGCCGTCGAGCTGCTTGACTCTACCCGCTCATACACACGGCTGGGTGGGGTGCACGCACTCGTGGCGCTGGCGGATGAATACCTCGCCGACCAAGCGTTACAGGCGGAAGAAAAGCACACGGAGGGCCAGCGCATTATTGATGTTCTCTGCGCCTATATCCGCTCCCCTTTTGAGCTGGCATTTCGGTACGATGAACTCTCGCAGGATAAGCCCAACCCTCATGGTAGCTATCGAGAGAACCACCAAGATTTCTATATGCACAGAGCAGAGCTTTTGGCAGAAGCGAAGGTTCGTCAGCAGGCTTTGCAGGAAATTCACCGCCGGTTGCGCCATTTTCCTCAGGGCGACAGAAGGAGTTATGTAGAAGGCTCGTGGTCTGGGTTTGAGTACGATTTCTCGAATAGTGTTTTCTTCTACCCGGTTGATATGAAGGATTCCTGGTATCAGAATTCCGTTGATTTCAGCGGGTGCACGTACTATGACAGCGCCGAATTCAGCGGTTCCACCTATGAACGAAGCGCCTATTTTTGCGATTCTACGTACTACGATTGGGTTTTCTTCAATAACTCAACCTATTGTGGTGAAGCCCAGTGGAGCGGATCTACGTACCATGATTCGGCGCGTTTCAGCTGGTCTGTTTACTATGGTGAGGTTTCCTTCCACGATTCTGTTTACGGTGGATCGGTCTTCTTCGACCAGTCTCTCTACTACGATGAGGCTTTATTCTATAGCTCTACTTATCGGGGCGAGGCTGGGTTCGACGGCTCGCTGTACCGAGGCTCAGTTTTTGTGAGTGATTCTGTCTTTGAGGGCAAGGTTTCCTTGTACGGGTCTGTTTTCTGCACTGCTCTGAATTTTGGTACCGACTTTTTCGAAAAACCGTTTCCTTCGCGATTTGTTCAGAACTCACCCTGTTTTATTGCAGAGAAGAATGCACAGACAGCGTTATTTGGCTTGTCCAGCAATAATTTTGTGGTTGAGAACAGCGGCTACTCTATAGCTCTCGGCGCTAATAGCCTCCCTTTAGGATGCGGCTTTTTGTCTACAGAACAGGCAGAGTATCTTGCAGCAAAGTTCCGGGAGGTGTATGAGGCGCGAACTTCTCTTCGTGACTCGCAGGTGCCGCAGAAGCGGCAAGACCTTCGGGAGAAATTGGAGAGCCTAAGCCAAAATATACGAGTGTGGAAGAAAGAAGCTACTGCTCTGCCGCATGGCAACTAGCAGATGACGCTTTCCCCTACATATACGGGGTATCTGCTGTAGGATGGGGAGGAAATAAACGCCGCTCCACTCACCCGTGAGGAACCGTTAAAAGCAATGCCGCATACACCCGAAAATGTAGAGAACAATTCAGAGGTATCTCACCAAACCACGTTTGAGAAGCATAAGGCAGAGCGTTGGGAACGGTATCTTCAAGCGGTAAAACAGCTTCGCGGCAGGGACGCCTCTGCGCGTGTGAGCGGCGTACACGCTCTTGTTGTGCTTGTGGATGAGTGGCTTCACGAAGAAAACCTATCTGAAGACGAAAAAATTAAAGAGGGGCAGTTGATTATTAATAAGCTCTGCGCCTATATCTGCTCCCCCTTCGCCCTCGCCTCTGAGTATGATGAGCTGGCTCAAGACAGCCCAACAACCAAAGGTCTCTACAAGAATAGAGAACAAGAGTTCTATATTCATAAGGCTGAACTTCAAGCAGAAGCAGATGTGCGCCTGAGCATTCTGAAAGAGATTCACGCCCGCCTACAGGGACCAGACAAAAACACTCCGGGGGCGTGGTCAGATTTTGAATACGACTTCTCAGGAAGCATTTTCTTCTACCCCGTAGACCTCACACGCTCTTACTACACGAAACCCGTTCATTTCAGTGAATCCGTTTACCGGAGTTCGGCTAATTTCAGTGGATCCACCTACCGGGACTGGGTAGGTTTCAGCGACTCTACCTACCGGGGCCGGGCTGATTTTAGCGGCTCCACCTACCAGGGCGGGGCCGATTTCCACGAGTCCATCTACCAGGCTGAGGTGGACCTCAGCAAGTCTGTTTATCAAGACTGGGCAGACTTCCACGAATCCACCTATTGGGGTGATGCCAACTTCAGCGAGTCTGCTTATCGAAGCTGGGCTGATTTCTACGATTCTACCTATCAGGATGAGGCTAGTTTTACCGGCTCCACTTACCAGGAGGGGGTTGATCTTAGCTGCTCCATCTATTGGGGTAGGGTCAACTTCCGCGGTTCCATCTACGAGGATGAGGCTGCTTTTAGCGGGTCTATCTTTCAGGACACAATCGATTTTGGTAAAGATACAGGCAGCGGCGGTTCTTCCCGTTTCACACGATGCGCCCCTGCGTTCTATGACGAGGCGAACCAGCAAAACACACTTTTTGGCGCACCCAATAATGACTTCTCCGCCGAAAACAGCGAGGGCTGCCCCATTCTCCTTACCCCTGACGAATTACCCCTTGACTGCCGCTTCCTATCAACCGCCCAGAAGGATTACCTGGGGAATACCCTCCGCAGGCTAGAAGAAACGAATGATGAGTTCCTTGCCGCGAAGAATCATGAAGTGGAGAAAGAACTCTCAGAAAAGCTGCGGTCTCTCACCCAAGAACTCCACGACTGGCGTGAAAAAGTCACCGCATTACCACCCAACTCACCGAATAGCACAGGAACACCTCAGCAGACCAAGTATACGAAACGGGCTGAGGAGGAGGTTCCATGGTCCCCAGCAAGTGGAGAAGCATTTTCTCTGCTTGACGACTACCGAAAAAACATTAACGACCACGCCAAGATTTATGCAGTTATTAAAGATATTCTTGAAAGCCATGAACGCCAGATAAAAATTCTTGCAGAACAGACCCAGCAATGTCTTGAAAATGCTTTCAGAGAACGCATGGCAGAGCGTCGAGGACGGTACGCAAAAGCAGTAGAACAGCTGGGCGGCGTGAGTGCCCCAGTCCGTATGGGTGGTGCATATACTCTCGGTAGTCTAGTAGATGAATGGCTTAAAGAAGAGAATATAGAGTATAACGAACGAATCGCAGAAGGCCAGATTATTATTAATAACCTGTGCGCATATATCCGCTCCCCGTTTGCCCTTGCTTCCCACTATGATGAGCTAACTCAGGACAGCCCAACAGCCGAAGGTCTTTACAAAAATAGAGAACAAGAGTTCTATATTCATAAGGCTGAACTTCAAGCAGAAGCAGATGTGCGCCTGAGCATTCTGAAAGAAATTCACCGCCGTTTGCATGGACCAGACGAAAACACCCCAGGGGCGTGGTCAGAATTCGAATACGACTTCTCAGGAAGCATTTTCTTCTACCCCGTAGACCTCACAAACTCCTACTACACAAAACCCGTTAATTTCAGCGGCTCTACCTACTGGAACTGGGCTGATTTCAGTAACTCCACGTATCAGGATAAGGCCGACCTCAGCACATCCACCTATCGCAGCTGGGCTGATTTCAGCAATTCCGCCTATCGAATCAGGTCTGTTTTCAGTCGTTCCACCTACCTGGGGTGGGCTGACTTCCACGACTCTATCTATAAGGATGGGGCTGAATTCCGCGAATCCACTTACCAGAGTTCGGTTATGTTTCATGGTTCCACCTATCAGGGTGAGACTGACTTCAGTGTTTCTACCTATCGAAGCTCAGCTGATTTTACCGATTCCGTCTACCAGAGCTGGGCTGCTTTCTATAGTTCCACTTACCGGGGTTTGGCGGCTTTCTACGGTTCTACCTACCAGGATTGGGCTTCCTTTTATGACTCCGCCTACCTGGAAGGGGCTAACTTCCATGAGTCCATTTATCGAGGTGAAGCTGACTTCCACAATTCCACTTATTGGGATTGGGCTGACTTTACTGGCTCCACCTATCAAGACGAAGCTAACTTCAGCGATTCCATCTATTGGGGTAGGGCCGAATTCCGCGGCTCTACCTATTGGAATTGTGCTGATTTTAGTGGGTCTATTTTCTATAGTGACGCTTCTTTGGGCGAAAACGAAGACAACGATAGCCTTTCTCGTTTCACGCAATGCACCCCTGAATTCTACAACGAAACAAACCACCAAAACACGCTCTTTGGCTCGCACGACAATAATTTCACAGCCGAAAACGGCAGAGGCTACCCCGTCTACCGCAACCTTAAAGGCTTACCCCTCGGCTGCACTTTCCTAACGCCCGCACACAAGGAATACCTGGGTAACATATTCCAAACAATGGAAGAAATCAGCAATAAAAATAAAATTCATGCCCCGCACAACCCAGAAGAGACAAAAGAGCGCTTAGAAAAGCTGTGGTCTCTCACTCAAAAACTCCATGAATGGCGTGAAAAAGTCACCGCAGTAAAGCAATAAAGAGGAACTAATAAACGATGCCAGAAAAACATAATGCAGAACGCCGGGAACGGTATGCCGCAGCAGTAGAACAGCTTGGTAATGTGAGTGCCCCTGTCCGTTTGGGCGGCGTGTACACACTCGTTAGCCTAGTAGATGAATGGCTTAGAAAAGAGAATATAGAATATAACGAACGAATCGCAGAAGGCCAGATTATTGTCAATATCCTGTGCGCATATATCCGCTCCCCGTTTGCCCTTGCTTCCCACTATGATGAGCTAACTCAGGACAGTCCAACAACCGGAGGCCTTTACAAAAATAGAGAACAAGAATTCTATATAGACAAAGCGACACTAAAATCTGAAGCAGACATTCGCCTGAGCATTCTGAAAGAAATTCACCGCCGCCTACAAGGCCCAGATGAAAACACTCCAGGGGCGTGGTCTGATTTTGAATATGACTTCTCGGGAAGTATTTTCTTCTATCCCGTAGACCTCACAAACTCCTACTACCAAAAACCCGTTAATTTCAGCGGCTCTACCTACCAGGATTGGGTTGACTTCAGTAATTCTACCTACCAAAGTCGGGCTGATTTTAACGATTCTACCTACCGGAACTGGGCTGACTTCCGCGGCTCAATCTATCAAGGTCGGGCTGATTTCAATAGCTCCACCTATCAAAATGTGGTTTACTTCAGTGACTCAACTTACAGGGGTGAGGTTTGTTTTAATAAATCCACTTACCAAGATTTTGTTTATTTTGACCGCTCCATCTACCAGAACTGGGCTGATTTCTACGATTCTACCTATCAGGATGAGGCTAGTTTTACCGGCTCCACCTACCTGGATATGGTTAGCTTCTTCGACTCCACTTACCAGGAAGTGGTTAGTTTCAGTGATTCTGCCTATTGGAATGGGGGTGGGTTCAGCAACTCCATTTACCAGGGTGAGGTTGATTTCAGCAATTCCATTTACGTCGGCGGGATAGGGTTCAGCAACTCCGCTTACCGGGGTAAAGCTAATTTCAGTGGCTCCATCTACCAGGGTCAGGTTGGCCTCAGCACCTCCACCTATGAGGACGAAGCTGCTTTTAGCGGGTCTATCTTTCGCGACGAAATTTATTGTGGCCAGGGCACAAACAGCGGCAGCTCTTCCCGTTTCACGCAATGCGCCCCTGAATTCTACAATGAAGCAAACCACCAAAACACGCTCTTTGGCTCGCACGACAATAATTTCACAGCCGAAAACGGCAGAGGTTATCCCATTTACCGCAACCTTGAAGGCTTACCCCTCGGCTGCGCTTTCCTAACGCCCGCGCACAAGAAATATCTGGATAAAATGTTTCAAGCAATGGAAGAAATCAGCGATAAAATTCATGCCCCGCACACCCCAGACAAGACGAAAGAACTTTCAGAAAAGCTGCGGTCTCTCACCCAAGAAATCCATGAATGGCGTGAAAAAGTCACCGCGGTAGAGGAGATCCGATAAGCGATGCCGGAAAAACATAATGCAGAACGCTGGGAACGGTACGCAGAAGCAGTAGAACAGCTGGGTGATAAGAAAGCCCCTGTCCGTATGGATGGTGTGTATACGCTTATTGGCCTCGCGGATGAGTGGCTTCTAGACGAAAACCTGGACTACGCAGAAAAAGTCAGAGAAGGACAGGTTATTGTTAATAACCTCTGCGCCTATATCCGTTCCTCCTTCGCTCTCGCCTTCCACTACAATGAGCTAACTCAAGACAGCCCAATAGCCGAAGGTCTTTACAAAAATAGAGAACAAGAATTCTATATAGACAAAGCGACACTAAAATCTGAGGCAAACATTCGCCTGAGCATTCTGAAAGAAATTCGCCACCGCCTACAAGGCCCTGACAAAAACAGCCCGGGAACATGGTCCGATTTTGAATATGACTTCTCGGGGAGCACCTTCTTCTACCCCGTAGATCTCACAAATTCTTACTACACGAAACCTGCCGCATTCGATAATGCAGTGTATAAAGACTGGGCTGATTTTAGCGGCTCCCACTATTGCGGTGACGCTGATTTCAGCTACTCAGACTACGGGAGTGATACCGATTTCAGCTATTCCACGTATCAGGGTGAAGCTGACTTCCGGGAGTCCGCCTACCAGGGTCGGGCTGACTTTAGCCGCTCCACCTACAAACAAAAAGCTGTTTTTAGCGATTTCATTTCTCCCTCCACATACAAAAGTAATGCTGATTTCAGCAACTCAGACTATGGGGATGATACCGATTTCAGCTATTCCACCTATCAGGGTAGGGCTGATTTCCGCGCCTCCACCTACGCCGACGAGGCGTATCATCGCGGTTCCAGCTACACGGATACAGTTGACTTCAGTGATTCCGTCTATAAGGGCCGGGCTATCTTCAGCCGCGCCGCCTACCAGGGCAAGGCTAATTTCGGCGGCTCCAGGTACCAGAATGAGGCTCACTTCTACTTCTCCACCTACCAAGAGGCTGATTTCAGTGGCGCTACTTACCAAGCCCTGGCTGATTTCAGCTACTCCACTTACCGGGGTGCGGCTGACTTCCGCAGATCAGCCTACCGGGCTGGGGCTGACTTCTGCGGCTCAGAATATCGGGAATGGGCCACCTTCAACGGATCCACCTACCAGAGGTGGGCTAACTTTGATAACTCCATCTATGGGAGCTGGGCTGATTTCAGTAAGTCCACCTACCAGAGAAATGCTGACTACAGCGAGTCTATCCACCAGGGCTGGGTTAATCTCAGCGGATCCACTTATGAGGGTGTAGCAGCCTTTAGCGGGTCTATTTTTGACGAAAAAATCTATTTTAGTGAAGGCATAGACGGCAGCTGCTCCTCCCGTTTCACGCAGTGCACCCCTACGTTCTACGACGAGACAGACCACCAAAATACTCTTTTTGGTTCGCATAAGAATAATTTCACGGTCGAAAACGGTAGGGGCCACCCCATTTACCTTACGCCTGAGGGATTACCCCTCAACTGTGCTTTCCTGGTACCCGATCAGGGGGAATACCTGAAGAGTATTCTCCGCAGGTTGGAAGAAATCAGCGATGAAATCCTTGCCGTGAAAAATGATGAAGAGAAAAAAGGGATCATAGAAAAGCGGCAACCTCTTGACAAAGAATTCAATGAATGGCGTGAAAAAGTCACCACAGCGCAGAGGACCCGATAAGCAATGCCAGAAAAACATAATACAGAACGCCGGGAACGGTACACCAAAGCGGTAGAACAGCTTGGTAATGTGAGTGCCCCCGTCCGTTTGGGCGGCGTGTACACACTCGTTAGCCTAGTAGATGAATGGCTTAGAGAAGAGAACATAGAATACAACGAACGAATCGCAGAAGGCCAGGTTATTATTAATATCCTGTGCGCATATATCCGCTCCCCGTTTACCCTTGCTGCCCACTATGATGAGCTAATTCAAGACGCCCCAACAGCCGAAGGTCTCTACAAGAATAGAGAACAAGAATTCTATATAGATAAAGCAGGTTTAGAGTCTGAAAAGAAGGTTCGCCTGAGCATTATTCAAGAAATTCGGCACCGTTTGCAGGGTTCTAAAGAAAACACCCCGGGGGCGTGGTCAGACTTTGAATACGATTTCTCTGGAAGCACCTTCTTCTACCCCGTAGATTTCACGCACTCTTACTACGCAAAGCCTGTTAATTTCAGTGGTTCCGCCTACTGGGGTGAGGCTGATTTTAGCTACTCCACCTACATGGACGAGGTTTACTTCAGCGAGTCCAGCTACCAAGGCCGGGCTGGTTTCAATGGTTCCATCTACCAGGGTGAGGCTGATTTCCGTAGCTCCACGTACCGGGGTTCAGCTGGCTTCGCCAGATCCACCTACCGGGGAGGGGCGTACTTCAATGGTTCCACCTACCTCAGTGAGGCTGTCTTCCGTGGCTCTGTTTCCCGGTGCGCGACCACTTTTAACGATTCCGTCTACCACTATTGGGTTGATCTTCGTGGCTCCACGTATCAGGGCGCAGCTGATTTTGGCGGCTCCATCTACCGGTATTGGGCTGATTTCCGTGGCTCCACGTACCGGCGGTGGGCTTACTTCAACGACTCTATATGCTGCGGTTGGGCTGGCCTCAGCCACTCCGTCTACGAGGGTGAGGCTGACTTTAGCGGGTCTATTTTCTGTAGTGACATTTATTTTGGCCAAGACGGAGACAACAGTAGCTTTTCTCGCTTCACAGGCTGCGCCCCTCAGTTTTATGACGAGACAAACCATAAAAACACCCTTTTTGGCTCGCATAACAATAATTTCACAGTCGAAAACGGCAGGGGCCACCCCATTTACCGTGGCCTTGAAGACTTACCTCTTGGCTGCTGTTTCCTGGCGGAAACACAAGAAGAATATCTCAGCGGTATCTTCAAAGAGATAGAAGAGACGAGGGAGAAACTTCTTACCACAGAATACTTCCAAGAAAAGATAGGACTCCCAGGAAAGCTACGGGCTTTCAACACAGCACTCCATGAATGGCGTGAAAAAGTCACCACAGCGCAGAGGACCCGATAAGCAATGCCAGAAAAACATAATGTAGAACGCCGAGAACGGTACACCAAAGCGGTGGAACAACTCGGAAGCAAAGAAGCCCCTGTCCGTATAGGTGGCGTATACACGCTTGTTGGGCTCGTGGATGAGTGGCTACTAGACAAAAACCTGGATTATGCAGAAAAAGTCAGAGAAGGACAGGTTATTATCAATAGCCTCTGTGCCTATATCCGTTCCTCCTTCGCTCTCGCCTTTCACTACGATGAGCTAACTCAAGGCAGCCCAACATCTGAAGGTCTTTACAAAAATAGAGAACAAGATTTCTATATAGATAAAGCAGAGTTCAAATCTGAAGCAGACATTCGCCTGAGCATTATTAAAGAAATTCACCACCGCTTGCAGGGACCAGACGAAAATACCCCGGGGGCGTGGTCAGATTTTGAATACGATTTCTCGGGAAGTACTTTCTTCTACCCCGTTGACCTCACAAAATCCTATTACACAAAACCCGTTAATTTCAGTGGCTCCACCTACCAGGACGAGGTTCGCTTCGACGGCTCTGTCTATAAGGACGAGGCTGACTTCGGTAGCTCCATCTACAAGAGTTGGGCTACCTTCGACGGCTCCACCTACACAGGTTGGGTTGGCTTCAATTGCTCCACCTACCAAAGCTGGGCTGACTTCAGCGCCTCCACGTACCAAGACGGAGCTACCTTCATGAGCTCCACCTACCAGAGTGAGGCTGACTTCAGTAATTCTACCTGCCAGAGTGAGGTTTACTTCAGCGACTCTACCTACAAGGGTAAGGCTGACTTCTGCGGCTCGACCTACCAGAATGAGGTTTACTTCAGCTACTCCACCTACCAGAGTGAGGCTGACTTCAGCGACTCTATCTGCCAAGGCAAGGCTGACTTCAGTGACTCCACCTACCGAGGCTGGGCTGACTTCCGCAACTCCGCTTACCAGGGTCGGGCTGGTTTCACCGGCTCCACCTACCAGAGTGAAGTTTACTTCAACGACTCTACCTACCAGTGGGCTCATTTCAGCGGCTCCACCTACCGAGGCTGGGCTGACTTCCGCAACTCCGCTTACCAGGGTCGGGCTGGTTTCACCGACTCCATCTACCAGAATGAGGTTTATTTCAGCGGCTCCACCTACGAAGATAAGGCCGACTTCAGTGGGTCTATTTTCTGCGGTGACGTTTATTATGGCAAAGATAGATACAACAGTAACTTTTCTCGGTTCACAGAATGCACCCCTCAGTTTTATAATGAGAATAGCCATCAAAATACACTTTTTGGTTCGCCTAACAATAATTTTATAGTAGACACCGATAAAGGTTATCCTATTAATCTAAATTCCGAAGGCTTACCTCTTGGCTGTGATTTTCTCACCGCAGAGCAGAAAGAATATCTTGAAGATAAGTTCCATGAAATAGACGAAACGAAGAATAAATTTCGTGAGGTGAAAGATCCCAAAGAGAAGGCAGAACTCTCGAAAAAGCTGCAAGCTCTTGACAAAACTCTCTATGAATGGCGGGAGGAAGCCACCACAGTAGAAGCGGAGGACGCAGCCCCCGGAAGAAAAGAATAACTAGCCGCCCGGTTAAGCTGAAGATACGGTAGGGTAAAAAGGAACACGCACCATCACTTTAAGGAGCAGAACGCCAATGCCAGAAGAACGCAAAACTATAGAGGCTAGATTATCTGCTAGCCCAGAGGTATATCATATGGCGCGGTTTGAGAAGGCTTTTCCGTGGCTCCTGGCTGGTGGGGCAGCGCTTGTCCTACTTGAAACCTACCGCAAGAATGCTAATGACCGCGCTAAAGCAAACGCAGACATTAAAGCCGCCCTTAAAAACCAAGAGCACCAAGCGGAAGTTCTCAAAGAACAAATCCGGCAATTCGACGAAAATGCTTTCAAAGAACGTAAAGCAGAACGCCGAGAACGGTACACCAAAGCGGTAGAACAGCTTGGTAATGCGAGTGCCCCCGTTCGTATGGGTGGTGTGTACACGCTCATTGGACTCGTGGATGAGTGGCTTCTAGACGAAAACCTGGATTACACAGAAAAAGTCAGAGAAGGACAGGTCATTGTCAATAATCTCTGCGCCTATATACGCTCCCCGTTCACTCTTGCTTCTTATTATGATGAGTTATCTGAAGATAAACCTTCGTCTGAGGGGATTTATAAAGATAATCAGCAGAAATTCTACACTGATAAAGCAGAGTTCAAATCTGAAGCAGACATTCGCCTGAGCATTATTAAAGAAATTCACAGCCGCCTACAAAACCCTGAAATAAACACACCAGGGGCATGGTCAGATTTTGAATACGACTTCTCGGGAAGTACTTTCTTCTACCCCGTTGACCTCACAAACTCCTATTACACAAAACCCGTTAATTTCAGCGGCTCCACATACCAGGACGACGCCGACTTCGAGAGCTCCACATACCAGAGCAGGGCCGATTTCAGCGACTCCATCTACCGGTGCTGGGCTGATTTCCGCAGCTCTACATACCAGAGTCAGGCTAACTTCAGCGGCTCCACGTACCAGGACGGAGCTACTTTCAACGGCTCTACCTACACAGGTTGGGCTAATTTCAATTGCTCCACCTACCGGGAGGGGGCTTACTTCAACTCCTCCACCTACCAGAGTGAGGTTTACTTCAACAGCTCCACCTACCGGGAAGGGACTTACTTCAACTCCTCCACTTACCAAGGCTGGGCTGACTTCAACTACTCCACCTACCAGAGTGAGGTTTATTTCAACGACTCTACCTACCAGGGCAAGGCTGACTTTAGCGACTCCACCTACCGGGAAGGGGTTTACTTCAGTAGCTCCACCTACCAGAATGAGGTTTACTTCAACGACTCTACCTACGGAGGTAAGGCTGAGTTCAGTAGCTCCACCTACCAAGATAAGGCTCGCTTCAGCGACTCCACCTACCGGGAAGGGGTTTACTTCAGTAGCTCCACCTACCAGAATGAAGTTTATTTCAGCAGCTCTACCTACCGGGGCAGGGCTGACTTCGGTAACTCTATCTACCAGGAAGAGGCTAATTTAAGCCGATCCACCTACCAGAATGAGGCTGACTTTAGCGGGTCTATTTTCTGTAGTGAAATATATTTTGGCTACAGCGCATACAGCGCCGGTTCTTCTCGCTTCACAAACTACGCCCCTCAGTTTTATGACGAGACAAACCGCAAAAACACACTTTTTGGGTCACCCGATAATGACTTCTCCGTCGAAAACGGCAGGGGATACCCCGTTTACCGCAACCTTGAAAGCTTACCTCTTGGCTGTGCTTTTCTCACCACGGAGCAAAAAGAATACCTTGCAGATAAGTTCCAAGAAATAGACGAAACGAAGAATAAATTTCTTGAGGCGAAAGACCCCAAAGAGAAGGCAGAACTCTCGAAAAATCTGCAAGCTTTTAACGAAGAGCTCTATGAATGGCGGAAGGAAGCCACCACGGTAAAAGTGGAGGGCATAGCATCCGGAGAGGATAATAACTAGCCGCCTGAAGGATTCACGGCCTCCACCTCCTGCCGTATAAGAGCACTAAGATTCTACGGTGCTGTTTGCCCTCTAGGGTTTGTTCGTGCTGGCGTGGCTGGTTGTTTCGACCACAGGGTTCACAACCCACAACAATCTCTGAATACGCGCAGGGTTGGGCTGTTACCTGCCTGTTCAGCAAAGATTTGCAGGTAAACCTTGGGTCAAAATTCAGGAAAACCTGAAAGGCGAGCTGAAGATGCGGTAGGGTGAAAAAAGAACACACACTATCCACCTTGAGGAACAGATCGCCAATGTCAGAAGAACGCGAAGATGTAGAGACTAAATCGTCTGATAGTCCAGAGGTATATCAGCAAACCAAGTTTATGGCGTGGTT
>ERZ773067.458-NODE-458-length-25140-cov-3.996332_pt1 | contig 25140 bp, 24 predicted proteins | sample MGYA00580622_ERZ773067 | MGnify/ENA primary metagenome ERZ773067 (study PRJEB29015, sample SAMEA2737998) | human oral metagenome | biome: human oral; feature: human-associated habitat; material: dental | place: China | collected 2113 ...
CCGACACGTTGACGGGCATCGCGGGAGCCTGGGCCGACGCGCCGGCGGGCATCGAGCCAGCGGCTGACTCGAACCTCGCAGCATCAACGCCAACATCCTCCGCATCCGTGAGCTTAGCCACAAGGGCGTCCCAGCTCGAATCGCCATCAGGAAACGCGCTCACCTGACCGGTGCCCGAGGCGCCTGCGGGTCTGGCCTCCATAGACCCGACGTCCCCTTGGGCCTGTGATGGCACATCTGGTCCGCCGGCCGCCACGCCGATCCCGCCGACCAGCGAGCTTGCCCTACCAGCCGATGAGCTCTCTCCCTCAAAGTATCTGGCAGTATAGTCGGTCCTCACGGGCGTATCCATGGAGAGCCACCGCTCGGCCCTCTCCATCACGTCCTTGAAGGGGATCTTCCCATCTGCGGGCCCCCGCATCGAGTTGATCGACTCGATGGTGGCCACAAGCTGATCGCCACGCACCAGCTGCTGCTTGACCTCCTTCTTGGCGTTGCGGTCATGCAGGATGGTCTTTGGGTTGGCAAGGACGACAAGCCCCCTATACAGGTCATCAAAGCGCGGAGAGAGAAGGGCACTCATGATCGCCCCTTTCGTGCTCAGGTTAATCCGCTTCATCAGGCCAAGGTGTCGTTGGTTCTGCGTGATGGGCGAGTAGATCCCCTCTCGTCTCCTTCCCCCAAAGGAGCGCACGAAGTCCCCGCGCGCGTTGACAGAGATGTCACCATAGAGGTTCTTGCACTCGAGCACAAAGTTGCGTCGTCTCGTGAGCACCAGAAAGTCAATCTGGGCGGTGAGCCCCTCGAATTCCAGATGGAGGTCATGGATCACCACAAGGGGCAGGTGGCTGTTTTTCAGCTCAAAGAGAATGCGGTCCTCCCCGACGATGCCTGCCTTGAGGGCACGGATGTCGGAGTCAAGCCGCCTCCTTTGGCTGCGAGGAACTGTCTCGCGCAGTGACTCGAGCGTGGCAAGCTGCTCCTTCGCATCGCTGCCCTCCTTGAGGATCACCGGTTCCTGCACGCGGAAGAACGCCATGGTCACACCCCTTAGACATCGACCTCATTCGTTTGGTCCATAAAGGGCGAGCTGTCCGGAGACCGCCACCTGCCCGTCCCCGTCTGCCCAAGGGACAGCAGGCCGGGCGAGGCCAACGGCCACCCAAGCCCTCGTGTCAGCCCACATGCACTGGAGTTTCCTGATAGATTAGATATCCAGCACTTCCACTATTTCTCCATTTTCCTCTTTTAGCATGATCCTCTTGATAATCTCTTCACCTAAGTATTTTGTAAACCTTTTCAATTCTGCTGATACTTCAAATACTATATTATGCTTTATGTCGTTTGAATCAAAGCTTGAGTCATATTTTGATTTGTCTGACCAGTAATTCCAATTTACATCTGTTCGTTCATAGTATACATAGTTATGCTTTTTTGTGACAAACACTCTTTTATTTGTTAATTTCTTACCGTCTTTTGATTTAGTTGTTTCAGAATATAGCTTCATTCCTTCAAATATTTTGTAATCGCTGATGCTATCATTCGATATGTTTACCTTAATTTCTTCATATTTCATGAAATACCTTCATAACTCATAATTTTAAGGTGCCATCCTTGTGCGCCGACCAAAAACGACCAACACAGGACGGCGCCGTCTTTTTTCGGGCACGCGGCCCCACGGCCCAACGACGTTGCAGGGGATCCATCATCCAGCGGGTCGTGACCCCGGCGGGGCAGCACCCCGCCGGGCGACGGTTGCGGCCCCGCCGGGTGACCTCAGAGGAGGCCGTCGAGGATGGACCCACCGCCGGTGCCATGCAGGTTCGTGTTGTTGGCGCCCTCGATGCGCGAGTTGCGCAGGCCTTTCCTGTGCTCGATGAACTCGTCTGCGGCGAGCACGTTGGACAGGCTCCGCTGCGTCTCGTTCTCGTAGGTATGCCGTGCCCCGCTGTTTCGATACCGCATGTACATGATCGCAAAGAACACGACTCCGAGAAGGAGGAGCAGCCATCTCTCCTTCTTGTCCCAACCAACCAGACTGCTGCCCAAGACCAGCGCCAGAATCAAGCCAAAGAACTCGATGACGATCGAGACGATCCAGAGCTTGGTCATGTCGATGGGGACGCTGCCCATCGTCTCTTTGGTCCGGGCATTCACTGCCACGTAGTGCAGCAGCTTCTTGTTTCCCTTGACCTGTAGGTAGCTGTACAGCCAAACGGGGAGGTACGCCGCCAACCAGGACTCCCCCCTTATGTCGAAGGCCTCGCCTGCCCACGCAATCCCGCGATCGTACTTCGCGAGCGTCTCGTTTGCGGCGATTCTGGCAATGTCTTGTGCCTGGGTCGCGACCAAGGGACGCACGTTGTTGACGTCGACGTCGCGCTTTTCCGAGGTATAGCCCCTCAGGTAGTTTGCGTTGTACCTTACGCAGTTCTGCGTGTCGAAGGGCATGATGGAGTTGATGATGTTGGTGGTCTTCTCGCTTGAGCTGACGTTAAGCTTGTCGACGCTCGCCTCCACGGTCAGGTCGTTGATGGCGATGTCAAAGTCACGCTCGACATGGTAGGCATCCGCATCGTAGCGAGTCTCGCTGCTGTCTCCCTTCTTGACGCTGTAGCTCCTGATGAGCACCTCCCCCGTACCAGAGAGGTGGTCGTGCGCGTTTATGTCCACGATCATGTAGGGGAAATACACGCCGCAGATGTTTCTAGTCGTGAACTCCCTGGTAAAGGTAGGATGTGCAAAGAACTTGCGCTTCCCGACAAAACGCTCTATCTCTGCCCGCGCATCGTCCTTGGACACGCCGAAGGGCAGGACGGCGTCAGGGACAGCCCCGTTGGGCACCTGATGGTTGATGGACAGCATGTTCCTGCACCAGTGGCAGCGGGCCTGGTTGGCGGAGGCCGTGTCGATCACCACCTCTGCGCCGCAGCTCTCGCACTTGAGCGTGATGACGTCATTGGCATCTGCGGCCCTGTCCTGCGCGCCAGAGCCCATCCTGACCCCCTCGAGAGAGGAGACATCCTCCTCGGTCTCCAGCAGCTGGGGCTCGAACTCATGCCGACAGAAGCTACAGCGTAGCTTGCCGGTCCTGCTGTTGGTTTGGATGTCTGTAGACCCGCATTTGGGACATTTTATCTGGCCGTCCTTGGCGTCGGTGTCGGTCTGGACCACCGTAACGTCCGCTCCGGTCCACTGGCCCTCTCCCCCACCCATGGCTAGAACCCCAAAAGGTCATGCTTGAACCTGTCAAACTCCTCCTGCGTGACCACGCCGGCATCCAGGAGCTTCTTCATGTTCAGGAGCTTGGTGGTTGGATCCTCCGCACCCTGTCCCTGGGGGGCGGGCTGCTGCTGTTGCGGCATCGCTCCCATCGTCTGCCCCTGAGGGGCGGGTTGCTGCTGCGGCTGAGGCTGCTGTTGCTGGCCATAGTTGGACTGGTAGGAGCCCTGCGCGTAGGGTTGCTGCTGCGGTGCCCCTCCCATCGTCTGTCCCTGCGCGTAGGGTTGTTGCTGCTGCGGCTGAGGCTGCTGGCCAAAGTTGGGCTGGTAGGAACCCTGCGTGTAGGGTTGCTGCATGCCCTGGGAAGCCGCCCCGACTGCCCCCATGCCCATGCCCATGAAGGCAAGGCCACTACCTCCGCCGGACTCGCCCGCCGCCCGGATACCACGTGCGGCAGACTGCTGGAAGAACGAGTTACCCCTCGCTCCCGCCAAGGCGTCTGCCTTCTTGACGTCCTCCAGCAGCGCCTTGGTACCCTCGTCATACTCGATCGCCAAGATGGCGGTCTTGATTATCTCCAGGCCCCGCGAGCTGCGCCATTGGTATGCGGACTCCACCGCCGCCGACAAAGACGTCGCAAAGCCGATCTGGTCGCCCTGGATGCGCGCCATGCGGTTGCCCTTGCTCGGGTCATTGGTGTAGTTGGAGAAGGCCGCAGACAGACTGCCGACAACCTCATTGAACAGCTGCTCGCCAGCGGGGTTGTCCATGTCGGCAAAGTCGAACTCGGGTGCCCCGGCGACCAGGTACGACACCGGGACGAAGTTCTTGATGAACAGGACGGGGTCAACGATACGCAGCGTGTACGTGCCGCGCGTGACTGCCCCGACCTGAGTGCCAAGATAGGCGTCGTCCCAGTATATCTCCGACTGGGTGCCAAACCTGTTGTTTGGTATCTCTCTGGTGTTCACATAGAAGAGGAGCTGCTGGCTCCCGGGGATGCCACCGAACTTGAATCGCTCCCACGACTGCTTGATCAGGGAATCCATGGGGCCGTCGCCCGAGAAGATGGACTTTGCGTTGGGGTCGTCGCTGGTGTACTGGTATCCGCCCACCTCGGTGATAAGGCCCGTGATGGCGCCGTCCTGCATGGTGACGAGGACCGTACCCTCTGGCACTATCACCTTGCTCCCGTTGGTGATGATGTTGGCGCTGCCCCTCGTGTTGGACCCGCGCCCGTTATTTGTTCCCATGGGGACCCCGGGAAAGACGCCTGCCGTGGGAGACACATCCTGCCCAGGACCGTAGAAGTCTCTCCACTGGTCGCCCAACGTAGACCCCACAGCCCCCTTGAATGCTTGGATGAAACCCATAGGACACCTCCATTTGATTTGGATGTCTGACTTGAACGCCAAACACAACGATGTTCGGATTCTACCATAGGCCCCCCATAAGAAAACTGGATATGTGCTGGGCATGGGAGGCGGCGACAGGGCTTGAGCATGGAGGGGTGTCGTCGTGGGCGTACAAGTCGAGGGCTGCTCCATGCCCCGAGAGTGGGGCATGAGCCCGCTTTCGTCCCCTCGCGGGGTTGAGCTGCATAAACCGTGACGATCGACCTGAGAGACGTGAGGGGGAGCTGTGAGCTGTTTCCGTCCCCTCGCGGGGTTGAGCTGCATAAACCGCGATCATGCTGATTCTCATGGGTCGCGGTATCGTCAAGAGTTTCCGTCCCCTCGCGGGGTTGAGCTGCATAAACCCACTTCGGCATCGCGTAACCAGTAGACAGCGCGAGCGCCTGGTTTCCGTCCCCTCGCGGGGTTGAGCTGCATAAACCGTCTGATGTATCCGACACCTGAGCAGTGCGAGCTGCTTATGTTTCCGTCCCCTCGCGGGGTTGAGCTGCATAAACCAATCTTATCCATGACAATAAGACTACCCTCTTTGAGGTGTTTCCGTCCCCTCGCGGGGTTGAGCTGCATAAACCCTGGAAAGGGATTGAGGGGTGAACCGGCCATGAGGGTCCGTTTCCGTCCCCTCGCGGGGTTGAGCTGCATAAACCTAGACTATATGTGTGAGCAGGGGAGATGGGAGGAGGTCAAGTTTCCGTCCCCTCGCGGGGTTGAGCTGCATAAACCTGAGGACATCTCCGAGTACGAGGACCTCCTGGCCGATCGTTTCCGTCCCTTCGCGGGGTTGAGCTGCATAAACCTATCGAGAAGGCTGCTAATAAAGTACGACTATCCGGGTTTCCGTCCCCTCGCGGGGTTGAGCTGCATAAACCTATTCATAGTCGTACCTTAGGAGGCAACGATGGCACAGGAGTTTCCGTCCCCTCGCGGGGTTGAGCTGCATAAACCAAAGGTTAATCGCCAACCACACAACAGACATAGTAGCAAGTTTCCGTCCCCTCGCGGGGTTGAGCTGCATAAACCATCCTTTCTCTGACAACTTTAATGCTTTTCGATACTCTTCAAGTTTCCGTCCCCTCGCGGGGTTGAGCTGCATAAACCCGAAGTGCACCATCGGGCGTCCCACGGAGGCCATGGCCTCGTTTCCGTCCCCTCGCGGGGTTGAGCTGCATAAACCTTTATTATAGGACTAGACTTAGAAAGGAGTCTAAGATGAGTTTCCGTCCCCTCGCGGGGTTGAGCTGCATAAACCGAAAGGGGAAGTCTATATATGTCCCGAATCAGCGACTTACGTTTCCGTCCCCTCGCGGGGTTGAGCTGCATAAACCTATTAGATACGGAGACAACAACATACCTGGGCCGCAAGCGGTTTCCGTCCCCTCGCGGGGTTGAGCTGCATAAACCTTGATATCATCAAGCAGGCATTGACTACGTTTGCTGTTTCCGTCCCCTCGCGGGGTTGAGCTGCATAAACCAGTATGTCCCTCATATATGTCTTAATCGTATGCGGGTTTCCGTCCCCTCGCGGGGTTGAGCTGCATAAACCGAGTAGCACGCCAGAAGCGTCTCGTTTCCATGAATCGTATGTTTCCGTCCCCTCGCGGGGTTGAGCTGCATAAACCTTGTCCATTCCATTCTTGAGTATAGATATGATTTCGTTTAGTTTCCGTCCCCTCGCGGGGTTGAGCTGCATAAACCAGTCTTTTCAGATTCAGAGTATGTTAAAGATCTTGACGAGGGAGTTTCCGTCCCCTCGCGGGGTTGAGCTGCATAAACCTTCCAACAATTGCCGCGTCTGCATTGAGTTTTGTGTTTGTTTCCGTCCCCTCGCGGGGTTGAGCTGCATAAACCTGGGCCTCGAGCTGGCCGCACATGCGGCCCACGGAGCCCGTTTCCGTCCCCTCGCGGGGTTGAGCTGCATAAACCACTTTGGCTTTTGGTGCGCCGGTCAAGTTGGGATTTTCGCTCGTTTCCGTCCCCTCGCGGGGTTGAGCTGCATAAACCTAAACAAATCAGGTCTTTGGCCGAGGAGTATGTGGCTCGTTTCCGTCCCCTCGCGGGGTTGAGCTGCATAAACCTTGCCCTTCGACTTCCCACTTTTGGGGCATTATGATTTGGTGTTTCCGTCCCCTCGCGGGGTTGAGCTGCATAAACCGAGGTGTTTCGCAGGTGGTGGGTGAGATTTTGACAGTTTCCGTCCCCTCGCGGGGTTGAGCTGCATAAACCCTTTTGCACCGATCCTTATGACTATGTCTATAGTCTGGCTTGCTGTTTCCGTCCCCTCGCGGGGTTGAGCTGCATAAACCATAAGCCACGCGTGCATGAGATTTTATACTCTTACAAAACAAGTTTCCGTCCCCTCGCGGGGTTGAGCTGCATAAACCACGACTCAACCTTGTACGTATATCGCGGTAGTCTATTCGAGTTTCCGTCCCCTCGCGGGGTTGAGCTGCATAAACCTTGGGAGGTGAGATATACAATCTTTCGGGCAACTAATTATAGGTTTCCGTCCCCTCGCGGGGTTGAGCTGCATAAACCGAAAGGAAAGTAGGGAAGAGATGTACCCACAACTCTCTGATGTTTCCGTCCCCTCGCGGGGTTGAGCTGCATAAACCTGGGTGCATCAGACGGACTTCGAGCTCGTCTAGCGAGTCGTTTCCGTCCCCTCGCGGGGTTGAGCTGCATAAACCTATATGTATAGGTGATGTTACGTCTGCGCTCGGTGAGTTTCCGTCCCCTCGCGGGGTTGAGCTGCATAAACCCTGATACCGTCGGCTATGTGACGTACCTTACCATGCGTGAGTTTCCGTCCCCTCGCGGGGTTGAGCTGCATAAACCCAGTGTCGTGCTCGTCGCTCAAACGCGTGATATGCTTGACAAGTTTCCGTCCCCTCGCGGGGTTGAGCTGCATAAACCTTGTAACTGGTGTGGATGAGGACGATTATGTATTTCTTGAGTTTCCGTCCCCTCGCGGGGTTGAGCTGCATAAACCCCGACTAAAGAAGTTGAGAAGAATTTCTATAGGAATAAAGGTTTCCGTCCCCTCGCGGGGTTGAGCTGCATAAACCCAAGGAAATAGGGCTCGTAAGAAATCTAATATTGCAAAGTTTCCGTCCCCTCGCGGGGTTGAGCTGCATAAACCGGAAAGATGGCCGTGGGAATCGCTATCATAATCCTATGTTTCCGTCCCCTCGCGGGGTTGAGCTGCATAAACCTTCGCCACTTCTGTGGTGAGCTTCCTTCTTGATCACTTCGTTTCCGTCCCCTCGCGGGGTTGAGCTGCATAAACCATGAAGAGATGAGCGACGATGCGAGTATGGTTGTGGTGTTTCCGTCCCCTCGCGGGGTTGAGCTGCATAAACCAAACTATGTTTGACTACAAGGGTCTCAAGCAGCTGAACAACGGTTTCCGTCCCCTCGCGGGGTTGAGCTGCATAAACCGACTCTTATGGATACTCTTAATTCTATGGGAGCTGAGATTATGTTTCCGTCCCCTCGCGGGGTTGAGCTGCATAAACCTCCAGGATGTGTTCTCTGATAGCTCCATGGAGAATGCATAGTTTCCGTCCCCTCGCGGGGTTGAGCTGCATAAACCGATGTGGGAAGTCTTGAGTAAGTGGGCGCCTGCTATCGTGTTTCCGTCCCCTCGCGGGATTGAGCTGCATAAACCTCGTCGGCATCGCAATATCCGCATGGAACACCACCTCAGAGTTTCCGTCCCCTCGCGGGGTTGAGCTGCATAAACCTGTGCGAAAGCCTACCAGAATTATTGTCAAGAGTTGTGGTTTCCGTCCCCTCGCGGGGTTGAGCTGCATAAACCACTTCACCATTGCGGTTTGATGCATTGTTCGGTATATTCGCGTTTCCGTCCCCTCGCGGGGTTGAGCTGCATAAACCGGTTTGGTTTTCTTCGAGACTCCACAGGGAGGAGGTGTTGTTTCCGTCCCCTCGCGGGGTTGAGCTGCATAAACCGCGGGCGGAAAATTGTTGGAAAGGGGACCCCCAAAAGTGTTTCCGTCCCCTCGCGGGGTTGAGCTGCATAAACCGGGGAGGTGTTGGTTCGGTGATCGGTGAGATTTTGACTAAGTTTCCGTCCCCTCGCGGGGTTGAGCTGCATAAACCATGTGATGATTCTGCGATAAAAGAGATTAGGGGGCAGTTTCCGTCCCCTCGCGGGGTTGAGCTGCATAAACCTCTATTGACATCTACGATAAAATGTGCTTAGGGCATGCATGGTCCTACCAGTATACACCGTCTCTCCCGCACGGATCATCATTCTTCGCACCACATTCGAACACGCGTCATTCTCCTCAGAGAAAAATGCTCTCCTCCAGAACATGCTCACTATACAGCCCGTAGACCGTCGCCTCGCAGTTTCCCGCAATCCTAAAAATCTGGACGCTGTCATTGGGGTTGTAGTATGTCTTTGCCAGCATCAGCTTCTCGATCGAAAGAGAAAGCTCCCTTATCTGCGATCGTTTGAGCTGGGCCTCGAACACCGACTTCTGTACACGCGTGGCATAGCTCTTGAGAATCTTGACCAGGCAGCGGTATTTCTTTGCATCCGATATGTCATAGAAGATCAGCGTGTAGAAGCGATCCTCGGCAGGCGACGTGCCGCGTATCTTGCCATGGGCGACCTGCTGCACCTGGGGAGACGAGCCGCTCATGAGCTTGCCTTCCAGACATAGGGGACGTATAGACCTGCATCGCCACGATCGATGGCCTTGATCAGCTGCTCGATCTTCATGTCAAGCATAGCCTGGAAACCAAACGACTTCTGACTTCCCGAGTCCAGGAAATACTGCTGGTTCTTGGCGATGATGTCCGAGAAGCGTGCTGTCAGCCTCTTTGACGTCTCTCGATTCATATACAGTGCCCCAGCATCACTCCTGTTGAAGTCCCCGATCTCGACTTCCCCGTCGTTCACGAAGTCAATGACGGTCTTGTCAACCAACGGCGCACGATACTCCTCTATCAGGTCGGACGACAGGGCGGCATGCCCCAGTTTGATCTTGTGCATGTAGGCAAAGTATGGATGCAGGCCATGACGCTCTATCGCGCCGATGATGTTTCGGTAGAACAGGCTGTAGCCATACGAGAGCATGGAGTTCACCGGGTCCCTCGGTGGCCTCGTGCTTCTTCCCTCAAACGCGAACTCATCGTTCTTCAACAGCTTGGGAAGGCAAGCAAAGTAAGTTCTTGCGGCATTGCCCTCAAAACCCAAGACCATATCGACGCTATCGGCAGCTTCCAGGTTCTCCAGCGAATGCAAGAGGCCATGGAGCTCCTGCTCCTCGAATGTATGGATCTCTGGCAGTGACATGAGGAGCGTGATGCTGTTCTTGATCTTTGCCGAGACAATCTGCTTCGTCCATTGCAGGCAGAATGACGGGTCGTCCGTAAGGTAGATCTGCCTCTTCTGTCGTATGGGATTGATGGACTCCTGCGAGCTTATACCACCAAAGTAATGTCCGTCGAGAGAGTAGTAGGTTATCGGCACGCACTCTGCTATGCACTTACGGATCAGCTGGGTTGATAGCTGGGCCATGCCATACACCGCGATTCCGTCAACCGCGTGAAAGGGAACCTCTCGTATCTTCTCCCCACCAAGACGCTTGATGACCACTTGTCCGTCGGTACAACCGAGCTTGAGATCGCTCTCCGTAAGATACAGATATGCCACTTGTGTCAGCCTCGTTTTTGCTACAGGAGTTTGCAGATTGCCTCGTTGATGCGCTTATAGAGTCCAGGCCTCACCTCGTTGAGCTCGAGCAGGGACTGCATCACCTCCTCCATGGTCATGCCGCCTCCACTCTCTATCTCCTCCTTGTTTACGCGGACAATTGTGTGTGCATACAAATTTCTGGATCCATGTTCAAAGATATACAATTGATGCAGTTTATCAATAACTGTACTGTTCTGGCAAAATTCTCGAACAAGCTTGTCGAGCGTGTAGTTATTGAGATATTGCTCCATACCCGGTTTACTCTTTCTAGGTTTGATTATGTCTTTTAGTATGGGGTTTTGTGTGATGACTTCCGTGTCATACCTATAATTGCCCATTTGAGACGGAACCTTAAGATAGCGCTCATCAGGCAGCTCGGGACGCAGATGCCTTAGCATCGTCTCGGTCACCGCTGGAGTAAGAGCACGCATAAAGTCTGCCCAGCGCTCCTGCTCGAAGATGACCTCAAGCGTGTAAATGTACTCACCAACTAGTTTATTCGGCAAGTACGCAGCACCAGTGCCCGCAAAGACCTGGGCGGACTTTTGTCCATTGAGGTTCAACCTATCCTCTGCGGCCTCTATCATCGCCCGAGCATCTAGCGAGATGGTCTGCACCTGCCGTGCAAGTGCTGCAGCAGCAGTATAGTCGTACCTAGCTATCAAAGACCGGATGTTCTCCAGAAGCAGTCTGTCGCCAAAGTTTGGCGACAAGACTTTTAGAATACGGCAGTCCGCATCGGCTTCGTTATCCGGGTTGTACTCCCAAAGTGGCTCAAGATCGTATCCATGGGGATCCTCGCGGTCACACTTCGTGTTTGGACCCCTTCGCGGCGTCGTCACTTGTAGGAGCGAAAGGTCGAGTCTACCAAATGCACCTAAGGCTACCAGCGCCTCCTCCATTGCCGGAGTACCCGAAGACGCGTTCACGAGTATTGTGTCCCCACCGTTTTCCTTGCCGATCTCATTGAGCTTTTGCTCAAACTCTGAGATGTACACGTCAAACTTGTACACATCAGTGGTACTGGATTTCACCAACTCTATCGTGGGGACATCTCCCCCATGGCACTCGGCTGACAGTAGCTCAATGGCCTTGGTGTAGCGCTGATCCTGTTCCTGATATTCGGCCATCTTGGGCGAGAGGAACAACACCACCCGCTCGGGCCTGTAGTGACGGACAATGTGCAGCATTGGCCCATCGCCAAGCTGTGTAAGTGGATCGGCCGTACCGATAGGTGAGAAAAGTACGCTCATGTTAGTTTTCCAGCTCCTCGAATCTTGCCCGACACTTACCCATCGGGTACATCTTGTCTTGGACCTTGCCCATCTTCAAGGTGTGGGGCGACACGCCAAGCGCCCCGTCGCACCAGTGACGATGGTCCTCCTTGGCCTTTTTGAGCTGACCATTCCTTTTGTATTGTGAGTCCATGGGCCTCGACCTAAAGCCGGCGCGTTGCACCTCGGCCTTAAGCGCGGCATGGCGCTGCTCATCCAACTTTGTCGGGAACTGATCAAATAGAATGTGAGAGACCTCATCGAGGCGCCTTCCCTCATCCACGAAAAGGGCGTTCTCGATGGTCTTGGTGTTGAAGTCAATGCCGCCGCCAAGGTAGCAGATAGGATCTTGGGCGGAGCCACCAGCTGCGCCGCCGACCGTGGCATACTTCTTATGCATGTTGCAGTAGCCCGTGCCACCCACCGCCCTGTTGCGACAGCGTGTGCCAGCAACGCGATCGCTTTGATATATGTACTTGCACCTGCCGTCAGACGAGGCTTCCTTCTTTGTCGAGGTAGCCTCACCATCGATATCGAAGTGGCTCAAGAAACACTTTTGATAGAGCTCGTAGGAGAACAGCAGGGCCTTTGGCAAGCCATCTCTGTCCAGGCGCAAACTGTCAAAGTACTGGCCTATGCGCTCATCAACGGTCAGCGTGGTCCTGATCGTCGTGCCCGGTCGCAGACACTCTCGATAGATTGGAAGCTCATTGCCCTGATAGTAGGCTTCCTCGTCCGAGATCTTCCCAAGCTTCTTCTTATGTCGACCGTCATCCTTTTGTGAGAACTTGTCATACTTCATGGCGAGCACGAGGTCATCAACAGAGAGTGGATCGGAGTCTGACACGGACAGGTACCTGAGAACATCGTTTACGGCGCTGCCCCCATCTCTGTCAAGTTGACCCACCCAGAAGGCCTTCCGTTGGATGTCTTCATCTGCCCTCTGCCGTTTTTTTAGAACTTCTCCCCTATTGTAAAGTCTCTCATAGGCCTGTCGGTCACGCGCGATGAGGCTGATGAGGATGGCGGTGCGCAACATTCCCTTGATGCTCGACCCCGGAACATAGGGGCAGCCATGGGCGTCCTTGACAAAGCGCCAGATGCTAAAGTACTGGTACGAGTCCTGTCGTACGTCGAGCGTGTAGAGCCGTGCCCCTCGGGCTACGGCGTCAAGCCCCTTTCTCCTCAGATACTCCTGCAGGCCCGTCCTAGAGTCCTTCTTAAGGAACTCACAATAGTCATTCAGCTGATCTTGATCGAGCTTTCCTACAAAGCTGGGTACATTGAGAATTGCGATCGTTCCCTGCTTCGTAAGGAAGTAGTCTTTCTTCCCATACTTCCCGCCATCCCCGATGTGCACGAGTCCCTCGACCGTAAGCGTGAGCCTGTACCTCTTGCTTGGCATCCGTATCAAACCTCCATCCACATCGCGCGGGCATAGCGAAAGACGGAATGGGCGCCAGGAGTCGCGTTCACGTCAAACACATCGCCTGCAAACGTATGGGCAAACACCGATCCGGCAGCGAACAGATAGAGGTCTTGCTTCTTCTGCGGTGTCGCGTGATGGGTTGTCGACTGCACGAAGCCGCCCCTACGAACGAGCTTGTAGTGGGAGCCTGCGAGCAGCGCATCGCTGAGCTCGGCCTCAGTAGGGGTAGCCGTGGAGAGCAGAAGGTGCCTCGGGCTGCTCGCTGCCTTTGTGGGCGAGAGCCCTTTGAGATTTAGTGGTTCGATGGAGAACTCGAAGCGCCCAAACCCGCTCGATCGCTTACCACCTATGCCAGAGTAGCCCAGCTGCAGGAGGAGGTCCTCCAGTCCGGCAAAGGTACCTCTCAGTACGACGTAGACTCCGGTGTCGGGTTTGAAGGAGAAGCTGCCCATATGGTAGGGTTCTGCATCCTTCGAGTGCTCACGCGTAAGGTTCACCTTGGTCTGCACGTCCGAGACGCCCACATCAAATCGATCGTTTTCCTCCACAGGGTCCAAGCTACCCGCAAGATAATCCCCCAACCTGTCCGCCGGGATGTAGTCGAGCTTCTTGGCTGCCTTGCGTGCCCGGGAGTCACTGGCCTCTGGCCGCTTTGACGGCCTCACCATGGGCTTTGGGAGGTACAGCACGTCTCTCACATAGGGAAAGGCATCGCTGAGCGCCAAGTCACCGCGTCGCGCCGCAGCGAGCAGTTCATGGGCACATCCCAGCCTGAGGGCCTCCAGGTAGAGCGCACTGAAGAGCGTGGCGGCATCGAAGGTGTAGCCACTGCCAGAGAGCCTGCCCTCCCCAAAGTGCACAGGTCCCAAGAAGGACAGCTTGACGATTCTCTCGCCCATGGGGCTACCTCAACTCCGGGACACGCGTGCTCTTGTCCCCCGTCACGACCTCGGCACGAAGGTCTCCAAACGTCACGCGTCCGTTGCCGCGCGACCCTCCACCACCCAGATAGTCGTTCTCGATGAGGCTGAGCCCGGCGCGAATGTTGGCGAAGTCCTCCTCTATCTGCTCCGCATCCTCCACGTTGTAGATGATCTCCATCCCAAACTGGGCACCGCGCACCACGCGCTCGATCTGACGAGGGTTCGCAATGGAGGTGAGGCGGTCTATGGTGTTCTCGAACTTGTTCTCGAAGATCTGTGGCAGCTCCTCCTTGTTCTTGAGGAAGCAGTCAGAAAACTGCAGGCGTGACATCTGCATCCCGGTGCCTGCGGCATCACTTTCCTTAGAACTCGAGCCAAACAGACGGAGCAACTCAAAGCAATCACCCTCGAACCCCTTCGTACCCGCTGCTGGAACCGTCCCCTTATCGCGAGCCAGAAGCGAGCGCATCTTCCCCTTGAGTGTGGAGCCCGGGATGATGGGCAGCCGTGTGAGGGGATCGCGCACCACAGGGGAGTCAATGGCACCGATAGCGCTGAACGAGTCGTCCCCGCCGATGTGCATGCCCGTCTTTATCTCGATGGTACCGGTGATCTTGATCTTGGTATAGGCCATGACTACTTGTCCTTCCCGCCATAGAACTTGAAATACGCGACCAGGCTCTCCGCATAACGGCAGTACAGCAAGAACTGCTCATAGGTCTTTATACGGCTCACGGCATCCATCAGGTGCGTCGAGTCAATAAACTGCTTCACAGTCGGCTCCCTGCCAGATTCGTAGGCCATCTTGACCTGCAGGTACTGTATGTCCGACTGATGCTTCTTGAAGTCGGATGGCTCGTTGATCTTGGTATAGATGTTCATGATGAGGCCGTAGATGCTACGGAGCTTTGTCGTGGTCAGGCCACCAAACAGCCTGCCACGATCATCCCTCGCCTTTTCAACATATCCTTTTGCTTTGTCGGCATAGTTCGTTTCGTCCAGCTTGTTGCCGTTTGCGAAGCTCAGCAACACGACGGTGCCGTCCTGTGACATCTCTATCCCTTCTCCCTGATGCTGTACACATACCATTCGAGCGCCGTGACGAGGGCCGCTCGCTCACGCACATCGGTAGCCCAGGCGTAGATCCGCATGCTCGACTCGCCTGCGCCATCTCCCTCGTCCTCGAAGCTCCTCGCCAAGAGATACGCCAAGCGCGGCAGAGAGACCTGGTCCCGTGCGCCACGAAGAAGAGTGATGAGCTTGTAGATAAGCGCCTTTCCCTTCTCGTTTTTATCAAATAGCTCGCGTATCTCACCAAGCTTGGGGGCCACTGTGCTCTCGAAATCGTCCCAGCCAAACACCGCCTGGTCGGACCATAGGGCGACGGCATCCTTGGTCACCTCACCACCAGTCTTATGCTTCTTAGCGGCGTCCTCAAGCTCGCCGGTCTTTGCGGCCATGCTTGCGATGGGATATTTCTCGTCGAACATGCCGATGCCGGCGCTTATCGTGATAGAATCGTTTCCCGTGAAGGCAAGAAATTCCCTGCGGATATCTCTGGCAGCATGGATGATATCATTCCAGTTTCCTATCAGAAAAAGGTCATCCCCACCCGAGTAGATGATCTGTGCCTGGTATTGTCCCTCCTCAAGGATCCCGTTGATACGATACTTGAAAAAGTAGGAGAGTGCCCTGCTTAGCGTTGACGTGCGGCTGATGGACGCTTTCTCGACTGGAATGCCGCTCGCAAACACCGTGCCGAGGTTGTCAACGTCGGCTCGAAGCACTCCCAGCCGCTTGATGCCGTAATCCTCCTCGAGCGTGGATCCCTGTCCCGCGTAGGCAGAGATGCCGACCTTGCCCGTATCAACCGTGTAGTCCCCCATCCAGAGATGCGTCGATAGCTTGACGCCCATGTCCCAACTGTTCTTTGTGTAGATGCGTGCGAACGCAGGCCTAGTGGCAAGGTACTCGTCCCTCGAGTACATCTCAAGCCGTCTGTCAAAGGGAAGCGCAAGCCCAATGCGTCCGGGTGAGACGGTATCCTCGCCTTCGGAAACTTCAGCAATCACGAACACATCCTTATGGATAAGGCTTGCTGAGATCATACCGAGAGAGGCACAGAGCGGGCAGAGGTCATTCTCGTCGATGTCGGCGTCCGACCGATGGCATTCCTTGCACTCCCTGCCATGGTCGTACTCCCCGGCACTGCCAAAGTTGAGCTCCTTGATGGTACGCGCGTCATAGCGCGAGGCCTTGGCAGCCGAGAGGCCCTCTGAGAGCTCCTGGTACAACTTGGGATAGCGCTGCTTGTCCTCACCCTTGTTCGCGAGGTCGTGGGCGCTGCACTCAACCAAGGAGGTCGCCAGGTACAGGTCGATCCCATAGTGCTCGATGAGCCATTCGCGAAGCTCGTCGCAAAACGTTCCGAAGATGGTCTTCGTTTGTCGCGTGTTGGGAAGCAGAAGGTAGGCGTGTCCGCCACCGGTGTAGAGAAGGTTCGCGCGACTCAGCTCCAAGCGCTCAAGCAGCTCGTCCGACACGTGCTCCAACATGAGCTCCAGGTACAAGCTGCGTGCCCTGAGCTGCTTGAGGGCACCTGCCCCGCTGATGTTATAGATGAAGCTCTGGATGCCGCTCATATCCCATGAGCACAGCAGGAACATGGGCTCCTCGTAGAATCGGGGTGACTTCTGCCTATCGAAGAGGGCCTCCCGATAGTTCGAGATCCCATGATCAGAGAGGTACTCGTAGATGCACACCGCAATGGCGGCCGTCGTCTTCGCGTGGTCGAAGAGGGACACGTCGACGAGTTCCGTGAGGTTAGTGGACGAGGGGACCTTATCTGTCGTTGCCTCGAGAAGGTTCAGAAGGGAGTTGAGGTCGGACTGGCGAAGCCTCATCCCCGCCAGGCCCTTGTGAATGCGCTCCCGGATCGTGTTGTAGTCCTCATGCTCAATGGTGGCATCGCTATGGCGGCCGTTGATGATGTTGAAGATCTTGCGCAGCTTGACATCTCGGTCAAAGTGGGCAGCCTGCTCGTCGCCCTCGTTCTTCCTGTCCATGCCCGCCGAGATGTTGTCGGCAAAGTACGTGACGAAGGCCAGCGAATCATCATCGAGGCGGGATGCGGAGCTCATCTCCTTGGCATGGTGGTACCTGATCTGCTCGACAATCTTTTGGCCACACGTCCCCTCAAAGTCAGCATTCTGCGCGGCAAGTTCCTCTATGAAGTCGGCACCGAGCTTGGAGTGCGTCCCTTTCGCGGAGCTTCCGCGATACACGACCTTGCCGATGTCATGCAGAAGCGCACCAAACGTCAGCGCCAGCTTATCCTCTGTCAAAGCGACCCCCTCTCAAGCGACCAACAGAAACGGCCAGTCCACGCCTCACGTACATCGGACGCCTCCCATCCCCATCGACGTCTTGATTCCGATCCCGGCATATTCGCCAAACTTCAGGAGCATCCTCACGAGACCGATCATGGGCTGCGGGCCGTGGCATTTCAGGACAACAGAACCGACAAAGGCCGGTATCTTGTGGTCTTTCGTGACGTGGGGAAAGTACTGTGAGTGCAGCTTGTATGACACGATCCTCGCACACCGCTCCATATAGAGCATCGTCTCCTCGTCCACCTCCTTGTCGCCCTCGTAGAGCTGGTTGTAACGCATCAGGAGGTTCTGCAGGATGAGGCGAACGCTGGGCATGAAGACGTAGGAGCCAGCACTTTTGAAGGACGTGGGCGTGAGAAAGCTGAGTGAGCTCCTGCCCGTGTCGCCATCCCGTATCAGGTCAGTCAGGCACGTGAGCTCTATGACCTCGACTGTGCTCCTGCGTACCTCAAGCGTGGAGCCGATCCCCCTGACCTTGATGCTCCGTACGTCCTGCATGGGCCTAATGACCTGCTCCGCCGCCTCATCGGTCAACGCGTGTATGCGCCATATGAGCTCGTGGCTGCCCTTGTCCGCGTAGCAGTACTGGCTATACGGATTGAACGGCTGGCGGTGCAGCCATTCGACATAGGACGTATCGAGCCGCTCCATGAGCACGCCCTGGAGGTAGGGGCCGATGGTACTCATTTGGGCGGGGGCGACCCCCTTCCCCTCAGGTATGTCTGACACGATGCTGATCGTGGTCAGATGCTGCATGCACATCACCATCCGCTCAAGGCCTGGCAAATGCGCAGGATGCCAACGCCATGCCAGGCCATTTTGATCTGAGTAGGCTCAGTTTTCTGTAATCTGTAATGGTTGGTCATTACCTTATTATTTACTTATGCTATACCTCTTTGTACCTTAACGCAAATCGAGCTTAAAAGTTTCCGTGAGCGGTAGGGATGGGGACGACAGCGGTGATACTGGTAGAGTGCGCCAGGCAGCTGACGGAATTGCCCAATGAGAGGTACTACGTCCATCGAGACGTCCCCGGGCAACGCCATCCGCATGTTCGTGTTCGCGTCCAACCGTCGCGGCGGTTTCCCGTTCGACCCGTCGAGCCCATACGGGCTCAGCGCCGAGACGCTTGCTGCGATGGATGACGCGATAACAGGCAGAAACCTCCCTGGCCCCCACAGTGGCCCCCACAGCACGGTCATTTGTCACAATAAGACCTGCTGTCTATCATTTCCGTACCCCTTGCGCTGGGAGAATCGCGCCGGGCGTCCAAAGGGCTTTTGCGACTCTCCGACGCGCAGGCCCATCGCGTGAGCGCAATGGCTCAGACCCTCTTCGCGCGCATTTCCCTTAGGATACCCTTCTTGAACTGGGACCATGAGCCGAAAAACTTCTCGTCAGTGGTGGAGGGCTCGCCGTCGCGGTACCTAAGCGCAACAAGCTCCATCGTGCATATGTAGTCGGCCGCCTGGGAAAGCCGGTAGTTCTCGGGCACCGCCGCGCGGTAGACGACAGCGTTCTTGGCAAGCGCAAAGTCTATCGCCCTGTGGAGGGCATGCGCTATCGTCCGCTGGCCATTGTCATAGTAGATCTTTACGTCATCAAACCCCTGAAAGTAGTCGAGATTGTCGAAGAGCTGCCGAGGGCACGGCGCCCACATGCCCAGGGCATCTTGAGCACGGCGCCCGCGGCCCCGCGCTTGGCGTCCTTGTTGATGTAGATGTAGACACCCATCGTGACCTGGCTGCCGTAGTGACCTGCCGGCTCGCCGTAGTTCCGCAGCCCCTCAGCTGACCCGACGTCTCATGGCGGCGATGGCGGCGTAACGGAACGCAAGACACCTCAATATCACGATGCCATGGGTAAGATGTCAGATTGCTTTATCGGGTGCCTCAAGCCATGGGGCTTGGCGGATGGGCTTTGCAACGGCTCTTCCTACGTGCTTTCAACATACCCCATAGCACGCAGGATGGCGGCCCTCTCCCCGCCTCGGGGACGTCCCTGGTCGAACGAGTGTCAGCGGTGACCCAAATCGTATCAGCTGGGCTATAATCGCCCGACGCTAACCAAGGCTCGTGTTCTCGTTCTTTCGCTGGCTCTGTAGGGTCGTGCTGTTCTGGGCGTGACTGAGCCTCGACAGTGGGCAAGCAGACGTAACACCCCGTCACCCTCTACCCACGGAATAGGGGAAGCGCCATCCCTTGCGAACCCAGATTCCGATACATTGCGGTGACCGGCTTCCAGATATACTGGAAGCTCGTGAGCACACGCAAGGCTAACCCCGCATACGTCAATAAAGTTACATTCGTTCTCAAAGAAGACCCTTGCATACTGGGAGAACTATCTATATGTGTAAACGAATGCCACTTTTGACCCCTCGATTTTTACACTCGTCTCTACATCTAGCCAAAGAGAGTGGCCTCAAGCGCACCGAGCGGTATGGGCGCACTCTTGACAATATTTCCCATGTCTAGCGCCTGCACCAGAGGCCTCGCCCTTTCGCCCTCGTGATATGGCCGATTGATGGCCACCATCCGGTGGAGCTTCCTCATCCGCACCTTTCCCTTTCGGCCCTTTGGCAGCTGCGTGTCCTCCCGAAGGCTCAGGAAGGCGAGTACCCCATCGTAGTCGCAGAGCATGATGTCCTCTATGTCTGCGCTAGCAGCTAGGTCAGTAACCGAGGCGGCTTCTGGAGTGATATCGTCCCTCAGTCTCTTCCAGTCTCCTTGGTGGAACTTCGTGATGCGTGCGAAATAGTCGTCCGTGTCATATCCCAAGAACACATGCCAAGGGATGCTCCTGTGCCTCGCGACGCATGCCCTGAGGAACCACTCAGCCGAGTTCGTCATCTGGGTCACCGTACCGACGTTATTGATCTTCATCAGTTCCGACGGCCCATCTTGCCTCGTTACCGAAAAGTTCGTCCCATCGCCATCTGAGGCCCTCTCGACGGTAGCCCCATGAACCAAGGCTCGTGATCTGATGAGCTCGGAGTAAAAGACCCTCTCGGTAGCACCCTCGACGATCAGAGCGACACCCCCGCATAATTGGCCTCTTCGTTCATCCCTACTCCTCAAGCGAATTGGCGAGCACTTCGGTATCCTCGCCATCCGAGGACATGAGCTCAAACAGGTACTCACCAAACCCGAGCCCCCGGTCATATGCAAAGGAGCGGATACTGTCAAGGGCATCCTCTCGAATGCTCCTGAACCTGGCGACGCCGGTCTCGTTCGGTACGCCGAGGTATATCTGCCTCGGTTTGAGGTATTGAATGAGAAGCGGGGAGTGACTCGTTACGAGCAAGGCTGTGTCACCGATGTTCTCGTCCAAAATCTCGAGTAACTGCCGGAGCATCCTAGGGTGGATGCTGGTTTCTATCTCCTCTACTCCAAGACACTGAGCGCTGTGCGCATTCGCCATCACCACGTTCGTAAGCAGCCAGATGATTCTCTTCGTGCCGGTCGACATCATGTTGACGTTGACCGGCTGGTTGAGGTTCGAGCTCCTGATGGTCACCCGATAGAGCTCATCACGAATCCTGAAAGGAATCCTGTCTTCCCCCTCAGCGCTATGGAGGCTCTTCTCGAGAGCATCATGCCCCTCCTTCTTAAGCTCGAAGGGATTGACTGATACTTCTTGGAACTCCGGGAAGAGCGTGAAGAGGGCCGAAAGCAGCTCGTCATAGCGATCCCTGTGGTTTACCTTAAGCTCATACATTGCACGTGGCATGTCACTGTCATCGAAAAAGGGGAGATTGTTCGCACTGGCATCGCCAGCCGCCTCGAGCGGCATCGGACGAAACTTGGGCGAGGCGTCCAGAGATGTGCAGAGAGAGAAGCCCAAGCCCTTGATCCTCTTGATCGCTGGATTGATTTCGATGTCCTCAATAGCAGTGAGGACATCGATCGCCAGCTGGTTCCCTTCCAGCCCTATGCTTCTAAATGACCTGGTACCGTGACCCTTCTTGTACTTGCGCTCGCTTCGCTTGAGGTAGTTTGTCCAACGCCCACTGCGCTGAGAATTGATCTGAAGGGTCTCGTCCGTAATGGTCTGGCCAGTGCCATCGTCGCGTAGCCACGCAAACGAGAACCCGTATCTGACGTATCGATACTCGCCGAGCTCCTCATCCTCGAACTCGACCTCGAAGTGATAGTTGTCATTAGCTAGCTCGGGGACAAGGGGGATACCGTTGACGTACCCCATCATGGAAGTCCTCGCTCTGGGACTTTCGTTAATGAAATCGACGCCAAAGTCAATCGCGTCGAGCAGGTTGGACTTGCCATAGTTGTTCGGCGAGACGAATGCGGTGATGCCACCGAGTTCTATCGTTGTCTCGGAGAGATTTCTGAACCCCCCAACAGTCAGACTCAACAGCCTCATTGCATCCTCCCAACAGAGCCTCAGAATCAGTCTGATTTGTACAGTCTACCATCTGGCAGAATTCCACGAGCTATGAATGTAAAGTAATGTTACATACGTATAGAGACATATCCTATCTTTGGCAGCTGAAGAGCCATGGAATACCTTATCTAGCTGCGCAGACGATCACTATCCAGATGATCTTTCCTTGTGTGGTATCCCGCGAGATTGTCGAAGAGGAGGTTCGCTATGCTGCGGCGCATTGCCGCCTTCACATGCCCTATGTTTCCGTACTCCGAGAGCCTGAGCACGGCGCAGACGTGGCGCACGGGCAGGTTGCGGAAGAGGACACGGAAGGACGAGGGCAGGCGCTTGCGGTCCGCTAGCGGCATGCCCTCATAGCCCTCGTGGCCCGTGAGCAGGGGACCCGAATAGAGCGGGATATCGGGCGGGCCCTTGTCGCGCAGGGACTGCTCGTATCTTTCGATCTCGTGGGTGATAGGGTCCAACTGCTCGTGCAGCACGAGGGCCAAAAGGTAGTACTTGTCGCGCAGGTTGTCGGATCCCGACTCGTCGACAGAACGGCTCGGCCCTCTCAGCGAAACCCCCTGTAGATATGAAAAGGGCCGGGGAAAAAGGCCCCGGCACTTGGAGGCCATCCTCTTCGGATCGCCGATTCCTAGATTCCTGTATACCACAGACGGGCGGCGCTGTCGAGGAAACGCCGCCCGTGCGCTCAGAACATCTCGGGCACGGCGCCCGCAGCCCCGCGTTTGGCGTCCTTGTTGATGTAGGTGTAGACATCCATCGTGGCCTGGCTGTCGTAGCGACCTGTCGGCTCGCCGTAGTTCCGCAGCTCCCCAGCTGGTCCGACATCTCATAGTGACGACGGCATAACGGAGCGTGAGGCACCCCAATATCACGACGCTGTGAGTGAAGCATAAGATTGCTTTATAGGGTGCTTCAGGCCATGGGGCTCGGCGGATGGGCTTTGCAACGGCTCTCCCTACGCACCTTCAGCATGCCCCATAGCCGCGAGACACCGGCCCTCTTTCCGCCTCGGGGACGTCCTTGGTCGAACGAGTGTCAGCGGTGACCCAAATCGCATCAGCTTTTGAGCATCTCATGCATCAATTTCCGCACTCAACTCGCGTCACCATGGCCCCACCCTGGCGGGACAGACTGCCATGTCCAGCCGTCCCTCTCGGCTCCATCGCCCGGATGCCTGGCCGGAGGGTGCGGGGGCAACCGTCCTTTCCATCTGCTTCTCGCCCACCTGCACCTCACGCCGCCCACCGTGCCCCCTGCCCCGTCACCTATCCCTCTCGGCGCTGTGGCAGACATGGAGGAATGCACGTCACCTACGACGTTGAAGCATATGAGAAAGCGTCATCCCATGATAAGAACGTCGGGAAGTCTCGTACGACCCGCTTAGACTCTAGATGAAGTACAATGTATCACACTATCAGACAAAGTAATCAGGAGTCATGATGGCCATCACCGCTGCAACCGAGTCGATCTCCGCGAAGCTCCGCAAGGATGAGAAGGATCGCTTCTCCGCCATCTGCGACGAGATCGGGACATCCCCGAGCAACGCCATCCGTATGTTCGTGTCCGCGTTCAACCGTCGCGGCGGTTTCCCGTTTGACCCGTCGAACCCATACGGGTTCAGCGCCGAGACGCTTGCCGCGATGGATGACGCAGCGACAGGCAGAAACCTCTCTGGCCCCTACAACACGGTCAAGGAGGCCATGGCCGCCCTTGACAAGGAGTAGGTCATGCTGAATCTAAGATTCACCGCTAAGTTCAAGAGAGACTACAGGCGAGTCAAAAGTCAAGGTAAAAATCTCGCAAAACTCGAGATGATCCTCGAGGCGCTCCAACGAAGGGAAGGCCTTCCCGAGGCGGCGCGCGACCATTCCCTGGGCGGAGCGTATCGAGGACATCGCGAATGCCATATCGAACCCGATTGGCTCCTCATTTATCGTATCGACGAGGAAGGGCTCATCCTTATTGCCACACGCACGGGAAGCCACAGCGAGCTGCTGGGGCCATGAACGTCGCCAGCGTTCATAACGAGGCCTCGTTATGCCCTACCGTCACAGGACGTAGTGTTGAGGCGCAGCGCAACGAGCCCGAGCAGTCGCGACAAAGAGCGAGGTCTGCTCCCATCCCCACTGGGTGTGTCCGTGTTATGTTGATGCACGGCGGTCCAGCCGCCAGTGCCACCCACCCTCGTCAGGTCGCAACGCCTCACGAAGAGCCACAGCCGCTCGCACAACCCAAAGGCTCATCAGGCGAGGAGGGACACTGTCTGACACCCCGGCCACAAGGTGCATACCGACGCCAACGCAAGGACAGAGCTCACGCGAGGGATCAGCTCAATGTGCTAGACGGTATGCAGCGCGTTGAGCTGGGCGAGTAGATACCACGGACTCGGTTCGCCAAGCGTACCGGCGCCTTACCGTCGAGTGCCTCGGAAACCTCACCCTCCGTCCTGGGTTTTCTCCTTCCCATGATACAGCCCAGCCTCTGGCACAGCATCTTGCGATGATCCGTCGCGCCTGGGGTCGGAAGCCTCACATGTTGTTGCCTCGCACATCGCCATGGGCCATAACATCGGGGTGCGTCACTCGACCGGCAGGTGCCTCTCTACCTATGACGCTCGTCCTATGCGGTTGCCGGCTGGCTCCAGGGCCTTATCTTGTCGAGCTCTTCGCTCATCCTCATACGCGCGAGGTCGGTGTCATACGCAGCCTGGACACGTAGCCAGTAGCCATCGCTGAGTCCGAAGAACCTGCAGAGCCTGAGGTCCGTGTCAGCAGTCACGGAGCGCTTGCCCGACACGATCTCGCCGATGCGCGTCGCCGGTACGCCGATTTCCTTCGCCAGACGGTACTTCGTTATGCCCATCGGCTCAAGGAACTCCTCCTCGAGCAGTTCACCGGGTGCCACGGGGTCGATCGCCTCGTCCATTCTCCCTCACCTCCCGTTTAGTGGTAATCCACGATCTCTGCGTCTTTCGGACCCGCATCGCTCCACACGAAGCAGATGCGGTATTGGTCGTTTATCCGGATGCTGTGCTGCCCTTTCCTGTCGCCTCTCAGAGCCTCGAGTCGGTTCCCCGGAGGAACTCTCAGATCGTTGATAGTTCCGGCGGCCTGAAGTTGGCGGAGCCTCCTCAGGGCGATGCGCTCGAACGCCTCGAAGCGCTTTACGCGCTTGTTGGAGGCGAGCCGCTCCGTATCCGAATCTTTGAACGAAACTATCATGAACATATGATATCGTATTGCGTTATTAACGTCAAGCGTTATTAGTGCTAGGGCATGCGTGGATCTGCCTGGATACAGAGCGAATACCTTCTCGCTGGCTACGTACGTCTCCCGATTCCAGTGAGGGCC
>ERZ773067.462-NODE-462-length-24917-cov-13.179028_pt1 | contig 24917 bp, 30 predicted proteins | sample MGYA00580622_ERZ773067 | MGnify/ENA primary metagenome ERZ773067 (study PRJEB29015, sample SAMEA2737998) | human oral metagenome | biome: human oral; feature: human-associated habitat; material: dental | place: China | collected 2113 ...
GCTTCATTTTCTGCCGCCTCAGCTTTCTTTCTTGACTCCTCAGCCTCAATTTCGGCAGTCTTCTTAGCCAACCATTCATCATAGTCCATACCGTCATAGTTAGGCTTTTCCGTTTCAACATAGCCAGTATTGTTATGACGTCTGTCAGCCCACTCCTGATACTTTTCAATGGCTGTTTCCATCTTTTCAAGGTTTACCCTGTACTTGTCTTCAGAAAACTCGCCAGTCGAAGAATCTATATGTCTTCTGTTCTTCCTGTCACTTATGTTTCTTCTATGTGCGTCACATATAGATGTAACAAATTCAGGAGTCAGATACTTAGGGGCTACCGCATATGCACCGTCCTCTATTCCATGTGCTATGAACATTTCCCTTACCTTTGCAGAATCAAGAACGTCCACATCCAAACCAAATAAGTTTATGAAGTTCTGATTAGTTCCAATCAGCTGCTGCTGGAAGTTCACATCAGACTTTAATGCCTTTGAAATCTTCTTGCCTATAAACTCAAGTGAGATTGGTGCTACCATAAAGTTCTTGTTCCCTACCATTTCCCCTAACATCATATCTGGAAATTCTGGAACCCTCTTTCTGATACTTTCCCTTTCCTCTTCAGGAATCACGTTAAAGTTCTTTGTACTTACCTGACCTATTCTTGCTAAATATGAATTAGGCAACTTGTTGTTTGTCATAAGACTTTTTAACATAGGTATGATAACGTGCTGGGTATATCTCTCACTTTCAGGGATAACTACCATAGTTCCGTCAGAGTCCATCTTACCTTTGAAATTACTTCTTCCAGCTTCTTCAACTACAGTTGTGAATATTCCTTCAAACTGGTCGTATGGAAAAGCTAACACACTCTGATATTCCAAAGCCGTCTTCGTTTCCCCTTCCTTGCTCCAGCTCATAAGTGCCGACAGTAACGGTAATGAAAATCCTTCCTTTTCTCCAAGCACATCTTTTAATACTTTCCTGAAGTCAATCTTCTGAGTCTTCTTATAGTCAATCTCAAATGTGTTGACCCTCTCCGTAGGACTTGGTAAAAATCCCTTCATCTTTCCACTTTCCCTCAGCTTGTAGATTAAATCCCCTACGTGATTGATACCTCTCTCCTTTGAAAATGGAAGTGATTTCGCTACTTCTACCCTTAACATTTTACTCATAATATTCTCCTTGTCCATTGTCCGATAACAGTTCTTCATTATATCCGCATACTCTCATTATCTCGCTCCTCTTCATTATATAACTTTTCTTCATTACCGTAACAATTATAATATTTTTTTACTACATCTATTATACTATATAAAAGAATAAAAGTCAATACCATAAGCCAAAAAAAACTTCTATATTTTAAAAATATGGAAGTTTTTTATAAGAAAATTATAAAAATACCGCAACAACTTCCTTAAATCCTTTTTTTATCTTTTCCATTATTTCATTAACCTCTTCCATTACATTTCCACTCACAGCATGTCTACTGAAATTTATATGAAAGGACTCCTTCTTTATATCGTAAGGTTTATTAACCTTCATATCAAAAGATACTATACCTTCTGAAAATTTTACACTTATTACATCATCACTAATATTTTTATCCTTGACGTCGATACTCTTAAACACTTCACTCTCCCAGCTCCCCCTGTCGTAGTCGTCCAAAAGCTTTTCAATATGCCCATATACTTCCATACTCTTTTTAAGAACCTCATCATAATCGTCATCCTCTATTACAAGCACTTCATATATAAGCTTCGACGGATATTCCATAACCACCCTGCTGTCAAGCCTCTTGCACATCCCCTTTATAATAACCTTCAATCCCATATCATTCTCTGAAATATTTAACCAGCTCAAACCAAATTTTGACTCACATTCTCTTGCAATATCAAAAAGCGTATCCTTAGTTATATAAAATCTGTCCATAATAAAACTCTCCTCACTTTAATAATTTATTTTAAAACAGTATAACATATTTTATACTGCTTGTAAACTTTATCAGGAATAAAATACTTGATTTCCATTATGAAAAATGTTATAATCATTCTATATTTGAGTTCTTTTGAGGTTTTAAATTTTAAATTTTAAATTTTAAATTTTAAATTGACAAAAACACATTTGTAATGTGCAATATACTTAGTCATTCTTGATTAATAAATCTTTCCTTGAAAAATCTTCTGCTGTATTACGGAAGATTTTTTTCTATTAACACAAAAAAAACTTTTCTGTATTAAAAAGTTTTTCATACATCGGAAGAATATTTTTCAGTATTAGAAAAATATTCAATAAAATAATAAAAAAAGTCTTTTTTATTCCCAATAACAAAAGGCTTTTCACCTTTCACATTACAGAAGCCTTTTTTCATGTATTAGAAAAAAGGCGTATTAGAAAAGTCATGTTAAAACATCTCAAAACTCATTCCTACAGACAACATGAAAAATATCTTCGCATAACCCATAGGACATCTAAAAATTCACAATATCCCAAACAGTACGCAGGTAATGAAATTTCCGCAGACTGTCAGAAAATAAAAAGATGAATTTCCAAAAACAGCTCCAAAAAATGAAAACAGAATACAAAAATACAGACAGTCTTCAGAAGAATATTTTAGAAAAAAAGTAAAGTCTACAGCAAGATTTTAAAAAGCAGAAAAAAACAAACTGGACGATAGAATAAACATACGGAAAGTGAGGTCTGCGGACGGGGAAAGCAGTTGTGCGGATTACGAACTCCTAATGTGGAACTTATAATAAAACACCTAGTATACAAACAAATATATTATCGGACACAAGAACAAAATTAAAATAATACGAAAAATATTATACAACTAATAAAATCTAAGTAAACAAACGTTTAGTGTAGTCAAAAGTTAAGTTTTTTCTACAGGAAAACGGAATGAAAATTATAATAATACGAATATAAATAAAAAAGTTTTATGAATATTGTTGACAAATTAGTCAAGATATAGTATAATTATCACGGAAGATAAAATTATATTTAAGGAGATTGATTATGAAAGAATATATAAAAAATACCCTGATAGAAAAATTTAAGGATTATGCTGAAAAAGGAATATGTGAATTTGAAACTGGAATAAAAAATATAACAGTTACAGACAATGATATAGTATCTGAACAGACATTGATTGAACTGTCGGATAGTGAAAATGATAAAATAAAATTTATAATAAATCTTGATACAGATATAATAAAAATGGCTGTATTATCAGAAAATACGTGGTCTGAATTTAACAGAAAGGAAATGGAAAACGCACTTCAGAAAATAAAAATGATTGAAGAAATATACAGAAACACTAAAGCAAAAATAAAAGAAGACATAAAAAAGAAAACTAAAAAATTAAAGGAAATACTCGCAAAAAATGATGTATCAGTGACAACTGGAAAAGACAGCATAATAGCAGAAAGAAATGAATATGCAATAAGAATAAAAATTAAAACTATAATAACCGCTAAAAATTTTTCATATGAAGTTGAAAATTTAAAAGCAGGAACAACTGGACAGGAAGATTTAAAACAGATAACATCACTTCTGAGGGATGTTAAAAAAGCATTATTATTAATTGATATAAAAGAAAGTATTGACAAAAATAATTAAATATGTTAAACTCAATTTGTTAATAAAAATTTTTGGTATGTTTTTTTGTACTTTGTTTTGAAACAACACAACTCCTTTTACGGACACTTAATTGTGTCCTTTTTTATTACAATATTCTATTGTCCTTGACAAATATTAAAAAATAATGTATAATTTAATCACATTAATTAAATCATATTAATTAAAAACGAAAGGATTATATATGGATGTAAACGAGGAACAGGATAATATACCGAAAGAAGCCTTATGGGTGATATTAAGAAAAATAAATTTTACGAACATAAACAATAAGACACACTCCTTTGAAGAAAATGAAATTACAGTGAAAAGGGGGTGTGAATAAATGAATAAAAAAGAAGATACAACAAAAACTTTATCAGAAGACGGCTGGAAAATGTTAAAAGAAGCTTTTGAAAAAGGATTGAGATTATCAGACATATTTGAAAAATTGAATCTAAATTCCAAAAATATAGGAAATTACAGCATATATAATGACGACGGAGTAGAATTTGGAGAAGTGATACTTGCAAATGAATTTGAAACTTACCTCATAAACGAACAGGGAACTTTGCTGTATGAAAGTAATAACGAATATATTAGTGACTTTATGAAGAAAGTTTCAAAAATAGAAGCAGTGCCTGAAGCAATTGCAGAAATTATTGGTAATATGACTTCACGTGAAACAGGAGAAATGATTAATGAACTTAAATCGTCATATAATTTAAGAAGACTATGTGAAGAGTTGCAACTTGCTGATATAATAGATAATTTTAACGAAGAAAAACTGTAGGAAAGGATAAAAAGACCACTTCATATATCCTACAGTATAAATCTCTACACACAAAAATATGAATGTGGCTGGTGGAAGAAAATGAAATATGAAAAGAACAGAGAAAAAAAGGTATTCGGCTACCGTATGAGTGAGGACGAACAGGAATACGTAAATAACGTAATAAAAAAATATAAACGTATAACGGGTAAAACTACCACAAATATGATAATGGAAATGATTGAAAAGCTTGACAATGAACTTTGTGATGTACCCAGAGAAAGGACAATGAGAGTATGAAAGAAATAATTAATAAATATAAAGAAAAAATAAATAAACTTGACATAGAGAATAAAATTTATTATGTGCGTATGTTAAGGATGGTTATAATAGTTTCACAAATACTCCAGAGCTTAATTCATATAAGAATTATACCAGTAGTGCTGTCTGGTTTTTTTATCGCAGCATTATCAGTAATTGACATAATTCTGGTTGAAGAAGCATATAAAACAAAGAAAATAACAAAACAGAATAGATATACTATGCAGTTTGTGAACATCATAATAATTCTAATAATATGGAAAGCATAAATATTATATAAATTGGCACTTAATTAATAAGTGCCTTTTCTTTTTTAAAATAATGCTTGACTTACTTGTCAAGATATAGTATAATTATAATATAAAAATTAAATAGAGGAGATAAAAATGGATATTGACAAACAAAAAGTCGAAAAAGAACTGGAAAATATTAAATATGGAATATATGACAAATATTATCATAACATATTCAAATATTTATCAGAACATACTTTTGAAAGAGAAGACGCAAAAAGAATAATTAAAATAGAAAATTATAAAATAACAGATGATTTCGTTGAAATAATACAAAATGATGTCAAATTTATAATTGACTATAAAAATGAAGAATGTTATATTGGAATTAAGTATACAAAAAATGAATATCACATAGAAAAATATCAGAACCACATAAAAACAATATACAAAGTATATAATAACAGCAATATGAAACATTTAAAAGACAGTATCGTAAGGATATTATTCCATTACAATCTTATGATACAACTACTGGCTATAGTAATATTCAAAACACAGGGATTATATTTGACAGTATCAAGTGACATATTTGATTTCAAAAATATAAAATAAAAGGAGATTGATTTATATGAAAATAAAAGAACTTATGAAACAATATGGAGATGGAAAATACACAATTGAAATACAAGAAAACATATATATGGGAAGCTACGGAATGATGGGTTACACACTATATACTCACTTTGAACTGATTGTAAAAAATAAGAATATATATTCTGAATCAATATATAAAAAACGTCACGGAGATAAAGAATATATCACAGACATAAATGAAAAAATGAAACTTGTGCAGAATATGCTTGAAGTTGATTATGATAATAAAGAATTAAATATATTCAATCATAAATCATTTGAAGAACTTATGGCTTAATATAAGGAGATTGATTAAATATGAACTGGAAAATAGGAGATAAGGTAAAAACACCTGATAAAAATATAAGAAATGCAGTAATATCAGAAATAATAAATGATAGATTAGTTAAAATAGAATGTGAAATGTATTTCCCTAATTCACGTGAACAGATAAGACAAAGTGAAATTACAGTAATTGCAAACACATTAATTCCTATAGAAGAAGAATATAAAAACAGTAAAATATCAGAAATTAATAGATTTGGACAGCTTACTGTATGGAAAGGACAGGAAATAGAAATTGTAAAAGTTGATACAGACCTTTCCAAAATGTACAGAAAATATGCTGAAGAAGAAATTGACCTTAATCCTGAATATCAGAGGGAACTTGTATGGACTGATAAACAGAAACAGGATTATATACTTGCAATATTAAAACAGAGGGCTAAAATAACTCCTGTTATAATAGAAAAGCTGACAGAACAGGAAACAGTATTATATGAAATACTGGATGGAAAACAGAGACTGACAGCACTGTTTGATTATATCGACAATAAATATCCACTGCAAACTGGAGAATACTTCAAAGATTTGTCTGCAAAAGATATGAATGTAATAACACAAACCAGAGTGAGCTACACAAGAATTACTTCATATAAAGAATGTGACGTACCTCTTGATTTCAAACTTGCATATTTCCTTGAAATAAATGCAATGGGTACAAAAATAACGGATGAACATATAGAAAAAATAGAAAATAAATTAAAAGAATTAGAGAATTAAAAATTCTCTTTTTTAATAAATTTGTCCTTGACAAATTAGTCAATATATGGTATAATATTATCATAGAAGATAAGAAATAAAGGAGAAATAATAATGAATAAAAAATATGATAACGTAAATACCAATAAATTAATGCACGCTCTAAATGATATATTTGAGCTAAATTGTGAGGAGTTTAATAATAAATATGGAACAAACATACTGGAAATAGACTACAAAGATATTGATGACTTTGTAGTTGTGAGAAAGTCCAAAACAGATTATAGTCTTGACTATGTTGAACTTGAACTCAGCGAAATTACAGCAACTATATTCGCAGAAAAAGGTATTGAAAAAATTTATAATGATAAAGGTCATCCAAAATCAGGGAGAAGAACAATGAAAGAAACAAGAATACTGTTATTTATTAAATCTCTTCTTGAAAAATGTGTATAGAATGTATACAAAATATTTATAAATAGTACGGATATGCAGGTTAAAATCAATATGCAGTCCGTATTTTTTATAGGAAATATAAAAGACAATATGATATAATTAAATAAAAAATATCAACAAGGAGATGGATAAAATGAAAGATATAGTTGAAAGAAGCATGGGAATAATAGAAACAACTCTTAATAGAATGGAAGAATCATCTGACCCTGAAATAAAAGATGGAATAAAAGGAGAAAAAATTACTGGGGCAATGCTGTCATATGTTACAACAATAGAAGATACACCATTAGACATAACACCTCAGCAAATATGTGACTATATAGACCTGCTTTATGAAAATGACAGGGAATATAACCTATATATGTTAAAAAAAGAAATTGAAGACCCTTATATGTTCAGGGAAGCATATGTATTTGAAGCTGCAACATACATCCTTAAAAATCAGGAACTGGATGACAATAAAGAATACACAGTAAAAGAAATAAAGGATATATTTGATGGAGCATTTGAAGGAAAAGAAAAAACAATGGAAGCTGAAATGGATTTATAAAAAATAAAGTACGGATAATCTATAAAAGTCCGTACTTTTTATATGTAAAAAAATAGGTTAATAATCAGGAAAAATAGGTTATTGGAATATGATATAATTATTTCGTAAGGTTAAGGAAAACTTCGTAATTACAGAATGTTATAATAATCTTATAAAAATAATAAAAAGGAGAGATAACCTATGAAATTAGCATTACTTAATACAAGCATTATAACTACAACAGGAACATTCAGATTAGATGACATTACACTTGATGAAGCAAAAAATCTTGTACATAATAATGAAATACTTTCAGCAGTGGGACATAAAAGTACAGCAGACATACTTACTACATTACTTGAAAAAGAAATACCAGCAAACAGAATTGAATATGCACAGAATGTAAATGAAAAGGCATTAGTGTTCAAACTAAATGGAAGACCTGAAGAAGGTAAAATCTTAACAGCAGATGAAATAGAACAAATTGGTTACAAGTTTCAGTTATTAACAAAATTATCAAATTAATGGGCGATAAAAAGCCCTGTTTTTTATTATACAAATAAATTTCCCACTGTACAGGCATTAAAAAATGTGGTATACTTTAAATGAAAATATTTTATTTTGAAAGGAGATAAGCAATGCTACAAAAAATTATGTTATGGTTAAAATACCGAAAAAAAATTGAAAAAATAACAGATGAAAGATATTCCGCAAAAATCAAATACAAAGAATATGTAGAACTTGTTAATAATTTGCAGATTTTAAAATCTAAAACTGAAGATGAAATATATGACAACAAAGTTATTGGAAAAGCAATATATTCAACCGAAAACAGAATTGAAGAATCGAAAGACCTTACATTCTGTGACCCTTTTAAAATTCTGCTGAAAACATCAGACCAGTTAAGAAAATATGCAGTAAAACTACCTAATGAAAAATTAAAGTTAGACTTCGGAGATAATGGCAATGATTATATAGAGTTTGTATTTTCTAAAAAAGATGGTAAATATGACATTCATTTAATGTACTACTATACAGGAAATGATATATTTCTTGCAGACTGTGAGGTAAAAAATGGTATTCCACAGTGGAACAGTAGACCACAAATGTTTATCCCGATAAAAAAACAGGGAGACATATTAAAAATAGAAAATCTTTATGAAAAAGAAGACCCTGAGTGGATAGACACAGGAATGTTATTTACTAAACTGATGAGTATGAATGAATTTAATGACCTGAAATGGCAGTCAGTTGATAAAATTGACAATTACATAAGACTGATAACAAACAAAGATAACTGTGAAAATTCTAAAATACTGAAAAAATCAGATGTAACAGAAAAAACTTCTGATGAAATAATAAAAAATATAGAAAACAAAAAGATAGGATTTACGTATGAAACAGTATTTACACCATACGGACTATCCTTTGAAATAAAAAATGGAGATACTGGATTAAAAAGATTCCAGCATACAACAGGAAATGACATTGAAAACTTTAAAATAGAATTTGGTGGAGAAGCAGCATTTGTACTTATAGACCTGATAAAATCAGAATTTCAAACTCCTGTAACTCCAGAAGTTGATAACCTTATAGTAGGTTCAAGACTTCACTGGATTACTTTATATGATAAACAAATGAAAAAAATTGGCGTTGTTGAATTTGATAGATGGGGAATACCAGTATGGAATAAATACACAAAATAAAGAAAAGCCTGTTATTAATAGCAGGTTTTTATTTTCAAATTATACTTGACATATTTGTCAAGATATAGTATAATAAGTGTATAAAAGATAAAATTAATAAGGAGAGATTAGATATGCAAATAATAAATGTTAAAGAAAATTGTATAATAGACAGAAAAAACATAGCAAAAATCAGAGATAGAGAAATAGCTGTATCTGTAACATCTGTTAAAGCCTTAAACGGAGATGAATCTGGATTCATAAATTTCACATTAGGAATAAATGACGCACAATATTGCTGTGAATATTTTGGAACTTATCTGTTTAAAGATAAAAAACAGGATTTATTCTATGTTGACAGAATAGAATTTGATGTGAAATTATCGGAAGAAGAATTAAAAGCATTAAATGAGGAATATAAAGAATGTTTTGAGGATGAGGATATAATATGCGTCAAGATATATGATGATAAAGAATTAATTGCAACAGCTATAGCTTTCAACAAACATAATGGTTATTATTCTCATTGTGTACAGGCTTTGGAGAATGGAACAATAATATATGATAACTGGTTATAAAATTATAATATAAAATATGAAGGAGATGATTAATTATGAATCAACTAAAAAATGGAGCTAGAAAAACAGCTAAAGGAACAAGTAAAATAATATTATTACAGATTATATTATTTACTTTATTTGCAAGTTTCATATCTTATGCAGACAATAAAAAATGCTACGAACCAAAAAATCCTGACTGGTTTGTTGATGAGGTAATGCACAAGAACACATTACACCTAGTTATGCAGACAATGGATAATAACAACATAAAAACTGACATCGTATGGGTAAATAAACTTGCCAATACTCTTGTCAGACAATCTGACGAGTATATTAATTATTCTAAAAAGAATAAAGGTATACAACCGTGGGAAACTGTAATAAAAGGAACTAAAACCTGTGGAGTACCTGATATTATATACAAAAAAGGACTGGATAAAGTAATGCTGCAAAAATTAAATAAAACAACTAATGTATTACACGATTAATAAATTAAAGATGTGGACTAAAAAAGTTCACATTTTTTATATAATACTTGACATTCTTGTCAAGATATGCTATAATAAGACTATAAAACGAAAAGGAGAAATAAATATGACTTATAAACAATTAAAAAACTCATACTATGATTTAGTGGACGCTGGACAGGATAATGATAAAAATATTGAGGAATTATTAAACAAAGCAGAGGCAACAAACATAGAAATAACAGATAATAAAATATTATTTAATTTTGAGAATGAAAAATACATCATAGACAAAAAATTAAATATATTTGCAAAAAGCTCTTGACATTTTAGTCAAGATATGTTATAATAAGTTTGTAAGTGGGAAGAATACAGTATGGATATATTTGAAGTATTTTAGCGAACACCGACATAATCCGAAACGTGTCAGGCAAGTAGTTAAAATAAAATCCATAAATGTATTCAACTGCCAAAGTCGCTGATAGGACTGAGGAAAGAAAAGAAATTTTCTGCCACACAAAGAAACCTAAGTGAATAATAAAAATTCATATGGTGAGCGGTTATCAGAAATTCACCAGCACGAAAGTGAATGGTAGACAAGTGAGTACATATCTTCAATTGTGTACAATAAGACTGTCTGTGATGGTGGTGGCTGACAGCGTAATCAGTCCATTTCTTTAACGGGAGAATGGTTGCTGACAGTAACTGACTGGGATGAGGTAACCGCAGGGTAATGCCTTGCCGTTAAAACCCTGAAATACTGTAAAGTAACATTATACAGTGTTATGTGGTAATATAGTCGGAGTATTACCATTAGATAACTTTCTTAAAAGGCTCTAATGCCTTTTTTTCTTTATACAAAAAAATATTTTAAAAAGCTTGACATTTTAGTCAAGTTATGATATACTTATTTCATAAGTGGGAATAAAGAGGACTGTATCAATCCCACAGTGTGACTCTCAATCACATCAAAAGTCTTTTTAGGAGACCTGAGAAATCTCTTGTACTTTTGCCTCGCAAGTGGGAGTACGGCATAAAGATGTATGCTTAAAAAGAAGTGTCCTCAAACATTACACGTATAAAACGTTTAGCTGGGTAACTTATATGTTTAAGATTGATAACCTTTCATATAAGATAACAAAGGCATAAAAAGTATCATATACTTGTCCGATAGAAGACATCTAGGACTTAATCAATCCTCTTTAGTCTTCTAAATAATGAATAGCTGGGTCGTTTATGAGGGTTCAATTCCCTCCCTGTCCATCTCGGACGGGCAGAATGGTCTGTGTAACGGCTGATGGTGAAATAAGACGGAAATTGGGCATTCCGTCCTTTTTATTTATATGAAAATAATTCTTGACATTCTTGTCAAGATATAATATAATATTATTATAGAAGACAAATAAGGAGATGATTTTTAATGGGTAACTTTTCATGGTATAAAGCAGATAAAAAAGAGAATATAGTATATGGAGATACTGTAAAAATGTTAATCCCACAGGAATTTGGTGGTGGATGTATTTTTGGAACATACGAAGATTATGGCGACATAGCAGAAAATGGAATTATATACGACATTTATGAATTAATTGTTATATGGAACAGTAAAAAGATATACAACGCAGTTAAGGAATTAGGATATAACAATCCAGCAAGAATATCTTCTGAAGATAAAGAATTATCACATTTAATCCGTCATCACGGTATAAATATAGCGTGTTATGATGAAGACCATCTGAAATGTAAATATCAAATAAAATTAGTATCAGCTAACTGTGATATGACCTATGAAGAATGTGAAAACATATCTTTAAATGATGAAAAACAGGGATTCTGGAAACACACATGGACAAAACAGTCTTCCTATGAAGATTATATAGAATTGCAGAAAAAAGCTAAAAGAAAAACTTCAAAAGAAGAAACCAGAACTGAATTAAATGAAATACTGGAAAAATTAAAAGAATGGAGAAAGGACTGATAAAAGTCCTTTTTATTTGTAAGTGATATAATAACTGAAGGTTTTGAAAATCTTAATAAAAAGATTTTTCTAAAATATACTTGACTAATTTGTCAAGTTGTGCTATAATAATACCATAGAAAACAACAAAAGGAACTGAAAAAATAAAACTGAAAAAGTTTTAAAATTTTTTAAAAAGTTCTTGACAAAGTTGTCAATCTATGATATAATAGTTACATAATAAAGAAGAAAACAAAAAATAATTTTAGGAGATGATTGATTATGACAAATTCAGTAATTTTAACAGGAAGACTAACAGGAGATGTAGAAGTTAAACAGGCAGGAAAAACAGTAGTAGCAAATGTATCTTTAGCAGTTAATAAGGATAAGGAAAATGTAGACTTCATACCAGTAACATTATGGGGAGATGTAGCTAAAAATGTAGCAAAATATGTAGCAAAAGGAATGAGAATAACAATCGCTGGTGAATTAGCAACAAACACTTATGAAAAAGATGGAGCTAAAATCACAAAACTGTTTGTAAATGCCAAATCAGTAGACTTCATAGATACAATTAAAAAAGAAGAAAATACTGAAGCTTAATAGATATAAAATAACCTCACTTTAAACAGTGGGGTTTTTAATTTACTTAAAAAATCTTCCTATGTAAAACTCACTCAATTGGTAAAATATGCTTGACTTATTTGTCAAGATATAGTATAATAAGTATATAAATGATAATAAAAGGAGACTTTAGGATGTTTACTATAAAATATAACTGTTCTGAAGAAGACAAAATTAGACTTCAGAAAATATTAGAAAACAATGAATTTGATAAATTTCTGTCAGAAATGAATAAAATTGAAATTTCTAACGAAATTCAAATTGACAACAAAAAATAGTTATGTTAAAATAACATTGTAATAATATAACTAATTGAAATATATAGTCCTTTACCACAGGGACGATAAAAAAGAGGTGGGAAAAGTGTTATCTTAAAAATGCTCATATCGGGAGCAACGAGCAGGATAATATAAATGAGCTCCCATCAAATATACTTTCTGATTTTTAATTATAATTTTATCTTTTAAAGGAGCAGAATTTTTTCTGTTCCTTATTATTGTGAAGGAGTTGGTAAAAAATGTATGAGTTTATAAAGGAAGCAGAAGAAATCTGGAAAAAATATCCAGAAATAATTGAGGAATATTATGAGAATATTGCAACAAATGAAAACTTTGATAAGATACTTGAGAAAATAAAAGAATTATTCAAGAATGAAGAAATAACATTAAATAATCTACAGCCTAATCCTGAATGTAGAAAATATCAGTATATAGAAGTAAGATTCAAAGAGTTTGAACTGACATTTTCCTTTCTTGACCTAGACGGTCTTGACGCTAAATATGATATGGAACTTTATAATAAAGCTAAAAAATACAATATAAGTCCGTACTTTTTAGATACATTCCAGTCAGCAGAAGATATTATAAATGCCGCTGATAATATAAAAACTATGATGGAAGAAATAAATAAAATCTTGCAAATAAAATAATATTGTGATATAATAATCTTAATCTGAAAACTAATACCAAAAAGGGAGATTTACATCTTCCTTTTTTTTAATTATATAAAATATTTTTCAAATTATACTTGACAATTTAGTCAAGGTATAGTATAATATTATCATAGAAGATAAAATTATATTTAAGGAGATTGATTATGGAAAAATATTATTCTTTTACAAAAAACGAAACTACAATTATATTTGGAAACAATAAAATAATTGTAAAAAACAGTGCTGGAGAAAAAGCATTTAACAAAAATGCAAATCCGCAACATATGGCTATATTAAATAATGCCATCGAAAGAACTAAAAATAATACTGAAGCTTTAACAAAAGCAGAAGAAGTAGTAAACATCTGGGGAATATAATATCCTTAATCAATATATCAGAAAGGATAATAAAATGACAGAAAAATTCACAATGAATGAAAGAAATAATGAACTTAAAATATCACTAAATAAAAAAGAAGTTATCCTTGAAACAAAAGACAGTAAAATTGAAATAACAGGGAACTTCAGACTTCTTAAGTGTCTTAGAAATTTTCACAAAATACAACTGGGATATAATCTAAGAAAAAGCACTTATCACGCCATTAAATATATGATTTCTGAACTGATATTGGATGACAGAAGTTTAGAAATTCACTGGATAATTAAAAAGGACAGTTATGAAATAGATGTTCTGAAAGACCTGAAATTGATGTAAAGGAGAAAATATATGGATAAATTAATAATAAAAGATAATGAAACTGGAAACTGGATGGAAATATATCATTCTGAAAATGAAATAATAATTGATACAGAAAATGACAAAGCTGAAATAAAAGGTACATTTAATGATTTTGAACGAGTTCTGATTAATAACGCAAAAGCATTAGATTTAGAAATTCAAATATCTGAAGAAAATGCTTTTGGAAAAATATTAAAATTAATTAATAAAAATTATTCAAAGCTTAAAATAACATATACAGTAAAACACGAAGAAAATACTGTTCTTGATGTAATAGAAGATTTTAGTACCTGTATTTCCAAAGATACAGAATTTCAAATATTTTCCACTGGTGAAGATTATATTACAAAAATAAATAATGTAATAGTATATAAAGATGGAGAAGAAAATATTGTCACTAAACAAATAAATGATAAAAATATATCAACTGGTGAAACAATTTTACATTTCGCTTCAAATGATACAACATTATCTAAAGTAAATCAGCTGATAGATGAGTTTAATGATATATTAGTAACATTTGGAATAACATCTATATAAAATTTGATATTATATAAAGGAGAAAATTAATATGAAAAAAATAAATATAAATAATATAGATTCCAATAACAGTGTAACAATAGAACATTTAGAAAAATCAATCATAATTAACTCTAAAAATAATAAACTGGAGTTAATAGGTGACTATAAAAAATTCAACGATATGATAATTGATAATTTAGAATTAATAACAGAAAAAATTCTTATATCTGAAGAAAATGTGTTTGATACTATTTTAAAATTAACCACTAAAAATTATCCTGATGTTAAAATAGTGTATACAGTAAAATATGAAACAAATACACCACTTGGTATAATAAGAGATTTCAGTAAACATATTTCGGAAAATACTGAATTTGAAATACATTGTGCTGGAGATACAGAATGGGTAGCAAAAACAAACAAATGGTTAATATATGGAACAGACGGAAATTTTATGGCAGCAAAAAAACGTAAAACTGATACACTTAATACATTGAATGATAAATTTGAATATCTTAGAAAAAAATTGAAAGAACAGATTAAAAAAATGAGCCAATGAGGCTCTTTTTTATTTATATAGAAAAAATAAATTCTCAATATAGTAAAATATATAATTTTGACCGCAACAATTATAATTGACAAAAATATAATGCTGGAGTATAATACCAATATGAATTAATCATTAATTCAAAATTACAATTGAATAATAAAAAATGAGATAACCAACTGTCCGTAAAACAATCCACCTATCTCATTTCAATAATATAGTATCATAAATTTAAAAAATTGTCAAGCATAAAATTGAAATGGGATTTGTAAAAATGTTATCGGACATTAAATTACATATCCCAATTTTTATTATTCAGGAAAGGATGTGATGTTAAAATGAGTTATGATTATGTGTACATATAAAGTTAATGAAGTCAAGATATATGAAAATACATATAAAAACAATAAAAAAACATGGAAAGTAGGTAAAAAATTATGAATAATAAAATATTGATAAACAATAAAGATATTGAAATTAAAAAATACAATGGAGAAATAATATTGACAGTTTATGATATTGCATACCTTCATGAAAGAGATGTGAAACGAATTAATGAAAATTTTAGACATAATATAGATAAGTTTGTTGAAAAAGAAGATTATTATATTATAAATAAAAATTCCATCAATGATAGAAAAATTTTTGGTAAAAGATTTATACCAAACAACATAAAGCAATTGCTAATTTTTAATAAATCAGGTTATCTTTTGTTAACTAAAACATTTCAAGATGATTTTAGTTGGAAAATTGAAAAAGAACTCCTGAAAAAATATTTTAATCAAAATATAATAACAGATATAACAGAAGAAATTGAATTTATAAAAACAACAGTATATGAAAAAAATGATAATCCTACAGAACTTCAAAAATATAATTTTAAAAGAGCAGAACTACTTATAAAAGCTGCGGAAATGCTTCCAGATTCAAAACTGAAAACAAATATAATTTCTGAGGCTTCATATATACTAACAGATGGTAAAATAACGTTTATTGATGATGAAGATTTTTAAAACAAAATAATTAAATGAGTGGGAATAAAAAAAAAGAATTTATGAATGTATTTCATAAATTCTCCCCACTCATCATGAAATTATATAGAAGATAAAAATGGAATAAGGCTTTTTTAAGCCTTTTTATATTGAAATTATGTTACAAATTATTTTGGCGGGATAGAGTGGACTCGAACCACTACATCCAATAAGGACGACAGTTTAGCAAACTGCTTGAATAACCATTATCACACTATCCCATTCTCAAATTATCAAAATTTGATTCTAAGCAAAGATTCTTCCCTTAACAACCTTGAGTAGCCCCATCGAAATGAAACGTCTCTACACGCCTGCTATGCCTCTGACATACGGCAACCTCACCAATCTCTGCTTATAAAATATCATATATAAAATTTAGGTAATTAATTCTTGTTATGCTCCTAATATATCCCAAGCGGAGTGCCAACGATACAAAAAACCTATTAATTATAATAAATTTTTATTGTGTCAATTCTCGCAAATTTGACTTTCTGTTTCACAGAACCCCAAATAAATCATTTATCTTTAAAGATAAAGTTTATTCAGTTTGTATAGCTCTCCACAGACTTTAATTCCCGTGTATCGAACGGTATATAAATATATTTAACACAATTTATAAGTATGATAAATTTATAGCAGCATTCAAATCTCTATCAATTACATTCCCACAATGTTCACAGTGATATGTTCTTTCAGATAATTTTAAGTTATCCTTTTTACATCCACAGTTACTACATAATTTGGAACTTGGAAAAAACCTATCTGCTTTTAAAAACTCAATTCCCCATAATTTGCATTTATACTCAAGCTGTCTTGCAAATTCATAGAACCCAGCTTCTGAAATTACTCTTGATAATATCCTATTTTTTAACATTCCTAACACATTCAAACATTCTATTACTATTTTAGCTGGTTTGGTTTTCACCAGCATTGTTGTCGCCTGATGTATGTGATTATTTCTTATATTACGTAATCTCCTATGTAACAATTTTAACTTCTTAACAACTTTCATCCTGTTATTACTACCTTTTTTACATCTGGCTAATTTACGTTGAAAATATTTAATTTTTCTGTAAACAGATTTAGGTTTTCTGGACTTGTTAATGTTAGATATTACAGTACCATCAGAAACAGTTGCAAATGTTTTGATTCCTAAATCAATACCCAAAGTCTTACCACTGTTATTTTCATTAACTTTTTCAGGAACATCAATTCCAAAAGTTATATACCAGTATTTTCCGTCATATATAATACGTGGATTATGATACTTGTCAACTTTTGGCATTGCTTTGGATGTTTTAATCTCGCCAAGTTTCTCACACTTAAATCCTCTTTGTGTAGCTTTTATTGAATCATATCTAACATAAAAGGAATTAAATATCCCCTTTTTCTTAAACTTCGGATAATTAGATAATCCTTTAAAAAAACGTTTAAAAGCATTATCACAATCAATACAAGAATGTACAGCAACCTTTGAACTGACTTCTGATAACCAAGAATATTCTTCTGTTTTTTTAAGTACAGTAATACGTTTAGAAAAATCATATCTTGAAACAAAAGGATATGTTCCTTGTTTACCATTCAGCAAATATTCTTCATAAATTTTCTTATTTTCAGAAATCATTAAATTATATACAAATCTGGCAACTCCTACTGATTTCTTACATAAAATTTCTTGTTCTTTGGTTAATTTTAAGCGTATTTTTAAAGATAATATCATAATAAAACCTCATTTTAATTTGGTCTCCCTGATTGGATTTGAACCAATGATTTCTCCGCCCCAAACGGAGAGCCATACCTGACTTGGCTACAGGGAGATATATTGGAGCGGACAGCGAGACTCGAACTCGCAACGTACAGCTTGGAAGGCTGACACTCTACCACTTGAGTTATGCCCGCAGAAAAGAAAATCCTTATATCAAATTACATTTATAAAAATATTCATCCTGATACTTTCACATCCTAGCCACCCCTGAAAACAAAATTTTCAGTTCGTCCAGCTTTTCAAAACTGGAATTGTATCATAACTAAAAAAGTCTAGTTGCTGGAATCGAACCAGCCATCCCACTTATCAGGTATTCTTAAAAAAATATAATTTAATATATCTTATATAGCGTGATTTTCCCACTCTCGGCACGTTACTGCTGGTGTGTTTACGCTATATGAATAATGTTTATTTATTTATTTATTTATGGTTAGACATAAGAGACTCGAACTCTTACCCTGAGTGCCACAAACTCATGTGCTAACCTATTACACCAATGCCTACATAAGTTTTATTTTTTGGTACTCCAGTCTGGACTTGAACCAGAACTCTTCCGATTATCAGTCGAACGCTTTAACCAGTTAAGCTACAGGAGTATAATATTGGTGCTTCGACTAGGACTCGAACCTAGAACTTCCGTCTTGTAAGGGCGGCACTCTAACCGATTGAGTTACCGAAGCATATTGGCGTTCGCAGTAGGACTCGAACCTACGACCCTCTGGTTAACAGCCAGACGCTCTAACCTGCTGAGCTATGCGAACATATTCAACATAATTATCATATCATATCTTGACTAAAATGTCAAGCAATATTTTGCAAATTTATTTGGTGTGCCTAAAAGGATTTGAACCTTTACATTCTTTTCAGAAATAGTGGATTTTAAGTCTACTGCGTCTACCAGTTCCGCCACAGGCACATATATTATTGGTGGTTCCGCTAGGATTTGAACCTAGAACTTACCGTTATGAGCGGTACGTGTTCACCGTTTACGCCACATAACCATATTATATTTTTAAAAAAATTGGTGCGTCAGATACGAATTGAACGTATTTCTTCTGGGCTTCAACCAGACGCTCTGCCATTTGAGCTACCAACGCATAATTTGGTGGACAGTGTGGGAGTCGAACCCACAACCCCTTGCTTGCAAAACAAGTGTTCTCCCGCTGAACTAACCGCCCATATATTTGGTGCTGAATGTAGGAATCGAACCTACTACCTGCTGATTACAAGTCAGCTGCTCTAGCCAAAGTGAGCTAATCCAGCATATTGGTGTGCCAAGTGGGACTCGAACCCACACGGTTTCCCGCCAGTTCCTAAGACTGGTGCGTCTACCATTCCGCCACAAGCACATTTATTTGGCATACCCTCTTGGACTTGAACCAAGACTAATAGTTTTGGAGACTATCGTGCTAATCCATTGACACTAAGGATATATAATAATATTGGTGTACCCAATAGGATTTGAACCTATGACCCTTGGATTAAAAGTCCAATGCTCTATCCTGCTGAGCTATGGGTACATATTTGGCTTTCCGAGATGGACTCGAACCATCACTACCAGTGCCAAAAACTGATGTGCTACCAGTTGCACTATCGGAAAATCTGCTCTCAAATTATATAGGGGCATTTTTCAGCCCCTTCATTAAGAGATTGATTGAATAATACATTATTTCAATATTTTTAACAGAGGAGTTTTCAGGACTTGAACCTGAAGGAAACTATATCCTTGCACCCAGCAACTCCATAATTGCAAAATGTAAGTTATACATATGTTATAACATATGTTAATAATTTTATCAATAATATTTTATTTGGCGGAATTGAAGGGAATCGAACCCTCATCTTCTACCGTGACAGGGTAGTGTTTTAACTCATTTAAACTACAACTCCATTAAAGATTTTCCTGTCACAACTGGAAAATCCGATATTCAAGTCCTGAATATACCGAATATAAATTTTCATCCGAATCGAACGGAATCTACTGTCCAATACAGTCGTAGTTACCTCTACTACCATATCAAAAATATACTCGAAATATATCAGAAAATAATTTCTAAGTGGGATTTGACAGAATCGAACTGTCGTCTCTAAGTGACGTAGTGTTTTTCCAGTTAAACCAAAACCCCATAATTTGGTGTGCCGACTAGGACTTGCACCTAGATGTTTACCCTGTGGGAGCAGATTTACAGTCTGCCTGCTTCTCTCGATTGCATACCGACACATATATACCGACATATATACCGACAAATATTAAGTATTTTTGTCAAAAATATACTTATAGATTTCATACAGGAGTTACTTTGGTTAGAAGTCCTATCTCCCTTTACCTGCTACTAACAAAGCTCTTGATAAGTTACCAACTTGTCGCCAGTCTCTGCTTTCGCAGAAGAAACAGTCAGTCCTGTATAAAATTTATAAATACACTTTTCTGATAAAATATACTTATACATTTTACACAGAGGTTGCTTGGTTAGAGCCTTATAGTTCATTGCACAGGTACTCTCAGCCCCGTTTCGGAAGATAACCAGTCAACCTACTCAAGGGCTGCTTTCACTGTGCAAACCATAATCAGTTCTGTGTAAAATATACAAATATATTCAATCGTAAATACACTTATAAAACACTATAATGTTTGATATGGCTAGTATCACCTTTCACAACACTTCCTACTAATAAAGTAGAGCCTGATGAGTGCCACTCAACCTGACATCCACCGTACTTTCAGAGCTATACGCAAAGTAGCATTACAGTGTTATATAAATGTATTTAATTTCATTGCCCTTAAGTTTATTGGTAAGCCTAACGGGACTTGAACCCGTGTTTCTTCCTTGAAAGGGAAGTGTCCTAACCACTTGGACGATAGGCTCATCTTGATTATGTACTTATTATATCATATCTTTTAAAGTTTGTCAAGGACAAATTTGTAAAAGATTATTTTTTTATAAATTGGTTGCGGAAGTGGGAATCGAACCCACATAAAACAGGATATGAGCCTGCCGAGCTACCAGTGCTACCATTCCGCCATTACTCAAATAGTATACCACACTTTTGAAATTTTGTCAAGGACATTTTAAAAAATATTTTTTTTTATTTTTATAATGATGTAATTTTAAATAAATTTTTTAGTCTGAGTAGTCCACACAAAGTGAGCCACATCAGACTAAGTAAACGTTATAAATTTTTGAGGTATTAAAAATGAACACATTTTTACAAAATTATTATACCATAATTAATATCAAAAAGTCAAGTATAATTTATAAATAATTTATAAAATCTTATAACTTTTTATAATAAAACTCCTCTATAATCAATATATAATAGGTCTACCATAACTAATTAAAAACATCTATATAATTAAGACCTTTGATTTTATAATTTGTATGGTAAAACTAATTGAGTTTATCCAGAGTAGTTATTTCAGTATCTTCATTCAGTATGACAAGTCTTCCATTCTTTAGTTCTTCCGTATCAATTTTAATTGGATTAACTATATAAAAAGGACAGCTTGGTTCTGTATCTCCTTTATAATTGTTGTGTTCTATATCTGGTGTAAAAAGAACATTAGGATTTATTGAAATTGATATCGTGTCCGATAATGTTTTTGCAAATGATATAAAATTGAAGTCACTCAAAACATTAAGCAGTGCTTCAACATCTATATTCTTAAGTGATTCCATATCCTCACATTCATTATCAACATCTACAAATGCCAATTTCAAACATGTCATATCAACTTCTACATTTCTAGTATTCCTATTAGATAGATATATAAGGAATAAAAACAGTCCTGAAGCGTCAGGGAAATCTCTTGCTATGGTCTGCAAAACTTCCATTCCTTTTAAAGAAATCAAATTGTCTCCCTCTGGAAGATTTATAGTTGAATTATTCATTACTTAACCTCTCTTTCACTAACTTTGCCATAGTATTTCGTACTTTAGTCACAAATCCTGAAGAAATTGACTCTTTCGGTACATTAATTACGTACTTCTCACCATCAGGTATGCTGGATATCCCGCCAGCAAATCCGCCATATTTCAATACTGTACTGGTAGAAGTCTTTTTTACAGCATATGGATTCACAAATATGAGCATAGAGTTACCTTTTCTGTCTATACTTATAAACTTATACTCACAAAGAGTATTTAATGCTCGGCTAACAGTCTTTATATCAAAGTAAAGCTCCCTGCACAGCTCCCTCTTTGTAGTCACAATACAATTTCTTTTCCTGTCCATTATTGAACAGATGTATAAAAATATTACAATGGCGGAAGATGAGTTCCTGCTCATAGTGAGTAAAGGCTCAATGCTATCCATATTAATCGGAAACCACTTATCCCACTCAACGTATTTACCTGTATCATTATCTAATTTATTACTCATATTGCACATATCCTTTCTTATACCTCAAAAATAAGCCTTCAAATCTGTTTCTTTTATACCCTTTATAAAGTGGGGTATTTTTCCCTCTTAATGTGGGAATATTGTCCAGATTCAAGTCTTAAATTTCCATACTCCAAGTGTTGAAATTACTAGGTTGGTGTCTATTTTTGGTCTGTTACGTTTCTATTATCTTATTCCTTATGCCGCACACGCCGAAAAGTTTTTAATTTTTCCCATTTTTTCTTTTTCAGTGTCGGACTTGGAAGTTTTATGGATTATTTTCCATTTATGAATTAATTATAGCATAAGGGTCTTAAAAAAGCAAGATAAAAAAAGAAAAAAATATTCCAAAGTATGTATATTATTCAATAGAACAGTAAAGTAAATAAGAACAAATACATTTAAAATTTGTACTGTTTCACTGTAGCGATTGCGGTGAGTTTTAATAAAAAAAAATTAACCGAGGAACCACTGTACCGCAGGATTTGTTTTTTTTTATTAAAGATTAGCGAACTCAATGCGTCGGTGGGGAACAGTTAATATGTTAAGTATTAAACAAAAAAATTTCATTAAACTTTAAAAATATAAAATTTTCTAAGATATTATAACTTATTATTTTTTATTTTGAATTTTCTGTAATCACTTTTTTTAGGCATTCCATTCTCATATACTACCATAGAACCTACAGATTGAACACCTGAAATATTGGAAATATCATAGGCTTCCATTCTTTTTAAATTAGGCAATGATAGAAGTTCTTCAATTTCCTTTACAGCTCCCACACTTCTTGCTTCCTGTCTTTGAAGCTTTTCCCTGTCTTTGGTGAGAACAATTTCAGCATTTTTCTTTGCAAGTTCTACAAGCTTTTCCTTTGAGCCCTTCTTTGGAACAATTATATTTACCTTTGAACCTCTTTTAGCAGAAAGCCATTCCGAAATAAGGTTTTCATCCTTTAATTCATACTGTGACATTATTTGGCTTGGTACAAAAGGAGTTCCTGCATAGAACTGTTTTATAAAACTCTCCAGTATATCAACTTTTTCATCATCCATTGCAACTTGTATATAATGATGCTCTCTACCAACCATCTTTCCTTCCCTGATAAAGAACACCTGTACAACAGCATCTCTCTCATCTCTTGCCATTGCAATAATATCCCTGTCTTTTGAATCATCTGAAGTGATTTTCTGTTTTTGTGTAATATGAAGTACGGAGTTTAATAAATCTCTTTGTTTTGCCGCATCTTCAAATTTAAGTTCGGCTGAAAGCCTTTCCATCTCAGTTCTTATTTTATTTATAATAGGGTCAAAATCACCACTCAAAAATTTAAGTGCTTCGGCAGCATTTTTATTATATTCATCTTTTGATATATAATTTTGGCATGGAGCATCACACTGATGTATAAAATAGTCCAGACATGGACGCTCCGCTCCTATATCCTTTGGGAGATTTCTACTGCAAGTCCTTAGCTTATACACTCTGTTTAAAAGATTTATTGTATCTCGTACCGCATTTCCGCTTGAAAAAGGACCAAAATATTTATTTTTATCTTTTTTTAGCTGTCTTACAATCTGTAGCCTTGGATAATCCTCCTTTACTGTCAACTTGATATAAGGATAGGTCTTATCATCCTTCAGCATAGTATTATAACGCGGTCTATGCTCTTTTATCAGATTATTCTCAAGTACCAATGCCTCCAGCTCGGAATCGGTTACAATATATTCAAATCTTTCAATCTTTGAGACCATTTGTTTTATCTTAGGACTCTTGTCCTTACTTGATTGAAAATATTGCCTTACTCTGTTTTTTAACGAAATAGCCTTGCCGACATATATAATATCATCCTTTTTGTCATGCATTATATAAACACCCGGCTGACGTGGCAACTTCTTTAATTCATCTTCTATTACAAATGCCATCTGTTACCTTAATCTTTTTCCCTCAAAATGTATTTGCATATCAAGATATGCAATAAAATCTGCGATATCTATTGTCTTATCAATACCGTTTCTCTTTAAGCCATAAATATCAAATATAGCATCCAACTGCTTATCTGTTATATTTTCCTTGTTGGCTAAGAGTATTTTCTTTTTTGTATTTTTCTAAAAACTTATTA
>ERZ773067.466-NODE-466-length-24734-cov-13.266542_pt1 | contig 24734 bp, 18 predicted proteins | sample MGYA00580622_ERZ773067 | MGnify/ENA primary metagenome ERZ773067 (study PRJEB29015, sample SAMEA2737998) | human oral metagenome | biome: human oral; feature: human-associated habitat; material: dental | place: China | collected 2113 ...
ACAAATTGGCATAGGGCTTTAAGAGGAGAACTTGCGCTTTTGGCATAATTTCATGCACTTTTGATAGAAGAACACTCACTCTTGGCAGAAGGAAACTCACCCTCGTCAGAAAAGCATTCACTTTTGACAGAAGAACATAAGGAACATATCGTTTGCTGTTGAAGCCGTCTTCACCTTTAATATTTCTATAAACTGAAGTGTGTTTGTTATCTTTGTGCTACCAACAAAGGATAAACACTCCCATTATATACGAAGTACAGGACAAATTAACTCACTGCCTTATAAACTCACGAAAACCAAACTACTCGCGAATAAATTAACTCACCAACTCATCAACTTACAAACTCATCAACTCATCAACTTACAAACTCATCAACTCACCAACTCATCAACTTACAAACTCATAAACTCATAAACTCATAAACCCACAAACTTATAAGCTCAAAAATCGTCAACTCAAAAGCTTAAATCCCTGTCTTTTATTTTACAAAGACGCTCTAATTTTCGCTCCGTTCTAGCAAAGATATTGGCTAAAAGATGATAAACAACCGCTTTTTATACGTTCTCATGCCTTGGGGTTTGTCTGTTTTTAAGCCTAGAACCTGCTTTTTGCACCATTTAGCCTTTCTAGATTGGTTGCCAACCCGTATTTTTTCAACTCCAAAAACCCGCTTTTAGCCCCTAAAACCCCACTTTTTATGTCCATTTTGCCCTTTTCAGCCATGTGTTTTATGGTGCTAAAAGGTTATGTTTATGCTATTTCGGTGTATTCTTATGCCTTTTCGCCTTCCATTTAGCAGCATTTTGCACTGCATTTAGCACCAAAACGCCTTCCGTTTAGCACCAAAACGCACTCTATTTAGCACCAAAACGCACTCCATTTTGGTGCAAAATGCACCGCATTTTGCTGCAAACAGCCCTAAAATGGGTGCAAATGGTGGTGTTTTTAAATAAATATCCATTTCGCCGGCATTTACACATAACCCCGTTTTGCATCAAAACAAACCCTCGCGAGAATCGATTTTTTGCGGCAAGGTGCGCGTTTGGTGGACGAAAAGGGCACTCATAATGTTAAATTTCATACCGAAAACTAGACAAAAAAAGCAACTCTGCCGTGTACGCGCGCATGAGCAACGGAACTGAAAGCACGCACGCTTACAATCGCCAGCGCGAGCGGTTGCAGGCATTAATCACCAGACGGCCTTGCCTATACCCTACTAAAACATTCAAAACGCGATGCTGTTTGGTTATCATTGAAAACCTAGCGGTTCGGCCAATCCATCGCTATGGATGCCGTACATGCCCGAAATAGCGACTACAATAAACGCATAATCAGCTAATAATGAGAGAAAAACAAACGAATTAATCTTTTTTAATCTTCTATTTTTATTACATGAAAGATTCTTTTTGTAACTTTACAGCGACAAAAACCAAATGCAGGGTCGTATCCTCTAAAACCTCCCACCGCCTTTGTGCGCATTAACCCATAAGATGGTTGCCAGGTAACAAGCAGGAAATGCCCTATACAACATCTACGAAGTGCCAAGCGAAGGCACGTCATAAGCCCGTGGCGAAAGCCTACAAGCAACGACACACGGCTTAACTAGAAATCACTTGTACACTTACCTGCCGTTATTTAAAACGACACCATATTATATATAGGCGTGCAAGACATAGACAAAGAGAATTAGAAACCGAACCAAAATAAAACCATGAAAAAGCGCAAGCCCATAACACCATGCGTAACATTGGCTGCATCTGCTGCCAAGGGCTACACTAGTGTGCCCTTGCCCCATCCTCAACAATCGCTTGATTGCTGCCGAAAACGACGATGGAATGGGGATATTTTAAACCTCTCGTAAATACAATGCAACAAAAAAACACCGCCACTGCATCGCCAAGCACAACTAAGCAACACACTACAAGGACAACGAAAAGCAGCGGTGAAACAAAAGATATAACCACTTAAAAAATTAAGTACCATGAACATCAGATATGCTTTAACAATATTGCTCTTAGCCGTAACAAGCCCAGGCAATGCACAAGGGCTGTTTGCTACAAAAGGAACGCTGGTAAACGAGCCCCTTCGCTTCGCAAGAAGCTAGGTGAAGAAGGTGTGTCTAACACACCTTGCAAGCAGCAAAGAAGTGGCAGCAGGCCCGACTTGCCTCAGCAACAAGCAAACAGCCCTTGCGCATACCATGCCCATCAGCCCCAAAGGTAATCTTATTGTGGCTTTCAGCCTTGCAGGCAAAGAGCCATCGCACATCGTAAAACAACATAAAGAAAAGAATGGAGAATAAAACCATGATTAACAACATACGCCCCATTTTGCAAAACCTTTGTAACATTTGTTTTGCACAGCTTCGCACATCGCACACTACAAGCCCAAGCGGGTTTAGCTTTGTGCGGCACGTAACATTAGCCCTTGCCTGCACACTGGCAAGCACAAAAGTTGTGGCACAACTGCCCACACCCACGCTTATCCCAGAGAAGGAAACCTGCATCATACGCGGACAAATAACGTCGCTGGTGGCAGCAGGTGCCAAGGCAAAAGTAAAAAGCGTGTCGCTATACGTAGACTATGGCGACGGCAACCTGGTGCAAGTGGCCTCAACCGTCACCAACAAAGGCCGCTTTCGTTTTAATCGCGACATAACGCCCACACATCCTTCCATGCTCTATTACATAACGGGGCTTGGAAAGGAAGGAATACCCTTTTGGGTAGAACCAGGCGAAGTGAACATCGTTGTGCCAACAGCCAGCCAAGGGGCCAACGCCAAGGTGTCGGGGCCAACTACCAACACGCTATACCAAGCCTATTTCGCCCTTGCTAACCAGCGCGACCGCGATTATAACGACTCGGTAGCAGCTCTGCAACGCAGCAAGGGCAACGACTTCATGGCAACCAATGCGGGCAGAGATGCCCGACAGGCCTTGCGAGCATCGGCCGAAAAGCAGTGGCTGGCCAACCGCCGACAATTCGTGCTAGACCACAAAGACCTGCCACTGGCTCCGCTGCTGGTACAACGCGACTTGCTCTCGACACTTGACCGAGAAGGTCTAGACCAACTGCTGCAAGCCTTTTCGCCTAGGCTGAGCAAACATCCCTATACGCGTTCGCTAAGCAACAACATTAAGGCTTTAAACCTGGGGAAAGGAAAGGAAGTGCCCGACATACGCTTGCCGCTAGAAGACGGACAAGCCATACAACTCTACGACTTGCGTGGCAAACACGTGCTGCTAACGTTCTGGGCATCGTGGGCTCCGGGCTGCCTTGACGAGATGCAAAACATTAAACGCATATATGATGAAACGCGTAACGCCGCCGATAAGTTTGTTATGGTGAACCTTTCTATTGATAAGGACAAGGAAACATGGAAACGTTCGGTTAAGGCTCTGGGCATTAACCGCGAGGGATGGCTACAAGCCTACGACTCGCAAAACGAAGTGTCGCCTGCCGCCAAGCTGTTCGGCATCCGAGACATACCTAAGTGCATCCTTATCTCGCCCGACGGCAAGGTTATTTCATTTACACTGATGGGTATCGAGCTGTTTGCAAGGGTTAAGCAGATACTATCTGGCGACTTGTACTACCTTCGAGACGAGAATGCAGAAGTAGGGAAATAGGGGAGTGGGGCAAGCTGGACTGGTCAGACTTGTCGGACCAGTCAGACCAGTCAGACTTGTCTTACCAGTCTAATCAGTCGGACTTGTCGGACCAGTCAGACTTGTCCGACTTGTCCGACTTGTCCAACATCCCCCTTTCATCCCCTTTCATCCCCACTCTCTTTCCTCCACTTCAACCTCGCTTTTGTCATCTGTTCCCTTACACCACCATGCTGTAAAAACATCTTTTGTTGCTTGTCAATCAAATGGCGGAGCATATAGGTTGCTTGGTTGATAAGTGTTATACAGAGGTTAGCCAATTCCTCATCGGTCAGCTTTGGCAGAAGTTTAGTGTACTCATGCCCGATGCGGTCACTGCTTGCGTAACGTCTCATCCGCTCATATCGCGGATGATCAGATGTCCATTGCACCTTTCCCCGCACGCGAAGGTGGTCTTCATAATCAATAAGCAGTTCCTCTAAGCTAGCCTTTGCCACATTGGTTAGCTTTATTTCAGTTTCAGCCGAAGTCGTTGCAGCCTCACTTCCTTCGGCAATATTCTGCTTGCCCGACCGCGCAGCCTGAACCATCTGGTCGATTGTGCGGTCGCGCGAACTGAGAAAATTCGACACGAAATAGTAGGTTACATCATATATTATCGTTGCCACTTGATAAACTCGAAGCTTACGATAACCACCCCTTTGCTGTAAAAACGATTGTGTCATAACTGTAATAATGGTTTATCATGGTTGCAAAGAATGGTTTCTGATGCTGTGAAAGCTGGTTCCCATCGTTGTAAAAACGATTTTCATTGCAGTACAATAGGCACAAACAAGCCACACCGCACCCTGCTTGTGCATTGATAACCAAAGCACAAGCAAGGATGCGCCCGCCAGCACCAACAGCAAAAGACAAACTTATTTCACCACAAATTTAACCAGTAGTCCGCGGTGGTCTGTGGGCCATGTTCCGCCTTTGGGCAATAAGATGGGGTCGTCCCATTTATCTTGTGCAGGCTGCGAACGGCATACACAAACGTTTGGCCCAAATATCTGGGCCTTGTCCACCTCCATGCCACGCCCCTTATAATATATAAGGTCTATGCGTTCGCGTTCGTCAGCCTTTGGCGCCCAAGTAAGCTTCGACATCTCTGCCGCGATGTTAAAACAAGGATAAGTAAAGCCCGGATGGGTTACGGGGTTGGGGTATAACACGCGATAACTATCCTTAAAGCCCGCGCGTTGTAGCATCGTCGACACCGTCCAAGGTATGGCCATGCCGTTGTGGTCGAACAGATTGGCCGTGGCATGTATCCAATCAAGGTGTGAAGGTTCGTTGAAATCACCGCCAAATACCACACAACGACCAGCTGCAATGTCATGGCGCGCCTCGTTAAGGAAGATTTGTACGGCGTTGTCGCGCCATGACAAGTCGTTAAGGCGCAACACTTCTTCGATACTTTCGGGCTTAGTTGTTTCTTTAAACGTGTTTCCGTCGTAGCCACGAACGTTATAATAGGCACAATCCAGATAGTCTAAGTGGCCTGTATACACAGCCACCTCAACGCCTTGAACCTTTGCCACCAGCTTATATATACTGCCGTGGTCGCGGTTTTCGGGAAAGACGGGCCGCCAATCGATAATGGGATGCTTGCTAAGCAGCCCCGAATCCTTGCTGCGGAACGAATAATAGGTTAGTCCTTTTTCTTTCAAAGCCTGACAAAGACGATGGGTAAAGTCAACGTCATCGTAGTTGCGCACCTCGCTCAGCGTAACGAAGTCGGGCTGCAAATTTTGTATTTCGCCGACAATAGCCTCGAAACCGCCAGGTATGAGCGTTCCTTCTTGCCAGATGTTCCATTGCAGAACCGTGAACTGAACTGCCCGCTTTGCTGCGCCTTGCGCATTCTTTTGTGCTGTTGCCGTGCAGGCAAAGGCGGCCAACAGCATGATAATAACTAGTTTTTTCATTGCATTATGTAATTAATGTTGAGTTGCTATTATAAATTAAAGGTGAAAGGGTGAAAGGGTGAAAGGGTGGAAAGGTGGAAAGGTGAAAAGATAGCTAACGCCCTATAAAGGTGAAAGAGTGAAAAGGTGAAGGGGGAAAATATGAAAGGGGAAAAGAGAACTAACGCCACCTATACATTTGGCTTAACTCCTTAACTCCTTTAACTCCTAATAAGTTTAGCTTCAATTTCCCAAGTCACATCACTCCCCTCGCCCTTTGCAGCGGAGTTGAGGATGAGGCCTTATTCATCCTGTTCTTGGTCTACATGCTTGCTTTCAAGCCGCGGTGGCTGTTCAAGCACCCACCCTTCGTTGTAGGTTTGGTTGTTGGGCAAACTGGCATCCCCCACTCCACGCTCCATAAGTGCTTGCAGTTGGGGCAAGAAATGGGTGTAAACCTGCCGTGGGTATGCCTTATTAGCATGACAAACTGCCGCGGCCATTCCTATCACTTCGCCCATCATGCCCGTTGTCCGCATAACGCGCACCGAACCAAGAGCCACGTGCGTAACACTGATGTTGCGCCCAGCCATGAACAAGTTGCTAATATTACGCGAGTAAAGACAGCGGTAAGGCACGGCGTAAGGATAGATAACGCGCTGCCGCGATATGGCTTTGAAAGGACCAGTGGCGAAGTTTCGGGCGTTCAGCGTATCGGGATAGTGCAAGTCAATGCTCCAAGTGGTGGTAAAGGTCGCGTCTTCGTGGGGCATGTTCTTCACGATGTCTTGTTCGCTCAGCACGTAATCGCCCAGCAATCGGCGCGACTCGCGCTTGCCTGCCACGTATGCCAGCCAGTCTAGCTGTTGCCGTTCGTAACGTCGGCGGTCTTTACTGCGGTTCTTTAAATAGCTCCAGTTGGAGTAAACCACCAGCATGCCATAGTCGCGCACACGCTCCAAATTATCTACAATGCGGCTGTTCAATCCCGTTTCCCAGGTCCATTCGCCCCTCAAACGTTTCTCGGCCGTCTGCTCGTTAAAGCTAATGCCGTATTCAAAGAGGGGGAACGATGTTGGTTTGTCTCGCTTCTTGGCATACCATTGCATAGAAACGCCCATCGTCATATCGTCTGCCTGCTGCGGTGCAAGGTCTTCTCCAAAGGCCGATTGGGGTTCTCGACCGATGGAATACATCGCTCCGGCAAGCACGCCCAGCGTGGCATCGCCCGTGCAATCAGCAAAGAGCGGTGCCTCGAAACACACTTCTTCGCCCGTAAGTACGTTCATCGCAATTACAGAGGCAATGGCGTTGTCGCGGTTAATCAGGCCAGTGCCTTCGGTCTTTCCCGTTTCGCCAGATGCCAGCAACGGCCCCTCTCCCTCGCATTTTGCACCATTTGCAGTTGCATTTGCGCCTGCATCAGAGGTGGACGACCCTTTGGCGCGAACCCCATGTGGCATGGCCGAAGGCTGTAAGGCAGGCAAAAGCTTGGTCATGGGTATGTGTTGTCCCTGCATTTGTACGCCACAGACGTGATGATTGAGAAAAAGCGAGACGTTGGGTTCGGCCTTTACAAACTTCAACTTGCGGTCGTCGGCATAGTTTTCGGCAGGCATGGCGTTTCCTTCCTGCGTTGGGCCGAACTCTTTTTGCAAGTCGCCCAACCGCGGATACTTACCCGTGTTGATGCGCCCACCAAGATGTACGCGCACTTCCGAGCTGTTATTGCCGCCCAACACGGGGCGATTTTGCACCAAAGCCACCTTCAAACCCAGCCTAGCTGCGGCCACAGCGGCACTCATTCCGGCCACGCCGCCACCCACAACAACGAGGTCGAACACCCCTGCCGAACGCACATTCGGGCCTCTTCGCAACATCTTGTCGCGGTATCGTTTTAGTGCTTCGTAGTCTTCGGGTGGTGCAACGGCCGATGTGCTCAGGCAAATGGCATCGCACCGCCCATCAAAGCCGCTAAGGTCGCATAGCGCCAGCGTTGCCGTTCCTTGTTTAAGGCTCACCGTTCCCGCCTTTTGCCATTGCCAGCGGTTGCCAGTTTGACCAACGATTACAGGCAGACGTTTGCCGTTGATGGCCACCTTAAACCCGCCAGGACCCGCTGCGGGGTGCCACGGCGCGGTCCAATTGTAGGTTCGAACATACACGTTATAGGTTGCCGCGGTATCTATTCGCACCTTCGTAAGCGCTTCTTTAACGGGCGTTCCCAGTCCGTGGGCGATGAGATAAGGCGAGCCCATCCCCTCAATCATTTGTTGATCTACCAACCATCCGCCCTTTTGTTCAAAGCTTTCGGCCTCAATCCAAATGTTTGCGGCTGCAAGGGGCTTGACCAACCACGCAGCAGCAAGCAGCGCAACGGCAAGAAATCGTGTTGTCCTCATATTTATTTGAGTTTATGAGTTGGTGAGTTTGTGGAGTTTGTGAGTGGGTAAGTTTATCAGTTGGGGAGATTATCTGTTTGTGAGTGGGTAAGTTCTTGAGTCTTGAGTGGGTAAGTTTATGAGTTTATAAGCGTTTCAAACATCTAACATTTTCTGAATTTCAGGATGTAGACTTTTGGTCGATGGGCTGTATGGGATGAACACACTTGGTATGCAACCACAAGCATGCGAAAGCTCATAGACCCAATAACCCAAAGAACTTACAAACTCATAAACTCCATCACTTACCTACTCAAAACTCAATAACTTAAAAACTAACCTTAATATCCAGGGTTTTGTTTAACCTTTCCAATCTTCACTTCCTTCTCGGGGAGCGGCCAAAGGTATTGTCGGTTGTCCCACTTGCGTTCCGAAAGCACGCGTATTAAGCCCATGGCTTCCATCTCAGCAAAGTCGGGCAGGCCGTATTGGTCTATCTTTGGCGTTGTGGGCCAAAACCATTTGTTGGCATGCACCAGCTTTTCAAGGCACTCTTTGGCGGGGTCGAGTATGCCGTATTGCTTGCGGTTAAGAGCCACTTCGGCCAATCTCCAGCGCACAAGGTCGGCAAATCTCAGGTCTTCGCCAGCCAGTTCCATGCGCCTTTCGGTGCGCAAGTCTAGGCGCATCTCGTCTTTTCCCTTAATGGTAAAGGCGGGATATTTGGTTGTTTCGGCAGCCGATACGCCATAGGCGCGAGCCCTAACGGCGTTCATGGCATCAAGAACACTTTGGTCTATCTCGCCCAACTCAATTTTTGCTTCGGCGTACATCAACAACACATCGGCATAGCGCACGATGATTTGCGGACTTTCAACGATGTATTTGTTGGCAATCCAGCTCTCGTCGATGCCTTTTTTCCAAACCAAGCCATTGTAGGGAGCATGGGCTGCAACGATGCGCGTATCTTGATTGCGAACCATTTTGCCCGCGCCAACGTTCAATACCAGCGAGTCGGCAGGCGAAGGACTATATACATAGCCCAGGAAAACAGAGTCGAAGGGCACGATGGTGGCCATACAACGCGGGTCGCGGTTGAGGAATGGCTTACGCGGATTGAACAACGGCGACTTGTCTATGGGCAATCCGTCGGTGCAAGTGTAGGCAGCCAGCAATTGCCAAGAAGGTTCGCGACCAGCCCAACCGCCCGCATTACGGGGCAACCTGTGGTAAACGCCATTGCCTTTAAGCACATTATAGTCGAGCGAGAGCGAACGGGAGAGCGTAAAAATAAACTCCGTGGAGGTGCGGGTCTTCTGCAAGAAGAGGTCGGAATAGCTTGGATGCAGTTTGTACACCCCAAGTTCCATCACCGCCTTAGCCGCTTCGGCCGCCGTTTTGTAGTCGGCCAGATAGAGTGCCGTGCGCGCTTTAAGGGCCAAAGCCGCCCCTTTGGTGATGCGTTGCAAGCCCGAATACGAGTTGGGCAGCAGTTCGATGGCCTTATCGAAGTCTTCGTAGGCATGCTTCAGCACCACTTCCTTGCTGTCGCGCGTTTTATTTAAGGCCTCGTCTATGCTTATTTCGCTGGTTACATAGGGTACATCGCCATACTTACACAGCAAACGACCGTAGGCAACAGCCCTGTAAAAGTGGGCCTCGCCCACGTATTGCATCAGCTTTTCCTTGTTGGCGCCATTGTGCAAAGCCGTTTCGTAGCGGTTAAGGATGGTGTTGGCGTACGAAATCATTTGGTAGTTGAGCCGCCAATAGGTTTGAACCAGGTGGTAAGAGCTGGTCAGTGTGGCGTTCTCCATCTCGGTAAGCGCGTTGCGATACACGGCATCGTCGCTCCAATCGGTTTGGTTGTCGCCATCGGGACGCCAGAATTTGGCCGAGTCGAGGGCGTTAAGGGCCATTTCTATCTGCTGTAAGTCGCGATACCAGTTGCCCGAAGCGGCCGACGAAAGCGGGTTGAGGTCGAGGTCGTGGCAAGCGGTGGCAGCGAAGATAAGTGCTGCCGCGAATATGTTTCTGATGAAATTGCGTTTCATTTTTCTGTCGATTGTTTAGAAGTTTACATTAAGTCCGAACATCAGCGAGCGCATGATGGGATAGCCGTTGTCGGTTACTTCGGGGTCCCAGCCCTTTGGATAGTTGCTGATGGCGAAGAGATCGTTGGCCGAGAGGTACACGCGCACTTGTTTTAGCAATGCCTTCTGCGTGATGTTCTTGGGCAGGGTGTAACCCAGCGTAATGTTCTTGCAGCGCAGATACCAACCATTGAACAGCCAGAAGTCGCTCATCGTATAGTTGTTTGCACGGCTTGTGTCGGTCAGTCGCGGATATTCGGCCGCGGCGTTTTGCTCTGGCGTGTTGTATTTGCTCCAATAACGGCCGTCGATTAGTTCGGGGAAGTTGGTCCAGTTGTTCACCAATCCTTCTACCATCACAGGCGTTTTGCGACTCCATTGCTTGCCCACGCCTTGGAAACTTACGTTAAAGTCGAACCCGTTGTAGGCTGCGCCCAGGTTAAGGCCATAGATAAAGTGGGGCAACGAACCTTTAAGCGGCACGCGGTCGTACTCTGCCGAAATCTTTCCGTCGGGCTTTCCGTCGGGACCCGATATGTCGCGATACTTCAAGTCGCCCACGGTTACGTTGTTGTTAAGCTTCGGCGAGTTGTCAACCTCTTCTTGTGTCTGGTAAATTCCATCGCAAACGTATCCGTACCAGTTCATAAACTCGCTGCCTTCGCGGTTTATCTTCACGCCCGTAAACTCGGTTCCGCGCATGTTACCCATCTTCGAGGTATAGTCCGATAGGTTAAGTGCGGCCCAATAGTCCACTTTTCCCATTCTATCGCGCCACCTTAGTTCCAGGTCGAAGCCGTTGGTGTGCATGTCGCCAGCGTTAACGTCAGGGTTTTCGTAGCCCAAGAAGATGGGGATTTGCACAGGCAAGAGCATGTCGCGTGTTTTCTTGCGATAGTAATCGAAGGTTATGCCGAGGCGAGCATCAAGCAAACGGGCATCAAAACCCATGTCCCACGTTTCGGTTGTTTCCCAAGTGATGTCCTTAACGGCGTACTTCACTTGTGCCGCAGAGGGTACCGTTACGGGCGTTGTGCCGTTAAGCAGCAAGGCCGAACCAAACCTGATGGACGATTGATAGGGGTAATAGCTGCCTATACGTTCGTTACCCAGCTGACCATAAGAGGCGCGCAGCTTGAAATGGTCCATCCACCGCACGTTGTCTTTAAAGAAATTCTCTTCAGAAATAACCCAACCGGCCGACACCGAAGGGAAGGTTGCCCAGCGATAATCCTTATGGAAACGCGACGAGCCATCGTAACGTATGTTGGCTTCGAGCAAGTAACGATTGGCGTAAGCATAGTTTACGCGTGCAAATGCCGAACGATAGGAGTATTCAAGGGCGTTACCGCCGTTGTTTCTGCCGTCTCGTGGCGAGAGATCTAGGTAGGGAAAGGCCGAGAGTTGGAACTTATCGCCACTGGCCCACAGGTTTTCGTCGCGCATATAATAGTATTCGAAACCAACCATTGCGGTGAGGCTGTGCAGTCCGAAGTCGTGTGTGTAGTTGGCCAAGGCCTGTGTGGTGATGTCGTAGTGTGTGTTTCGCGTCTCGGTTAGCGAGGTAGTGCGAAATCCGCCCACATGTCCTGCCGGCGTTAGTGGGTCGTCGGCACGCGTGTAAGTCACCTCCTTATTAAAGTCTTTCACGTTATGGAAGGTGAAATTGGGTGCTGCCACCAGCGAAATGCGCAGTCCTTTGAGCGGTTTCACCACCAATTCGCCCTTGGCGGCAATGCTATAATCGGACGTCTTTATCGTTCCGCCCTCGTTAATCTTGGCCAAAATGTTCTCGCCGTCCTTCACATCGCCATAGTTTCCGTTGCGCCAATAGGCGGCGTAAATGGGCGGAATGTTGCGCGCACCACTTTCAAAGGGGTTGTTATGGGGCGTTGTCACCTTGCCATAAGCAAAGTTAGCATCTACATGTGCCTCCAAATAGGGGTTGATGTCAAGGTCGTTGTTCAATCGGGCGATGTACCTTTCAAAGTTGCGGTTGGCATATAGTCCCGTGTTCTTGTCGTAACGGAGCGACAGTTTGGTGCGAACGTTCTTGCCGCCACCCATAATATTGAGCGAGTGGGTTTGCTGCGAGGCCGTGTTTTTAAACAGATAGTCTTCCCATTGCGTGATGGGATACTTGTCGGGGTCGGTGGCGTTGTTGCGTTCGTAATTGTCTATTAAGTCCTTTGCGTATGTTTGGTATTCGCCTCCCGTAGGATTGTCGTTGTAATGCGTTTCGTTTACCATCTGCATAAAGCGTTTCCATCCCACATACTTGGGCAAAACGGTGGGCTTGGTGAAAGCCTGTTCGAACGAATAGTTCAGACTTACCTCGTTGTTCTTTGCCCTTTTGGTGGTGATAAGTATAACGCCAGCTGCCGCGCGCGAACCATAGATGGCAGCCGATGCCGCATCTTTAAGCACAGAGAGCGTCTCCACGTCGTCGGGGTTTACGTTGGCGATGTCGCCAGGCACACCATCAATAATTACTAGCGGGCTAGTGTCGCTGATGGTTGTAACGCCACGCACCAGCAAAGAGGGCTTGCCGTCGGGCGTTCCGTTGTCGCGCGTAACGGTAAGACCCGCTGCCGCGCCCTGCAAGGCCGTAGAAAGGTTGGTGGCATGCGCGTTGGCGATGTCTGTTGCACCAACCGAGGCGATACTTCCCGTAAGGTCTTTCTTCTTCATCACGCCGTAGCCCACCACAACGAGGTCGTCGAGCATCTTCACATTATCATCTAGCGTAACGGTCATGTTTCGTTGGGCCACCACCTCTTTGTCTTTCATCCCGATGAACGACACCGTAAGCGATGTTCCCACTGGCACGTTAATCGAGAAGCGCCCGTCGATGTCGGTCACTGCTTTCTCGCTCGACCCCTTGGCTGTGATGGTTGCTCCCACCAGCGGTTCGCCGTTAGCATCGTTCACCGTACCTGTTACGGTGGTGTTGTTGCTTTGTAAACTAGTATAGGGTTTGCCGTTGTTATGTGGCAAGCGATTGTTTTCGGCCATTGCGCCTGCTGGGTTAAGCAAGCAAAGGCAGCCCAAACTCCACATCAGGGTTAGGCGCGAAGCGTTTCGACAACAGCCGAGCAGCTTCGTTCGGTCGTTTTGTAGTAAACAATTCATTCTAGGTTTCTTTGTTTTTAGTTATAACATTTTAGTTGGTGAGGTTTTGAGTTTTTTAGTTTATAAGTTGGTGAGGTGGTGAGTATTTTTAGTTTATAAGTTTATGAGGTGGTGAGTGTTTTAGTTTACAAGTTGGTGAGGAGGTGAGGTTTTTTAGTCTATAAGTTTATGCCGCGGTAAGTTTTTTTGTTTATAAGTTCGTGAGTTTAAAAGTAAACTAGCGGACTCCTTCTCTCGTTAAATTCAAACACAGGCAACTCTTAAAGTTATGAACTGAAGAAACATGAACTCAAAAACGCACTACCTTAGCAACTCATCAACTTACGAACTTAAAACCTCATAAACTCACAATCTAGATAACCACAGCCGTTCCGCTAACAGCCACCATGAGCATGGAGCCGTTTTGTCCAACGGTTTCGTAGTCTATGTCTACGCCAACAATGGCGTTGGCTCCCATTTCTTGGGCGCGCCGTTGCATTTCGGCTAGCGAGGTGTCTTTGGCCTCGCGCAAAACTCTCTCGTACGAGCTGCTACGTCCGCCGATAATGTCGTGGATTCCTGCCATGAAGTCTTTAAAAAGGTTGGCACCGATAATGGTTTCGCCTGTCACTACGCCCTTATACGCTTGTATGGGGCGTCCTTCGATAGTGGGGGTTGTGCTTATTAACATACGTCTTTATATATAATAATGTGTTCGTTTAGAAACTTTCTGATTGTTTGGGTGTGTTCTCATGTATTTGGTTAGCCTGCTTCTTGCCTCACGACAATGGTTATATACAAAACCTTGTTTTTAATTATCGTGCACAAAGATAAGGATATTTTTCGATTTAAAGGCAAGTAAGCAGGTAAGTTTATCAGTTTATGAGTTGGCGAGTTGGTAAATTCACGTGTTGGTAGGCTTATGGTGATGCGTTGATGAGTAAGCAATACTCTCGGTCATTCACTTCAAAGCAGAGGGGTTAGTTCCATCGTTCCTTCTCTCTTGGACGATGTTTTTGATTAGTGTTTTGCCAAATTGTCACACACAAATGCCGTTTTGTCACGCCCCTTTAAGTTGGTACAGAACTTGTGTATAATCAGGTGTAAGCCAAGGCGAAAGCCAAAGCAAAGAGATAAACAATAAACAGAAACAACTTATAAATATAGGAGATATGATTATGTTACCAGTAATGAAAAGGAATTCTTGGTTGCCCGAAGTGTTCGACGACTTTTTGAACAGCAACCTTATGCCACGCGCTAACGCCACGGCTCCCGCCATCAACGTATTGGAGAACGACAAACAATATACCGTTGAGCTTGCCGCTCCTGGCTTGAAGAAGGAAGATTTCAGCGTAAACGTGAACGAAGACGGCAACCTCTCCATCAAGATGGAGCAGAAAAGCGAGTCGACCGACCAAAACGAAAAGACGCATTACCTGCGCCGCGAGTTCAGTTACTCGAAGTACGAGCAGACCTTGCTCTTGCCCGAAGACGTAAACCGCGAGGCTATCGCCGCTCGTGTAAACGATGGTGTGCTAACGGTAGACCTGCCTAAGGTGCAGAAAGAGGAGCAAAAGCTGTTCCGCTCGATACAAGTAGACTAAGCTTGCACCACAGCACAAAACGTTTTCGCTTAGCCAATGGCTAATACGTAGAGAGCGCGGTGTATGGCTAACTCTTCGACATGTTAACGTGCAAATTCGTTAACTTGTCGACAAGAAACAGAACACTCGTAATTTTAGTTTGATTGATATTTAGTTTTATTTGGTAGATTTAGTTTTCCGTAGGTCCGGCGACAGCGATGTCGTCGGACCATTTATTTTTGCATAACCCGCAAAACAGGCCAATAACCCCAACATACAGGCAAGCCAATGTAACAACAAGGCGAGTTTTTAGGCAGAGCAATATGCCACATTTGTAAAGAAGTTTTCAGCTTATTTAAAAAAGTCCAACTAAAATTTGGTACTTTCAGTTATAATTTGTATTTTTGTAATTAGAATTATAAACTTCATATTTGGCGTTACACCGCGCGCCATTTTCTCACTTCTTCTATCCTAAGGCAAGCTGAGGAATGGCTGCAAAAATGGTTAATTGCCCATTCATAAAAATCTTTTTCACTACAAGAAACGTCCCGTATATTGCGTGAGCAACATACGGGACAATGTTTATTGGGACATATGAGGAGAATGTTTGCGAATGGTTAACGGGTGGACGACTTGACAAGTTAACGAGTGGACGAGAGAGTTGATAAGTTTCCAAGTTAACGAGAGGCTTTTAAGTTAACTAGGCAACAAGTTAACGGGCTAACAAGTTTGTAGGCACAACCATCTTCTCACCCTTTCAGTCTTTCACCCTATCCACTTTAAAAGTCGCAGTCATCTTTTCTCCTTAAACCTAAACAATGCCCTCTAAAATTTGGGTTTATCTGAACTTATTCGTATTTTTGCAACAGACATTAATAATATATGCGTTTTGAAATAACAGAGATTGAAGACTTATCGGGAAGCGAAGCGCATATCTACACTGTTCGAATTGAAGGAGAAACCTACACCCTGCTGGAACAATTCTTTGAAGAAAACAAGATGTACGAAGAGGATCTAAACAAGATGTTAAACAAAATGATGGTTATGGCCAAGCAAACGGGTTGCAAAAGAGACTTCTTTAAGGAGGGAGAAGGCGTATGGGCAGATGGAGTTGTGGCTCTTGCAGCAGGTAAACTACGACTATATGGGATGTATTTCAACAATATGGTTGTGCTGTTTGGTGCTGGCGGATATAAAAATGTAAGGGCATACCAAGACGACCCACTCCTTAATGCACGAGCAGAACAGATGAAACGCATCGCTTCTGAGATAAACAAAGCCATTCGCGAACGAACTATTAGAGTTAACGACGATGGCACATTAGACACCGAAGACTTTGAGCAACATGACTAGACTAATAAAAGCGCGAGGGAAACTCGCCGAGTTGCTTTCTCAAAACAAAGGGAAAGACCTCTCGAAAACCAGAAACAAAATGCTCTTAGCCGCAAAGTTGTGCGCGACCTTGCGCAGCAAGGACATTACGCAGAAGGCGTTTGCAGAGATGATGGGCAAAACCGAGTCTGAAATATCAGACTGGTTGTCGGGCGAACGCAACTTTACGGTAGACACACTCACTGGAATAGAACAGGTACTGGGGATTTCTCTTCTCAACACACAAAGCATGAACGTTTGCCAAGTGCCGAGAAACGCAGTAAAAACGAATGTCCTTTCTTCGCTAACAATGGTATGCACGTCTGCCGAACGGGTAGCCTTAGTGGGAGGAAAGCAAGTTGTAACGAATACTAAATTGAAAGTGGGCTAACGATGGAATTACAATATAGTATATTAAATATGGTGGAAAGCCAATACAGATTCAACTACGACTTCGACTATTCAACGATAGAAAAAGAGCGTGTTTCCATCGAAATGGGACACGATATCAAGACCTATCCCGAACGAGAAGAGATTGTGGTAGACTTAAACGTGTATATCATGGCCAGCAAAGAGTTGGTTTGCCAGGGTGTAAGGGCCACATTTAATGTCACGCCCTTCAACGACTTTGTGCAAGAAACCAACGAAAACGAGATAAAGGTGAGCCAACCAGCACTCATCGACACGTTTGTTGGCGTTGCGATAGGGGCCGCTAGGGGCATGCTGGTAAAGAACTTGCACGGCACAGACTTACAAAACATCATTTTGCCACTTGTACCTATGTCCCTTATCAGAAAGAACATCACAAAAGGCAAGTAGGCCTGCCCCGACAACATAGCAACATTCGGCCACATCTTACACATATACAGCAGTTGGCGCATGGTTCAATAAAACCTATTTTAAAGGTCTTATGCAACCATGCGCCTATATATATAATAAGGTGTATAGGGAGTTGCAGCCAAACTTTTAAATGCACATTGCACAAAGGAGGGCGACATCAAGCTTATACTTTCCATTGCCCAACGTACAAACACACCCATCTTCTCGTGGCCTAACCCCTCCGCGTGCCACCTCCTACCTCACACTTTGCTACCACAATACTGCCCGATGAAACAGACATTACCAAAGCCATCGGAGATGTAATAAAGGAAAGGACGATTGGCGGTGAAGTGAAATTCAGTGGGGTTAATGCAAGCAGACAGCGAGGCTACTTGCATAAAGCTACCCGAAACGGCACTTGTCCCCTCCTCATCTAGCTTAAATTCCGTCTGTTGAACCACGTCGTCCAATTTCAATGGCTTTATACTCATATTGCTAAGATTGGCTTGTTGCGAAAACGCCTGTTTGATGCCAACCCTCGAAAGGAACGGTTTGAGGGCGACAGAAGTTTTTAGCGTGATGCGTGGGATATGCACATAGAACTCGTTGTAATCGTGCAAGCCTTTGTCTATCATGCCAAACATCTGCACATTAAGACTTTTAAGTAAGTCTGCAACAGAAAACCCTTTGTTAGGAAGTACCATCGTGATGTAGAATTGGCCTTTGTAAGGCATACGTAAGGCAGAACATGTGTTGTTGCTCATACCCTTAAAGGTGTTCTCCCTATCGTATCCGTTCATCATCCACACACTGTCAATCCGCCCATCCGCGCAGTAAAATGGGGCTTTCTTGGTGAATTCGGGTTCAAAAGGTTCTGCCCAACGGGCTCTAAACACAATGGCATTGACCAAGCACACCTGCACATCGGGCGACAACTTCAAGGGTATTTGCTTAATTTGCCCTTCCGTTTGTTCATCAATCCACCTGCTTATACTTCGCTGTAAGTAATCAGTATCAAAGGCCGAGATGGTTTCGGCAAAATAATTGTGTTCAAGCACATTCTTAAAAGAGTGTTTTACGGCATCTGTTCCCATAACAGCCAAAAGGTTGGCCGTATGCATGTAGTCGCGTGTTTGTTCCAATTCTGTTTTTATTTGTTTGCGTTGAGCAATGATAAAAGTACGATTTAGCTCATTCACGCGCTGCAAATCGCCTTCCGCATAGCCCAAGGCCTTACTTATTTCTGCTAGTGTTTCGCCATCAGTTCCGTTGTTTAGCATGTTCAAGCTATAAACAACGCCCATAGGCGAAAACACCATACTGCTATCAGGATGCGCCTGCACCATTGCTTGGAATAGGCGAATACCAAACTGGTTGCTACCTGTAACCAGCTGTTTCTCTGCATCATTCAATTTGAAATCCACGTCAGTTACTTCCGCAACGTCTTTCAAACGCTCGCGACGAGGTGCTGCACAGGCCACGCATAGTGCCAGTAGACATGTAAATAAGGTTGTTTTCATGATGGTTTAACGTTTAAGTTGTTAGTTGGTTTAGTTGTAATGAAAGTAGCGAAGAGTCGCTTGGCACCGTTTATCTTACCGCTTGGAACCACAATATTGCCCGATGAAACAGACATTGCCAAAGGCATCGGAGATGTAATAAAGGAAAGGACGGTCGGCAGTGAAGTGAAACTGGGTAGCAATTTCGTCCTCGCCTTTTACAAGAAACCGCGTTGTTGTGGTCGACACAGCAGTTGTTTCTTTCTCGTCCACCTTTAATTCTGTTTGTTGCAACACATCATCCAACATCAATTGCTTGCCACTCATCTTGCTTAAATTGGCTTTATGCGAGAACGCCTGCTTGATTCCTACTTGTGTTAGCAAGAATTTAAGGGAGACAGAGTATTTAAGATAGATGCGCGGAATGCGTATATGAAACTCGCCGAAACTTTCCATATCGCGGTTAATCTGATGCAATGTCCGAACATTAAGACATTTTACCAGACTGGCAAGAGTGTTTCCCTTGGACGGGAGCAACAGCGTGATGCGGAATTGCCCACTATATGGTAAACATAATGCACTAAAAGACGTGCCGTGCATTCCTCTAAAAGTTTCTTGATTGGCGTATTGAGACATCATCCATACACTATCTACACGCCCATCTTCACAATAAAACGGAACTTTACGGGTATGTTTGGCATCGAAACTCTTTGTCCATTGGGCACGGAACACAATGGTATTGACAAGGCAGGCTGGTGCATCGGCCGACAAATGCAAGGGTATCTGCTTTACAACCCCTTCTGTTTGTTCGTTTATCCATTGGTTGGCGCATTGTTGCAGAGCCGTGATGGAAGTCTCGGAGATGTTTTTTGCGAAATAACTATGTGCCAAAGTATCTTTAAAAGTGTCTTTTATCGCGTCATCGCCAATAGTTGCAAGGAGGTTCACCGTGTGCATATAGCTCAACTCTTGCTCGGAGCCTATGTGTCGTTGCTTACGTTGAGCGATGAGAAAGGTTCGGTTAAGCTCATTCACGCGCTGCAAATCGCCTTCCCCATAGCCCAAGGCCTTACAAATTTCTGCTAGTGTTTCGCCATCGGTTCCGTTGTTTAGCATGTTCAAACTATAAACAACGCCCATAGGCGAAAACACCATGCTGCTATCAGGATGCGCCTGCGCCATGACCTGGAAGAGACGAATACCAAATTCATTGCTACCATCTACCAGTTTTCTTTGGCTCTCATCTAGAAAGAAACTCACTTCCGTTTTCTCCGCAACGTCTTTCAAACGCTCGCGACGAGGTGCTGCACAGGCCACGCATAGTGCCAGTAGGCATGTTAATAAGGTTGTTTTCATGATGATATGGCATTTAAGTTGTTAGCTATTTAGGATTAAAGGCGGTGCGGACTTTTAAGGTTGTTCGCCTTGAAGAGCAACATTTTCTGCTTTCGCCAAGCACATAGCTGAGGGCTGCACTTGGCGAAAGGCGAGGTTTGTAAAGGGCCATTGGCGGCTTGGGGCGGTGCCTAAACATGCGGTGGGGCATTGTTTAAGCGACACGACAAGCGAAGTATGCCCTTTGTTTTTAGGCCTGTCCGATGGCGCTTAGCCACCCGCAGTCATCCGTTTGTTAAGCTGGAACAGCGACGGCAGCAGCACAAGCAGCGAGCAGAACAAGCCCATGTACATCAGTTTGTTGTCGCCGTGAAACAAGTCGATAAGCTGTCCGTCGTTCATTTCTGGCATCAGCTTGTACATAGTGTAGGCCACCGTGTTGTTAACCCAATGCAAGGCAACCCCAAGCACGATGCTGTGGGTGCGACAGTAGAGCCACCCCAATAGCAAGCCCATAACAAAGGCGTTGGCAAACTGGGCCACATTGCCGTGCACGGCACCGAAAAGCAGGGCCGAAACAACGATGGGTATCCAAGGCAAACGATAGTTGAAGTAAGCCATCAGACTGCGCAAGATGGCTCCGCGAAACACCAACTCTTCGGCCACAGGAGCCAATATGCCGAGCGCAAGATAGCCCCAACTGCTGCCCATGATGCTTTCGAAAAGATGTTTAACGTCTTCGCTCATGGTGATATTCAGCTGTTCGTACAGCCATTGCAGGGGAAGTATGGCGCCCAAACCCGCAAGGATGGCCCAAACTAACGCGCCCCACGGCTTTTGTTGAAGGTAATAGCGCGATATGGGCGCCCACTTGCACCACACAAAGAGGGCGATAAGGATGACACTGCTCACTACACTGCTCAGCGTTAGGGCTTTGGCACCACTGCTCAGCGTTAGGGCTTTGCCACTGGCAGATGGTGGGTATTTTATCGAGTCGCCGAGGTAGAGTGCCACGAGCGAAACCACAAACTGCACGGCGATGAATGCCACAAGGTAGCCTAGCACGTTGAGAATAAGCCTGTTGTTCTTTTCCATATATTGTGTTTGTTTTAATTTATCAATGTTTGTCTACCAGCCGTTTAAATGGCATAAAAGCCTCATCCTTGCCTTGTTTCCTTTTGACGAGGGGCAGACGTAAAGCCCATCACACGTTTTGAACGAGCCTTCTTGCCGCCTCTTCATCTTCTTTCATCTTCGCTTTCAGCTGGTCTATCGTGTCGAATTTCACTTCGGCACGAATGCGGTCCACAAATGCGATGCGCATGTTTTGGCCGTAGATGTCGGCCGAGAAGTCAAGGATGTTGGTTTCGATGGTTACACCCTTGCCGTTGAAAGTGGGGCGATTGCCGATATTGGTCATGCCCATCAGTGGGCGTTCGTGGCCTTCAACCTCCACCCATGTGGCGTAAACGCCGTTTTGAGGGAGCAGTTTTTGAGGGTTTTCTACCAGCAGGTTGGCCGTGGGAAAGCCCATTTTGCGCCCCTCTTGAAAACCCGGCACAACCTTTCCACCTAGCGAATAGGCATAGCCCAACAGCGCATTAGCCTGTTTTACACGTCCTTCGAGCAGATGATTACGTATAGCCGACGAGCTGACGTGCACCCCATCGGGTTCAAATTGCGGTGCCTCTACCACCTGGATGCCCAGCATTTCACCATATCGGCAATAGTCTTCGAAACCTTCTTCGCGGTTATGCCCAAACTTATTGTCGTAGCCGATAACCAGTTGGGCCACGTTGAGCCGTTCTTTCAGCACCCGCTGCATAAACTCGCGCGCCGTAAGTGCGGCCATGTTCTGGTCGAAATTCAGCACCATTACATGGTCGATGCCTGTTTCGCACAGCAGTTTCTGTTTCTCTTCGGGCGTTGAAAGCAGCTTAGGAACAAACGATGTTTGCACCACTTGGCGCGGATGTGTGCCAAAGGTAACAACCATCGAGGGCATGCCTTGCCCCTGAGCCAACTGCCGAACATGGCTTATCAGGTAGCGATGGCCTAGATGCACGCCATCGAAAAAGCCGATGGTGGCCACGCAAGGAGGGGTGTTGTATGTGTGCATGGCGTTAGGCGGGGTTGGTTAATGGGGCTTTGGGTTTCAGCCTGCGCCACACTTCGCCCACCCACATCACGACAGACGTTGCGCCGATGATTGCCGCCCACTCTGTGAACGACAGCGGAACGGTGCGGAACATACGTCCGCCGAAAGTGACAATGAGCCATTGTCCGGCCAAGATGAGCAGCAGAACGAGCAGCAATCCGCGGTCGGCATAAAGACGACGGAAGGTGCTGTGGTGCGAATTGAGCACCTTAGCGTTGAACAAGTTCCAGAATTGCAGCATCACAAAGGCCGTGAAGAAGATGGTTAGCTGGTGCGTATCTAGCTGCCCCCCGCTTTCGTTGCGGAAGTATATGAGCAGGGCAAAGAGCATGGCGAAGAACATCAAGCTGCAGAAAACGATGCCGCGAGCCATTGACGGAGAAATGATTGGGGCGGTTTGCTTGCGCGGACGCTCGCTCATCACTTCGCGTGTGGGCGGCAACGAGGCCAAAGCCATTGCCGCAAAGGTGTCCATAATGAGGTTTACCCAAAGTATCTGCGTTACGGTTAACGGCATCTGGGTGCCGATAATGGCGCCGCCAAGCACCAAAAGCAGGGCGGTGAGGTTTACCACTAGCTGGAAAAAGAGGAAACGGCGTATGTTGTTGTACAGCGAACGGCCCCACATCACGGCGCGTTCGATGGAGCGGAAGGAGTCGTCGAGCAGGGTCATGTCCGATGCCTCTTTGGCTACATTGGTGCCACTGCCTAGCGAAAGCCCCACGTGGGCGTGGTTCAGTGCAGGGGCATCGTTGGTTCCGTCGCCCGTAACTGCCACCACCTCGCCACGTTGTTGCAGCAGGTTAACCAGTCGTTGCTTGTCGGTGGGACGTGCACGCGACATCACTCGCAGCACTTTCACCCGTTCGTAGGCGGCCTCGTCGCTCAGCGCGGCGAAGTCGGGACCTGCTATTTGCGCCTCGATGGGCGTGTCTTTGTGCCATATTCCTATCTGTCGGGCAATCTCGATGGCCGTTGCAGCGGTGTCGCCAGTAACAATTTTCACCTCGATACCTGCATCAAGACATTCTTTTACGGCTGCGGGAACGTCCTGACGAATAGGATCGCTAATGGCTGCTACACCTTGAAGGGTAAGTCCCTGCATGAGATTGGCATCGGCAAAGTTTACTTCCACCTCGCCGGGCAATGGCTTATAGGCAAAGGCCAAGGTGCGCATGGCCTTGTTTTGGTAGCTTCTCAGCAGGTGGGTTGTGTCGTTTCGCTCCTCGTCGGTTAGCGAACAAAGGCCCATGATGGTTTCGGGTGCGCCTTTTACAAAGAGAAATCGCCGACCGTTTAGGGCGGCAACGGTGGCCATGTACTTGCGTTCGGTGGAAAAAGGCAGTTGGTTTTCTACCTTGCCAACGGCCCGCAGTTCACGATAATTATGCCCGTTAGACACCAACCACATCAGTAGGGCAATCTCGGTTGGGTTTCCTATGCCCGACGTAACGTTGTCTTTGGTTTCCAGATGGGCCGTGGTGTTCAGCGCAATGGCATCTATCAGTGGCGTTTCGGGCGCAAAAACGCGCAGCTCTGCCACCTGCATCTTGTTCTCGGTAAGCGTCCCCGTCTTGTCGGTACATATCACCGTAACGGTCCCCATCGTTTCGCAAGCGTGCAATTTGCGCACAAGGTTGTTGCTTTTAAGCATTCGGCGCATGTTCAATGCAAGGCTCAACGTAACGGCCATAGGCAATCCTTCGGGCACGGTCATCACCAACAGCGTTACGGCCATCATGAAATAGCGCAGCACAACCTCGGCCATGCGCATGTAGTCTTGGCCTTGCCAAAGGGGATTGGTAAACACGTCGTGGGCAAGGAACACGGCAAAAGCGGTAACGGCCACGGCAGAACCCACCTTGCTGATAAGCTTGGCCAGGTGGTCGAGCTGCTGATTGAGGGGCGTTTTCACGGCTGTTAGTTCGGTGGCCTTGCGTGCCACCTTGCCAATCTCCGTGTTATCGCCAATGGCTGTGACCCTTGCCAGGCCGCTACCATTCATCACCATCGTAGAGCGCAGCACCACATTGGTGGGGTAAGTGGCCTCTTCTTCGGCCACTTCGGGCGTTGCGTGCTTGTTGATGATGGGCTCGCCCGTGAGCGAAGACTCGTCGATCTGCAAGTCAGACGATTGCAGCAGCAGTCCGTCGGCAGGTATTTCGTCGCCCACTTCAATCACCATCAGGTCGCCAGGCACCACGTCTTTGCGCGCCACAGTGGTGGTTTGTCCGTTTCGGCGCACCTTTACGGGCTGCTCTTCGCCCAAGGTTGTAAGCACGTCGAACTTCTTTGCGGCATCTCTTTCAAAGTAAAAGCCGATGGTGGTGGCTAGGATGATGGCCAAGAATATGCCTATGGTTTCGAGAAACTCGCCGTTGATGAACGAGAAAACGAGCGAAACGGCAACGGCCACAAGTAGGATTTGGATGATGGGGTCGCGGTACTTGTCTATGTAAAGCGCCCAAAGCGAGGCTCGTTTCGGGGGTGTTAGCACGTTATATCCGTGTTGTTCACGGCTTTTCGCAACCTGTTCGTCGGTCAATCCTTTGTTGTCGAACTTCTCTGATGTCGTTTCTATACTCATTGATACGTCTATATAGTTGTGTATGGGGCACATTTCCCCAAGTATGCAAAGATACATAAAAGTGCTTGAACTTGATGTTGCCCACCTCATTTTTACGTCTTTTTGTCTTAATTGTTTGGATATTTGGTGCAAAACTACTACCTTTGCACTTGCAAACATACCCCATGAGGGTGGTTCGGGCTTTTAGCTCAGTTGGTTAGAGCAACAGACTCATAATCTGGAGGTCCTAGGTTCAAGCC
>ERZ773067.467-NODE-467-length-24716-cov-9.774300_pt1 | contig 24716 bp, 17 predicted proteins | sample MGYA00580622_ERZ773067 | MGnify/ENA primary metagenome ERZ773067 (study PRJEB29015, sample SAMEA2737998) | human oral metagenome | biome: human oral; feature: human-associated habitat; material: dental | place: China | collected 2113 ...
TCTCCTTTCTGCGTGAGCAACTCGGCCAGGAATTCCAGTTGCAACATATCTTGCATATACCAGCGCTTTTTGATTTGCAACGTCGCCACGCCCACTATGGCCGAGAAGAGACCAACGACAGTTGTTGCGAAAGCCACCTGCATGTTGTAGGCCATCGATGCTATATCGCCCGTTGACAAACCAACAAGCGCGGGCCCCATAGGAATTAGCGTACCCATGAGTCCGAGCACCGGTCCGAGTTTGGAGAGGGTACGCGAGGTGCTCATTTCCTTGTCGGCCGCTACTTCGAACTGTGATAGCAGACGTACAATGTGTGGCTCGCTGCCGCCGGCTTCGAGCATCCGATGAGCATAGGTTAGGAATGATGAAGAAGCGTTGTGCGGTAACCTATCGGCAAGTTCCGCAAGATTGTTGGCGGTGAGATTATCCAATTGTTCTTTCACCGCTTCTTGTGTTTTGCGAACGTTCATATACTGGCCGAAGAATGTGCCGACCAGCAATAGGGCTCTTCCGAAGAAGATGAGCAGAAGTACTATGACTGGTACTAGCAGGCCCGTGGAAATCCAAAAAAGGAAATCTGAGATGTAAGTCATTCGTATAATTTTGTTTGTTATGTTATTCTAAAATAGTTTCTCTGGAAGAGCAAAATAGGTCTCGGGTGCACTGTCCCAACTTTGGGAAAGCCAAAATAGAACTCGAGTGCAACGTCCCAGCTTTGGGAAAGCCAAAATAGAACTCGGGCGCAACGTCCCAACTTTGGGAAGACCAAAATAGACCCCGAGTGCAACGTCCCAGCTTTGGGAAAGCCAAAATAGAACTCGGGCGCAACGTCCCAACTTTGGGAAGACCAAAATAGGCCTCGGGCACACTGTCCCAGCTTTGGGAAGACCAAAATAAACCTCGAGTGCAACGTCCCAACTTTGGGAAAGATATTTTCATCTGCGCTTTCTTCCTTTCCATCGATTAATAATCAATCCGAAGATTATGCCCATTGTCAATAAAACCGCGAAGCCTAACGACGCGAGCCAATCCACACTCCCTACTCCTTTGTTTTGCGTGGTTCCGTTCACGGTGGCTATCACGCCGAGAATGGCAATGAGAACCAACGAGAGGAAGAGCGTTTCGAGTCGGAGTTCGTGCTCGGGAAGCAAACGGCGAAGCAACCATGTGCCCGCGGGAACAAAAACAAGAATGGCGCCGGCCATACCGTAGGCTATCAAACTGAACGAAGTACCGGGGAGGGCGAATATTACCTGAACCAGCATACTGAACACTACAGGAAATATCATGAGCCCGGGGAAAAACGTAAGCACCGTGAGGATGATTCGCATTCGTCGGCGCAGTTCAGCGTGCGGCCTCCTGCACGCTGAAAACACACAGAACGTGAGCTGCACAATGATGTCGACGCTCAACAAGACAGCAATGTCGCGCATTAGCGACTGGTTGGCCAGCCACGCACTGATTTGTGTCTTCGATTGCTCGATGGCATAACCCCATGTGAGAGCCGTGAACAGAGCTATCACAGCAGCGGTGACGAACATCGCACCTCGAGGAATGAACGTTTGCTTCAGCAGAAAACTGAAGCAAACCAGTACCATCAATATCGTCACTACGGTTTGCATCCGCCTTACTTACTTTTCTCCGTCGCGTCGTTGATTGCGATTGCGGCGCACAATAAATATCAAGCCCACAAGAACCACAACTACGACAATTCCTACAATTACATTACTGAGCACCCCTTTGCTCTGCTCCGTATTTTGCGATAGATTTTCCCTCTGCATCTTCATACCCTGCTTGCTGCCGGTGTCGCCTTGGCGTATCTTTTCGATATTGCCGTCGTAAAGACGTGCCGACGACTTGTCGGGCGCGCTCGAAACGATGTATTTACGCAGTTTGGCATTATTGCAAACGAAGCCCGAGCACGACGGACGGTATTTGTTCACCAATTCAACGTGTCTCTTTGCCAGTGTACCTATCTGTTCGCGGCTTGCCTTCCACATGCCCTTGCGAGCACTTTCGAGCATCACTGCCGTTATTTCTTCAATTGCAGCCGGGCTTTGCTTCTCGAAGAAAGCATCGGTTCCTAAGTTGTACTTGTCTTTGATATACACATCATACAGCTCGTTCCAGAATTCTTCGTCAATGGCCTTGGGTTTCATCACCTCCCATCCAAAGGTATTCTGCACAATAGCCGCAAATCCGGAAGCCGAACTTGCTCCACCTTTCATCTGTTCTTTTATGTAGGTTGGATTGAAGATGGTGGTGCGACTTTCCACGCCGATGGCTTCTTTCACTTCCTGCATGTGCATGTTATTTCGGTTGCGATAGTCGCTCAAATAGGCGTCGGGGTCTTTACCCGTCACTTTGTTCACAGCTAGATTCAGTCCACCCATAAATTCGTACACGTGGTCGAGGCTTAACGCACCCCACGTGTTGCTTTGGCGAGGCTGGACAACGACGTCTGTCCGCGTCAGTGCTGCCTCGAAAGCATATTCCTTGAATGCCTCCCAATTGTCGGCGTCGCCATAGAAGGCCCCCATGTTGTTAAGATACGTATCGGCTATCTCATCTCGCTTCTCCCAACGGTCGCCACTTAGAACCATAGCTTGTATGCCTGTGCCGTAGTTACCGTTGATGCCGCCAAACACACGGCGTGAGGCAAGCTCGCGAGCCTCTTTAGGAGATACGCCCTTATCGGTGAGCATACGTTCAGATTCTTTTACGCCCTCGGCAACCTGATTTTCGTACTTGTCATTCTTAGCAGCCGCGGCCATTTCCACGGCACGGTTAACGAGGAAGAGGCGCGATGCGGCGAGGTCGCGCAGCTGTCCGGAGGTTTGCACTACCACGTCGATACGCGGTCGGCCGAGTTCTTTCGAAGGAATCAGGCGCAAGTCGGACACACGACCGAACGCGTCTCTTACAGGCTCAACTCCGAGCATGTAGAGAATCTGTGCAATGGTTGCCCCTTCGGTTTCGATGAATTCACCGCTCCAGAGCGTGTAGCTCACCTTACGCGGAATACTGTCATTATGACGACGACGATACATGTCGATGGTGTTCTGCGCCAGTTCTTTTCCTTTCTCCCATGCCGTTTCACTAGGTGTAGCCTCGGCATTAATACCATATAGGTTACGACCTGTGGGCAAAGTGTTCGGGTTGGCTATAGGGTCGCCGCCCGGCGAAGGCATTGTAAATCCACCGTTCATAGCATTAACGATGCTCTCGAATTCCAGTCGCGGACTAATAAGGAGGTTAGTCTTGTACAGAGCCACGTTCTTAATTGTGCGCTCCAGCTCCATAATGGCAAAGGCAAGGTCTTTCTCTCGCTTGGAGTACTCAGGCTGCTTAGGCATCTTGCCCATCATAGCTTTCATCCCCTTCATGCCCTTAATACCTCCCATGGCAGCTGGTTTCTTGCTGTCTGTCTTTTCTTTGACCGCCATCATTTTCTTCTTCATTTCGGGCGGCATACTCTTCATATCCTTTATGCCGAGCATCTTGCCCATGGCTTTCATCATAGCGATAGATGGCGTGTTCTTTCCGCCTTTCTTACCCGACGAACTCATGCCTTTACCCATACCCTTGCCCATGCTCATCATCATGGCCATAGGATTCTTAGGTTGCGAGAGTTCCTCATATATCTTGCGTGCCTTGTCGAGTTCTTGCTGCGTGATGCGGCCCGTCTGACACACGAGAGCGTCGGTTCCTGTAGCCGGATTGACGAGCAGTCTGCCCACCAGAGCCTTTGCCGGCACAATATAGCGTTCGGTGAAAATCGGCTTATGCTTAAGAAGCGTCATATCGGCCCGCCCCATTGCACGGTCGATTCCGAACATGGAATAGGCTATCGGGTCGGTGCACATGGCATAAACGCTACTCTCGATGCGTGCCGGCTCATAGGGTACTCCCATCGTGTAGAGTTGACCGGTTATCTTTTCGGTGGCCAATTCTTCGGCGAAGTTTTCAATGCGCAAAATGTCGGCTTCACTGTAAGGTTTGTTCATAATACTATCGAGCCCGAGGTCGCGATGTATACCTAGCTTCACAGTCAGCGCCTTCACGGCCAATGCGGCTTGCACAACACCAGGTTGATGCTTAGCCATGCGTTCGTTGTACACCTTTATCTTGTCTTCTAGTTCGTGATAGGTGCTGCGTAGATTGCTCTCCATGAATGGTGCGGTGAGATAGGATTGAAGTCCGGCATACGACCGCCGCTTGGCAATAAGTCCTTCGCCTACGTTGCCGATGGTGTATATATAAAGGTGTGGTGTGGAGCCCACGAGGCGGTCGGGCCAATCTTGATTGCTTAGTGCAACCTGCCGCTTTGGAGTGAATTCAAGACTTCCGTGTGTACCGAAGTGTATAAGCACATCAGCCTTAAAACCGTATTGCATCCACAAGTACGATGCTATATAATTGTGCGGAGGCGCGGCATCGGTGCCATGAGCAATCTTAAAGGCGTCGCCGCCTCGACCGGCTGCATTCTGTGGCATTAGAACGATATTGCCGAACCGTAGTCGAGGTACTCCCAGCTTACCGTCGGACGTGCTCATGTAATCTCCGGGGAAGTCACCGAAAGTCTTTACCACCTCGGCATATTTCTCCGGGCGCAAAGTTTTCTTCACCCAACTTTCGTATTGCTGCCTGGTTATCATTTCGGGTTTAGCGGTTTTCATGAATCGATCGGCCGCGCCCTCAGCATAGGTTCCAAGTACGGCGCCTTGTTGCTGAATTAGCTGTTCGAGTTGTTCGGCAGATGCGGGCAATCCGCTAACGTTATACCCCTCGGCCTTGAGTTTGAGCAGCAGATTATAGAGCGAGGGTACTACTTCCATTCCGCTTGCCGTAAGTGCATTCTGCCCCGGCCCTTTATAGTAGTAAATGGCAACACGTTTCTGTGCGTTGGCTTTGTGGCGCAGGGCGATGTATCGGTTAACCGTACCGACGAATGTTTCTAACCGTTCGGGAATGGCAGCCACGTATTCCAGTCCGTCTTTGCCCATATAGTGACCGAATAGGGTGAACGACCGTAGTGCACCGTCAATCTCGGGCATCACCACGCTTTGCGACAGGAATCCGCCTCCCATTCCCATCTTGTCTTTCTCCCATTCGTCGACAGATTTATTTACGTTGAGCGGCGCGAATAGCGGAACGTTTTTCGCTTTAAGAAACTGCACCACATTGTCGCCCATCCGTCCGTGCGCCATGTTTATAACCGCTGCCAGAGGGATACTGTCGGCATGACCTCCCTCTATAAATTCGCGTATCGAGTTAACAGGATAAACCACATTACCGGTAGATTCGAGTTTGGCGATAAGCTCGCGAGGTTCGCCCATCTGTCCGGTTATAATAACGGCCGGAGCGGCATTTTTCCACAAGCCTTTTTTACGAAGAAACGACTGATACCGGGCCACTGAAGGGAATTGAATATCCTCGCCGTCTTCGTTCTGGAGGTTGGGATGATATAGCAATCCCGACTCGCGTTCAACTAATCGTCCGGGCTCGGGTGCGTAAATAATCTTCTTGTCTACATATCGGCGCACGTAGCTAAGCATGTTGCGATAGTTTTCCTGTCCGCCGTTGGCTATGTAGCGCGAGAGCGTGTCGGCCGTCACCGAGTCGAGTGTGGTGAAATCGTTCTCCGGATTGGTTATCATCGTGCTCACGATGGGCGTGCCTTTATCTACGGCAGCCTCTATTTGAGTGCGTTGCTCTTCGGTGAGTCGCAAGCCCATGGCTTCGACGAACACGGCGTCGTAGCTGTCGATATTCTCCAGCTCGTCTACTCCCACGGATGAGATTTTGATGAGTGGGTTGTCGTTGGCCTTGGCGATATGACCGAGGGTGATGGCCTGATAGTTCACGAAAGCAATCTTCGTGGTGCCGAACCAGATGTTCCATGCCACTACGCCAAGGGCGATGAGCACCAGACCGACGGTCGAAAGGATTATTTTCTTCTTCATAAAAACTGATGTTCTATTATGCTTTATTCTGATGGCGCACGTGGCGCGTAATTATCGTGAATGACAAGTCGTATACTTGTCGACTACAACTCGTATACTTGTGGGGCACAAGTCGTATACTTCTCCCGAGCCACTACTCACCACCTAAACATATCGGCTATGTTAACCGAAAGTGTGGCAACGTAAGTGATGCCATTATAAGGCAACTGCACGGCTGAATCGGCGGCTGTATCTTTGAAGTTGAACAGGTTGTCTATCATGAAACCGAGACTTATGCCGCGGGGTAACTCGGAACGCAGATTGACCGAGCATACCGTGCGCGGGTCGTAGACTGTTTTTATATACGACTTAGCCTTACTGTCGTAAGAATAACGCGTGATGCGCGACGCCCAGTTGTTGTTGATTGATATAGACTCGGTAGTCTTCCCGAACTTATGCTTGTATTGCAGATTAAGACGTGCGCTGTGCGGACGGAGCCAGGACATGTTATAACCATCGCGCTTATTGTAGTCGTACACATAGGCGTAGGCTCCGGAAAGCGAGAGGCCGAAAGACGTCCGATAGTTTGCCGTGGCTTCGATACCGGTGGTTTTGACGTCAAGGGCGTTCACATAGCGCATGCTGTAAGACTTCTCGGGGTCTACATACTCATAGGCTATCTTGTTTTTGTATCGGTTGTGATAGGTTGATACGGCCACGTTGAGCGCACGGAAGTTGTATTCAGCCGATACCGATATCTGACTGCCTTCTTCGGGCTTAAGATCTTTATTTCCATACATCATAATACCTATGCCGCCCATGTTGAATTCCTGATAGAGCTCCTTAAGATTGGGCATGCGGTAGCCGCGTGAATATCCGGCACGCAAGGTTATGCGCTCGATGGGCCGATAGAGTAGTGAGAGTTTCGGCGTGAAATGGAGATTGTAATGCATACCCTTGTCGGCACGGAATCCTAGTACTATATTCAGGTTGTCGGTTATGTGCCAATCTTCCTGGATGCAGGCCGAGAATTGGTTCATGCTCACGTCGGCCGTGTCTTTCATGAAGTAGTGCTTCAGTCTCTCCCTTGCGAAGTCTATACCTCCACTTAGAGTGTGGCGACCGAAAGTGCCGGTATAGTAGAGCCGAAGCACGTCGTTGATGTTTCGATACACCTTTTCGCGCAGGTCTACTAGGTCGTAGACATTATTCTTCACATACACGTCTCTCAGGAATGAGAAGTCTATACTCTGGCAGTCGTCTATATGCCATTTCAGCTTCCCGCTCAGCGTGAGGTCATCGTAGCGAAGATGGAAGCGCTTGCCTCTATTCGACGGACGCGTGTTGCCGTAGTAGGAACCGCGTAAATCGAGGCTTAGTCTATCGGTGAATCGGTATACGAATTTCTGCGAAAGGTCCATGATACGATAACCATAAATAGAAGTCTCTTCCGCATCGAGCGTATCGCGCTTTATTGTTCCGTCGGGTAGGATGGTTTCGCGTGTTTTTCCTTCCTTGTCTTTTATCGTGTAGGTGTCCCGCCGGCGGAATCCGTAGCTAGTGAGCGATAAGAATCGCTTCAGATTCACGCCCGCCGATACGGCATACGATTCTCCATTGAAACCTGCATAACGGGTGAGGACACTGGCATCGAACGGACGGAGACTCTTCTTGGTGATAATGTTGATAACGCCGCCTATAGCTCGGCTGTCATAAAGCGTCGAAGCTGCCCCGCGCACTACCTCAACGCGCTCTATATTGTCGATGTTGAATCGGTTGTAGTCTATATTGTTTGCTCCTCCCTCGCCGCTGATGCGCTCTCCGTCGATGAGAAAGAGTACAGCTTTGCTGTCCATGCCCTGGTAGGTTATCTCCGTGGCCTGGCTCATACTGTTGTAGAAAAACTGTATGCCGGGCAGTGTGTTCTCGAGCAGCGTCGTAAGGTCGGGCGGATTAATAGCGGCAATTTCTTCTCGCGATATTACACGTGTTATCACCGGTACATCTTTCAGCGGATGTTCACTACGCGTGCCTGTAACCACAACTTCGTCCAAATTGGAGTCGGATGGGCGCAGACTCACCTCTATTATATTGCCATCCGGACTGTCTATTCTTATCCGTCCGGTTGAGAATCCCACGCAGCTCACTTTCAAAGTGAATGCGTCTGTGCTCTGCAAAGTCAGCTTGAATTCGCCTCGCGTATTCGTGCCGACGCTGATATTGGTTTTCTCTACAACAACTGATGCACCTGCAAGCGGATTACCGTCTGTATCGGTTACCACGCCGCGCACAATACGTTCTGCGGGCAGCGACACGACATCGGAGCCTCGCATGCCGAGTGCCCATAACAAGGCAAACGACAGGAATAAAATAATCCTGGTCATGTTTTTCTTAGCCTTTAAAAAGGCGGGTGCACTTAAGGATTTCAGGCACACCCGCATGTTTACTTTGTCTTGGTTTGAATGAATCTCTCCCGGACTAGGGGAAAGATTCATACTAGTTTAGGGGGATAGAAGCTATCGGTCTATTTTATTTGGAGTTCTTCACGAACTTGTAGGTGAAGGTTGCAGTTTTCCTCTTACCAGTCTTATCCTTCAGGTCGGTGAACTGAATGAGGGCATAACTTCCGTCCTTGAACTTAACAATGAATACGGGTGTTTTCTTCGGGTCGGATTTCGACATCGTGAGCTCATATACCCCCATCTTCACCTTGTGCATCCAATAATAAAGGCCCATGTTCACATAGTTCAACATGTAACCCAGCACTGCTGGTTTGGTCATCATACCACTCATGTCATAAATCAAATAGGCTTTTGTGTCGCTTGCCCACTTCACTTTCTCCGGCAGAGTCTTGATGGTTTCAATGTCGGTAGTGTCGCTCATATAAGCCTCGCCACCATTGGTTTTAATGTCGTAGATGTGGAAAGCCAGATGCCATTTTGCAGGAGCATTGTCCTTACCAGCCTCAATGGTTTTCGTTATTTTGTACTTTCCGAACCTATCAGTTTTTTCACCATCATCCGAATACGTGCGCCATTCCTTGGCACTCACATCTTTTCGTATAGCCGTATCGCCCGTTTCGAGGTTCACATAAACCCACTTGTCGTAGTCGGGGAACATATTATCCTTCGTACCTTCATTTTGAGTTACAACCTCTAAAGACTTCTTAATAACCGTCGGTTCGTTCGGCGTAGGAACAGGGTCATCTCCTCCACACGAGGAGAACACAAACGTTGATAGGCATAAAGCCCCTAGTAAATAATTAAATTTCATGTTTTAAAGATTAAGATGATAAAAATTTTGGATGCAAAATTACGGTGCGCCAAAATCTAAGGCAATACTCAAAAAGAGGTATATCCCCATAATCATATCTAGGTAGAAAAGTCCCCTAGAGAAAGGCATTCATACCTACTCGATACCATCGCCGGGAATAGTTAATGCGTTCTTTGGCTTTCCTGAAATAATATTCTACTTTTGCTCGTGTTAAATACAAAATAGGTATTTGTTATTCATTTTTTACTCATTTAATACATCACAAAATTATGGTTGTAGATTATAAAAAGCTAGGGCTCGTGAACACACGTGAAATGTTCAAGAGGGCCATCAATGGCGGATATGCCATTCCTGCATTCAATTTCAACAATCTCGAACAGTTGCAGGCCATCATCAAGGCTTCTTCCGAATTGAAATCGCCCGTGATTCTACAGGTTTCGAAAGGTGCCCGAAAGTATGCCAACCAAACCCTGCTGCGCTATCTAGCCGAGGGAGCTGTTGAATACGCAAAAGAAATTGGATGCCACCACCCCGAAATCGTTCTGCACCTCGACCACGGCGATAGCTTCGAAACATGCAAAAGCTGTGTGGACTACGGTTTTTCATCGGTTATGATTGACGGCTCGGCTCTCCCTTACGAAGAGAATATTGCCGTAACTAAAAAGGTAGTAGAATACGCTCATCAGTTCGACGTAACCGTTGAAGGCGAACTTGGAGTTCTCGCCGGAGTTGAAGACGATGTAGTGGCCGAAGAGTCGCACTACACCAAGCCCGAAGAGGTTGTCGACTTCGCAACCCGCACAGGCGTCGACTCGCTCGCCATTTCTATCGGAACATCGCACGGAGCCTACAAGTTCACTCCCGAACAATGTACACGCGATCCGAAAACCGGTCGGCTCGTTCCTCCCCCATTGGCTTTCGACGTATTGGAAGCTATCGAGAAAAAGCTCCCCGGATTCCCGATTGTTCTGCATGGCTCATCGTCGGTTCCGCAGGAATATGTCGACATCATCAACGCCCATGGCGGAAAGCTGCCCAACGCAGTCGGTATTCCCGAAGAGCAGCTCCGCAAGGCTACAAAGAGCGCCGTTTGCAAAATCAACATCGACTCTGACTCTCGCCTAGCTTTCACCGCCGGCGTACGTCAAACATTCGACGAGCATCCAGAATATTTCGACCCTCGCCAGTATTGCGGTAAGGCTCGCGAATACATGGAAGAACTCTACAAGCACAAAATCACCGACGTGCTTGGTTCAGACAACAAACTCGCCAATCTCGACTAAGAATATTAGTTTTTTTCATAAAATTCGGAAAGGGATGCGTCTTAACGATGTATCCCTTTCTTTTTGTTTGCTCTCTCGCTAATGCTATTACCAATATCTCAACACTGCAAATAATTTGCGGGAATAACTGCAAGACTATATAATAGTATAAACAATTTGCGGAAATCTCTGCAAGTGTTAAACATCAATGTAAACAACTTACGGAAGATCCCGCAAACAAACAACAATATATAATAATGCTATTTCTATAGTTCTAGCTGCATACCGTCGTAAGCGAAGTGGAAATGTTCGGGAAGACGACGCTGTGCTTCTTCGTGCAAACCTATATTATGGGTAAGGTGTGTGAGATAAGTTTCGGTAGCACCTATCTGCTTGCTGAAAGCTATCGCTTCGTCGATGAGTATATGTGAATGGTGGGGACGCTCCCAGCGCAGAGCATTTATCACGAGCACTTCAGTGCCTTGAAGAAGAGGCAGTTCGGTGGGAGAAATTGTTTTCATGTCGGTAATGTAGGTCAAAGAGCCGAATCGGAAACCGAGAATGGGCAACGTACCATGCATTACTTCAATTGGCATTATGTCGATACTTCCAATTCGGAAAGCATTGTGCGACGAGATGGTGTGTAATTTCAGACGAGGCACTCCGGGATAGAGTTTATCGGTGAAACAATAGGGCAGGTTGTGACGTAGATCGTGGCATGTATTATCGTTGGCAAACACGTCGATGTCGCCTAGCTGACAATATGGTCGTACGTCGTCAATTCCGCCGGCGTGGTCGTAGTGAATGTGTGTGATGAGGATTCCGTCAATTTTCCGGAATGGTTGAGGGAGAATTTGCTGACGGAAATCGGGGCCACAATCTATGAGTATTCTTGTATCGTCGGTTTCGAGCAGGGCCGATGTTCGCAGTCGATTATCTCGCGGGTCGTTGCTTCTGCAGACTTCGCAGTTGCAACCAATCACCGGAACACCGTTGGATGTTCCGGTACCTAGAAATGTGAGGATTTTCATTTGATGTTTACTTCGGGAAGAATTTCGATGCCAAATGCGCACCGAACATCTTCCTGTATTGTTTTGCACAGGTTAAGCACCTCGCGTCCGGTTGCTCCTCCGTGGTTCACGAGCACAAGTGCTTGTTTGGAATATACTCCTGCTCGACCCAGTTGTTTGCCTTTCCATCCGAGTTTTTCAATCATCCATCCGGCAGGAATTTTTTCGCGATGAGCGTCGATGGTATAGTGGGGCATATTTTCGAATCGGGCCGCGAGCTGGTCGTATTTCTCCCGAGACACTACCGGATTCATAAAGAAACTCCCGGCATTTCCGATTTGTTTGGGGTCGGGCAACTTCTCGCGACGAATATCTATAATGGTTTGTCTGAGTTGCTGGGCGGTGGGACAGGATATTCCTCTCTCTTTCAGGGCTGCGCGGATGTTCCCATAGTCGAGCTTCGGTTGGAATGTGCGAGTAAGGCGGAACGTAACAGCGACGATTAGATATTTATCGCGCCACTCGGTTTTGAATCTGCTCGAACGATAGCTGTACTGACATTCTGCCGCGCTGAAAACAACCGTTTTACCGGTTCCTATCTCCACGGCCTCAACCTCTTCGATTATGTCTTTCGCCTCGGTTCCGTAGGCTCCGATGTTTTGCACCGCACTGGCTCCCACTTCTCCCGGAATGAGTGACAGATTTTCGGCGCCATAAAGATTGATGTTCACACAATGGGCCACGAAATCGTCCCAAACGAATCCCGACCCGCAGCGAATCCGCTCGTCGTCTACCTGCTCGATGAAACAAATGCCCGAGTGCAGAACAGTTCCAGGATAATCTCCGGTCAGAAGCAGATTGCTTCCCTCTCCGATAATCAATAACGGAGCATCCGAATAATCCAGCGAGCACGCAAGTTCCGCGGCTTCTTCTTTTGTGGAATATTCCACGAAACGCCGACATTTCGCGTCTATCCCGAATGTGTTATGTGCTAGCAGACTATAGTTTTCGAAGCTTTTCATCGACTTGAGAGCGAGGCTTTAACTTAATAAGCAATAAGCTTGACGAGTTGCCAACTGCCACCGTTCCGCTTGAACACTAGCTGTGTTTCAATTCCATTGGAAAGGCCGCGGAATGTTAGAATTTTCTTATTGCTGTCGGCATTTTTCTGCCCGTAAAGAATGTTGTATATCGTGTTTTTCGGTACTTCGGGTAGGAATGACGACCATTCCGAAGCCGGTATGTTTCGGTTAACTATCGACGTTTCTTCACCGTCAGGGTCCGGGCCGGTGTAAGACAGCGGATTCTTAACATACTTCAGCCCGTCGCCTCCCAGAAATTGTGCCAGGAAGTCTAAGAACGAGGCATTGCTACTACTGCTGAATGGTGATTTCCTGATTTTGTTCAGCTTCCATTTCCCATCTTGATGGTCGAAAAGATATTGCTCAACCATTTGTTTCTTGAGATGTATTTTCTCGACCGTCACGCTATCTATGTCGGTTGATTTTGCAGCCTTCATCTGCTTTTCGTTGTCGAAAATAATTGTGTAGTAGCCTTGCTTTCGGAAGAAATGATCTGTTTTCCATTGCGCTTGCGACAACTGCTGCGTACCCTCGCCAGTTTCTATCTCAAGCGGGAATTTAATTCTGTTCTTCTGCAGCTTTCCATTGGCGATGAAGTTAAAGAAGAAATCGTCGAATAGCTGGTCGGCCGCTTTCGGCATAGGCGTTTCGGCGATAATCTTAGTGGCAGAATCAACAACCTCGGCCGAATCGCTACTCTGAACAGAATCGGTCGCAACAGAATCGGCTGCCTCGGGTTTCTTGCCCGTACAACCTCCGCCAATCCCAACCATAACGATGGCGAAAACAGCCAGGATGGATAAAAATACTTTTCTCATATTCGTTTAGTTTGTCTGAATTTCAAATGCAAAAGTAAGTAGATTATTCACTTTATCCGAAATGCTTAAGAAGCATATTTATGACGCACCAAAAACCTCGACTCTTCGCCTCAAAACCTCCTGGCACGGTATGATTATAAATGCTACCTTTGCAAGCAATCAATCAAACATCAATATGTTAATAGACAAAATCGAAGAATTGCTCAAAGAAGTGAGCCAGCTTTCAGCTAATAACGCCGACGAAGTTGAACAACTGAGATTGAGATATCTCAGCAAAAAAGGCGAAATAAATGCACTTATGAGCGAGTTCAGAAACGTTGCAGCCGACCAGAAAAAAACTATAGGAATCAAAATAAATGAACTCAAACAGCAAGCACAGGAAAAAATAAACGCTCTGCGCGATTCGCTGCAGAGCACAAAAACACAAGACGTCGATACCGACCTCACGCGCACGCCCTACCCTATCAAACTAGGCACCCGGCATCCGCTCACACTCGTTCAGGACGAAATAATCGACATCTTCGCTCGCATGGGATTCATACTCTTCCAAGGGCCCGAAATAGACGACGACGAACACGTGTTCACAATGCTGAACTTCCCAGCCGACCATCCTGCACGCGACATGCAAGACACATTCTTCATAGAACGCGACAGCAACATAACACAAAATGTGCTACTAAGAAGTCACACCACAAACGACGAAGCACACTACATGTCGACCAACGAACCTCCAATCCGAGTGCTCTGCCCCGGAAGAGTTTATCGCAACGAAGCCATCAGCGCGCGAGCCCACTGCTTCTTCCATCAGGTTGAAGGGCTCTATATCGACAAAGGCGTGAGCTTTGCCGACCTGAAACAAGTGCTCCTCACCTTTGCCCGCGAAATGTTCGGAACAAATACCAAAATACGCCTACGCCCAAGCTATTTCCCCTTCACCGAACCAAGCGCCGAGCTCGATATCAGCTGCAATATATGCGGAGGTAAAGGCTGCGGATTCTGCAAACACACCGGATGGGTTGAAATTCTGGGCTGCGGAATGACCGACCCGCACGACCTTGCCGTTTGTGGCATTGATCCCGACATCTACACCGGTTACGCTTTCGGAATGGGAGTTGAACGCATAGCAAACCTGAAATATCGTGTAAACGACCTTCGACTTTTCTCCGAGAACGACGTGCGATTCCTTCGCGAGTTTGAATCGGCAACGTAAATAATCCATGATATAATAAAACGGCAAGCCCTGCACGCATCCATCTCGGAGCGTGCAGGGCTTTTGATTGATATATAAACGAATTTATCTTATACCTGGTCTTCGCCGGGGTCTTCTTCGCGCCCGGGTTTGGGAGATTCTCCTCCGCCTCCGGGCTTCTTCGGGTCATTCGGCTTCTTGGGGTCATCGGGTTTCTTACCGTCGGAGGGTTTTTTCGGGTCGGAGGGCTTTTTACCTCCGCCTTCGGGTTTCTTGGGGTCATTGCCGTCCGACTTCTTTTTCCGGGCCGTGAGAACCTGCTCTTTGTAGCGCTTGATGAGCTCGTTCATGTAGTCGATAAACCGTCCGATTGGTTCACGAATATCGGGAAGGCGTTCGCAACCTTAGTTTGCTGCGGCGCCCCTGCCTTGCGGTGCCGACGGCGCTTTTTTGTTTTCCGTATTCATTTTCTGATGGATTAAAAATGAATTAAATAATTATTCTCTAAATATTTTATTCGATAGCGTTGCAACATTGTTGCAAGGGCCCGAACCGTTTAGTTTCTCGTTTGCAACATTGTTGCAAGAGCCAAACCATTTGGTTTCTTGTTTGCAACGTTGTTGCAGAGCTCAAATCGTTTAGTTTCTTGTTTGCAATGATGTTGCAAGAGCCAAACTATTTGGTTTCTCGTTTGCAACGTTGTTGCAAGAGCCGAACCGTTTAGTTTCTCATTTGCAACGATGTTGCAAGGGCCGAACCGTTTGGTTTCTTGTTTGCAACGTTGTTGCAGAGCTAAAACCATTTGGTTTCCTGTTTGCGGAACTCCCGCAAGGTTGTTTCAATATGTTTTCTTGTTCGGGCGAGCGATTTATTGCCCCATTCCATTTCGGGCTTTGACCGCGCCAACTCGGGCGGAACGCCCGCATGTAGGGAAAGACCCCGAGGGGTGATTTGCTGTCCGCATCCCTCCGGTTCGCAGAACCGAATTCATATACAGAAATATATTTTGCGGTCGGTAGACCGAATTGGCGCGGGTATCGGACAGACACGGGGTCTGTCCCTACGTGCGACCTATCGGTCGAATTGGCATCCGTCCACGTTGCGACCTGCCGGCCGAAGTATGGATTTAGACTACGTGCGGCTTGCCTGCCAAATCGGCATAAAATAATAATCCGACACTCGACCGAACGCATTTCAATCCTCCCACATTTTATTATATCCCACATTGCCGGGCTCCTCGGAGTCGTCGTCGGATTCCTCGTCGAAGAATCCGTCCTTGGCCTGTCCACCGCCGCCGGGACCTGGCCCCGGGCCGATGGGAATAGAGAGACAAATGAACTGTTCGGACCTAAGACCGATGATTTCGATGGCGGGGCGAGCGTATGGTTTCTTTTGCATTGCTGTTTCCTCCGAGATTTAGAATTTGTAGAACTTCTTGCCGTTGACAATGTACATCTGGCCGCGCTCGAGGGCATCGTAATCGTTGCCCATAAGCTTGCCGTCGATGGAATAAAATGGATATCGACCGCTCTTGATATCGGCCTCCGTATCATTCTCGAGATGGCGAACGTCGGTGGCAGTATTGTCGTCGTCGAGCACCATGAAAAAGCTCTTGGCAGGAGTAGCGCCCGTCGGACTGGAGATAAAGCAGCGATAAGGCGCTATATAGTCGTTGGCTACGCCGTTCTGAACGGCCCACCACTTATTGCCATTGAGATAATAGGCTTTCTTCGCATAGGCCTCGGTATTACCGATAAATTCAGTAGTGCCGTTGAAAGCCCAGTCGCCGTCGGCAGATATCTGGGCCGTAGTAGAGACGTCTGGCGTAGCTGGCACTTGAACGTTCTGCATCGTCGGTAGGGTATGGCTCGCGCCATCGGTTATACGAACAAGATATGGCTTGTAGGCTTCGAGTCGGGTTCCAAGGGGTACGGGCGCAAAACAGAAAGCCTTGTTGCCATCCTCATCGAGGCCTTTAAATATAAATTCGTAGGCCTGCATACCCGTGGGCAGGTCGGTGGGATAAGGCAAATAAAGGGTGCTCACCGCCTTGCCTGAAGTGTTGGAGAATGTGCGGTTGTAAGATGCCTGTACGGCAGTGAAAGTGTGGGGAGATTCGAAATCCTCAGCATCATCTAAACTGAATTTATCGCATACGTTACCGATAATCCAGTTGTCCTTTATATCAAAGCTTTTACGGTTTGAACCAAAGAGAGTGTAATTAGATGGAGTTTTCGACCCTGCACCCAAGAAAATCAGTGTATTATTGAATATCTGAAAGAAACAAGTAGTATAAACATCGGTAATAGTTGCATTCATGAAATCATAATATAGAGTAGTTTTTCGGGGCAAGAATTCATGAAGATAGCCGAATCCCCAGCGATAAAGTTTGGTTATTTGACTTCCCGGCTCAACAACAAATCGACGACTAGTATGATGATGGATATGAACTTCATTCTTTACCGTTGCTGGAATTATAATTTTTTCGGCAGTAAAGAGATTTCCCAATGCACCGTCTGCAATTCCTGTTACCGGATAGGTATTAGTTCCATCACTTACTGCACTTGGAACTCGTAATTCATTGCCTTGATATATATAGCTAGTGATTTGCCCATAGGGACCAGTCCACGTTTTTGTCGTTATAGATGGCCCTGAAGGGGATGGCCCGTTATAAGGATTGTATGAAAGCTCTGCCTCATTCGCTCCGTTTATACTAAAATACCATGTTAAGCCTTGAGCATCGGTATAACTGTGTATTGTCTGTGCCGATGTGTTGCCGGGCACTAACAGTGCCGCAAGCAACAATAAAATTGTAAGTGTTTGTTTCATCATCTTTTTACCTTTTATGAGTTATGTTTCTGAAAAATTCATCCTTATTCCTTCCTTACGCGGCTCGTAAATAGACACGAAAAATGGCACAGAGAATCCTTCCGGAATCCCCGTGTATAATGGATGTACGGCACGCTTCGCGCGCGCGTATGAAAAAGCTAATTAATAGGTCTGGCCTGTGTGTGTGTGTGTGTGTGTGTGTGTGTGTGTGTGTGTGTTAGCACTTTTTCCGAACCCACCAAATATTCAGACGAAAAAATCACAGAGAAATCGAAATTTCTCTGCGTCGCGGGGGCGATGGAATATGTTGCTAAGTGTCTCACGGCGGCAAAGGTATATTAATCAATTTGTTTGAGCAAATATATTGCAAAAAGAACCGTAGAAGCATTCTATCCCCTGCCGCTTAATTAAAGTAAGATTAAGGTTATAAGAGATACACTAAAAAAGCCGACAACTGGCATGAAGCTAGTTGCCGGCAAAACAAACTTTATTACTTAATAACAGATGGGTGTATGCTTATTCGTCGTCATCGTTTGCCTCAGCCTCATGTTTTGCAATGAGCTCCTGTTGCAGTTCGTTCGGAACGAGTTCGTAACTGGCAAATTTGGTTGTAAAACTGGCTCGGCCTCCAGTGAGCGAGCTAAGTGAAATACTGTAGTTAGCCAACTCCTTGAGTGGAATCTTGGCCTGGAGTTTCTGGTATCCTGCTTCACTGTCCATTCCCATAATCATGGCACGACGTCCTTGTAAATCACTCATCACGTCGCCCATATAATCGCCCGGAACGAATACCTCAAGGTCGTAAATGGGCTCGAGAATCTTTGGGCCAGCCTGTTTGAAAGCATCCGAGAATGCGTGACGAGCAGCGAGGGTGAAGGATAGTTCGTTGGAATCTACAGGATGCATCTTTCCATCGTAAACAATCACTCTTACATCACGGGCATAGCTGCCGGTGAGTGGGCCGCGTTCCATACAGTCCATAACTCCTTTGAGTATTGCAGGCATGAAACGAGCGTCGATGGCACCGCCTACAACCGAGTTGAGGAACACGAGCTTACCGCCCCAGGGAAGGTCTTTTTCTTCACGGCTCTTGATATTCATTTTAAATTCCTGTCCGCCCAGCTTATAGGATGTCGGGTCGGGCATCCCTTCGGCATAAGGCTCAACAATTAGATGCACCTCGCCAAACTGTCCGGCTCCTCCACTCTGCTTCTTATGGCGATATTCGGCTTTGGCCTGTTTGGTTATAGTTTCGCGATAGGGAATCTTGGGTTCTTTGAACACTACTTGGAGCTTCTCATTGTTTTCTAGGCGCCATTTAAGGGTTCGGAGATGGAATTCACCTTGTCCGTGAACAATAACTTGACGTAGCTCCTTGCTTTGTTCGATAACCCATGTCGGGTCTTCCTGTCGCATACGTAGCAGGGCAGCCATAAGTTTTTCGGTGTCCTGAGAGTTTGCAGCCTCAATGGCGCGAGAATATTTCGAGTTAGGATATTTAATGAAATCGAATCGTTCTTCGGTTCCTTTTCCATTTAGTGTATTACCGGTTTTCACATCTTTGAGCTTCACGGTGCATCCCAGGTCGCCAGCGTTGAGTTGGTCAACGGGAATACGATTGGCTCCAGCGCAAGCATAAATTTGTCCAATTCGTTCTTTCGATCCGCGGTCGGCATTGGTCAAGTCGTCGCCAGGCTTAATACTTCCGCTCATGACCTTGAAGTAACTCACTTCGCCGATGTGTGGTTCGAGTCCGGTTTTGAAAAAATAGATTGATTGCGGTCCGTTACTGTCTGGTGTTACTTCCTCGCCTCGTGTGTTATGAAGCTTTGGCATTTCGCTTACGAATGGCACCACATTACCTAAAAATTCCATGAGTCGACGCACACCCATGTCTTTTCCGGCACAAACGCAGAACACTGGGAAGATTGAACGCGTGATAAGTCCTTTACGGATGCCTTCTCGGAGTTCGTCCTCAGTTAGTGACTCGGCTTCGAAGAATTTCTCCATCAATCCTTCGTCGTTTTCAGCAGCTGCTTCAACAAGGGCTCTGTGAAGTTCCTGAGCTTTGTCCATTTCCTCGGCCGGAATATCCTCGATTATCGGAGTTCCGCCTTCTTCTTTCCAGCTGTATTTCTTCATCAGAAGAACATCTATAATGCTGTTGAATCCAGGACCTGTACTGATGGGGTACTGAATTTCGATGCACTTCGAACCGTAGATGTCGCGCATATTATTCATCACGTTATCGAAGTCGCATTTGTCGGAGTCCAGCTGATTAACCAGGAATATAACCGGCTTGTCGAGTTTCTCGGTGTAACGGAAACAGTTTTGCGTACCCACTTCAGGCCCATACTGGCCATTAATTAGGATAACAGCCTGGTCGGTGACATTGAGCGCAGTGATTGCACCACCGACAAAGTCATCGCTTCCCGGACAGTCGATGATGTTGAGTTTCTTGTTGTTCCATTCGACATGGAAAACAGTTGGGAACACGGAGTAACCATATTCCTGCTCCACCGGAAAGTAATCACTTACTGTGTTCTTTGCTTCAACTGTTCCGCGGCGTTTAATGATGCCGGCTCCGAACAACATACTTTCGGCAAGAGTGGTCTTGCCGCTACCCGCACTGCCAAGCAGTGCAATGTTCTTGATTTCGTTTGTTTGATAAACCTTCATATCCAAGATAGATTTAAGTGAATATTAAATATGGATGCTTTTGGTTGCAAAAAAACAGGCCTCAAAGGCCTGATTTCTTACGGAGGCCTAAGATAGATATTTCAGTCGAGAGAGTTGCTCACTATCAAAAGCTCGAAGTTATTTTTTAGAACAAATTAGTAATTTTGCGTCCTATCTTTTCCCATTCTTTATTGTTTTCATGTCTGGATTATATCTCCACGTTCCTTTCTGTGCAAGTCGCTGTATCTATTGCGGATTCTATTCCACGGTTCATCCAAAAGGCCACATTGGAATAAATATCCAGGAGCGATATATTTCTGCACTTTGCACTGAACTAAACCTACGCCGAAACTATCTGGCTAACGAGTCGCTTAGCACGATATATCTTGGTGGAGGAACTCCATCGCAACTGTTGCCCTCGCAACTGGAGCGAATCTTCTATAATATATATGAGGTGTACGGTTGCCGATTTGACGACATGGAAATAACAATGGAATGCAACCCTGACGATATAACCATCGAGTTCGCTAACAGTCTCAAGGCTCTGCCCGTGAACCGAATCTCCATGGGCGCACAAACCTTTTCAGACCAGCGATTGCAATTCCTTCGTCGACGACATACTTCTGCCGACGTTCGACGAGCCATCAGTCTACTGCGCACAGTTGCAGGAATCGACAATATATCGCTCGACCTTATGTTTGGATTCCCTTCTGAAACGCTAGAAGAATGGAGAGACGATGTCGACACTGCACTTTCGCTCGAAGTGGAACATATATCGGCCTACAGCTTGATGTTCGAAGAAGATACGCCGCTTTATCGTATGCTCGAAAGAGGTGAGACGAGCGAAATTGACGATGAGCTCTATCGCAGAATGTATAATCTGCTAATCGACAACCTCACCGCAGCCGGCTACGAACACTACGAAATAAGCAATTTCGCACAACCCCACCGTCGCTCACGTCATAACAGTTCATATTGGAGCGGAGTGCCCTACATAGGTATCGGCACGGCAGCACATTCTTTCGACACGAATTCGAGACAGTGGAATGTAGCCGACATCAATCAATACATCTCCGCACTCGAAAACAACCGTCTGCCTATCGAAGGGCGTGAAGAACTCGATGCCAAGCTACAATATAACGACCTCATAACAACTGCTCTCCGAACCAGTGAAGGTATCGACCTAACAAAACTCTCGCCGGCCAACCGGGATTATCTGCTGAAGTGCGCCGAACCGCATATACATAGCCGCCGGCTCGCACTCCGTAATAATAGCCTGACGCTAACCCGCGAAGGCATCTACATAAGCGACTCTATAATGGCCGACCTTATGGCTGTTTAACAAAACATAGAATTATGGACAACAACGAATTTGAAAAACTCTGGGAAACCAACCGGGACAAAATCCTTGCAAACGATAGCGACTATCAACGAATATTGAAAAGCTACACAGCATGGACGTGGGCCGACTATATCATCTTCATCGGCGGCTTCATTATCTGTGAACAGTTCATGCCCTCCATTTCCGAAAGCATTGTTCTTCAATATCTGTTAGCTCTCGCAGGAATGATTCTCATTTGGCTAGGCTATCGTCTCCTGCGAAGTCAACTCATAGGCAAGAAAACTCTACAACAAGCCGAACAAGAAGCAAAGGAACGCTATCGCCAAAGCCTCCATTAGAACGTTCTTTTTACAATAATGTTTGCCCGAATAATCTGATTAAGTAACTCTTAAACTTTCCGTCCGGTGATATTCAACCTAGTATATCTGGGGCATATGGAGTACAATTGCAAAATATAATGATGCGAACATTCGTCCCTTTGTACGGTACTAAATAGAATGTCAATAGAACATTTGAAAAATAATCAGTTTCTGACACGAGGATTGCTAGAAACACTGTTTCTAGTGAGTTTCAAAACTGAATCAACCTAGAAACACTGTTTCTAGCAATTTTCAAAACCGAAGCAGGCTGGAAACACTGTTTCTAGCGACTTTCAAAACCGAATCAGACTAGAAACACTGTTTCTAACGGTTTTCAAAACTGAATCAGACTAGAAACACTGTTTCTAGCAATTTTCAAAATGAAATCAGCCAGAAGAACTGTACTTTCGAGAACTTTCCGATAAATTTGCAACAAGAAACACAGTCCACCACGGAGAAACAACAAAGAAACTATCTCTCCACACTGTATTTCCATTAAAATAATGAATATACCTAAACGCCGACAGCAGTAGGCAGATATTAATTTTTAAAAATCATTTCAGATATGAAGCAGATTCAAAAAATCAGTCTTGAAAGACTAGCCAACGGAGCTCATTTTCTGTTCTTAACCAACGCGCATAAACGTGCTACGGCCAACGCGGGGGTGAAAGACAAAGTTGTTAACGAATTGCACGCCCTCGAAATGGCCTTGAAAGAAGAAGACAGAATTCTGGCCACATCGCAGAAAAGCCCTCTTTCTGACGAAATCAAAAACGCCGACCGCCAACGCGACAAAATCTATCGCGGCATCGAAAAAGCCTTAAACGCTTTCATGCTCTTCCCCAACGAGGAAACCGTGAATGCGGCTAAAGAGGTGAAACGAATCATGAAAGCTCATAACATTAAAACCAGCATGCAGCTCGACCGCGAAACGGGTATGTTGCTCAATTTGATTGGCGATTTTGAAAACAAATGCCAAGCCGAAATAGCCAAACTGGGATTAACTACAACCGTGGTCGAACTAAAAACGGTTAACAACAAGCTCATTGGCGTAACCGAAGACCGTCTTAAAGGCAGCATTGCCGTGATTGTTGGCGACCTTAAACGCGCTCGCAACCAAAGCGATGAGGCCTATCGCGCACTTGTTCTAAAAATCAATGCTCTTGCAGTTGTAGAAGGCGATGCGCCCTACGCGCCATTCATCGACCTTATGAATGCCGAAATAAAGCATTACAAGGAGGATGCCATTATTCATAAAAAGAAGAAAGACAACGAAAAACCCGGCGACGATAAAAAGAAACCCGGTGATGACAAAAAGCCATCCGACCCCAAAAAACCCGACGACCCCAAGAAACCATCCGACCCGAAGAAACCCGGTGACGGTAAAACTCCCAAACCCGGTCGCGAAGAAGACCCCGGCGAAGACCAAGTATAAAAGAAACTCGTTTATACATCAATCAAAAGCCCTGCACACATCCATCTCGGAGCGTGCAGGGCTCGCCGTTTTATATTTGTTCGATTTAGTAAGAATTGTTTTTTCAACTACTACTTCGTCCGCCTGTAAGCAACGAGAGGAGCGATGAGAAAAAACGGTTCAGAATACAGTGGAACAGTGCGCCCACAAGAAAGAGAACTGCGGGAGTGAGAAAATAGCAAATCGCCATTTGAACGTTGCCGGACGGATTGAGAATACCCGACTTGAAAAGCGAAATAATAATCCCAAGAGCCAATGTATGATAAGCAAACACAAAAAAACAGGCATCGGTGAGAATGGAAGGTAGCTGCTTGTGACGCCCACTTTGAATCGTGCGTGTTACAAGAGATATCGATAGCACGATGAGCGCGGCATACATAAGATTGTACATACCGAACTGTTTGAAGAATATCGCAAACAACAATCCACCCAGTAAGAAGGGACGGAACAGGGCGGTGAAGTCGGTTTTGTTGATTCCGAAATAAGCTCCGAAGCCAAAGAAAGCGAAAGCCTGCGGATTGAGTCCGGGGACGGAGGGAATATGGTCGGCTGCTAAAAGCGAGGCACAAAGAACAATGATAGCTATCGGCTTTTTGAATGACGATAACCACCGCAGACTCCAGAAAATTACGGGCGAAAGAATGACTAGAATTATCAGGTCGCGCACGAACCACATTGTTATATCCAAAGGTGCAGCTATTCCACCTTGGTTGCAGATAAGACTAATGTCCCAGAAAGAAAGCAGGAAATCAGTTATCCCGAATTGAGCGATAGGTTTGCCGATGGCGGAAGTCCATCCCGAGTGCAGTTGTTCGGCTACGAAAAGGGCCACAAGGAATATTGCGTTCCACATAACGTAGGGCACGAGGAGCGAGCGAGTACGGCTACGCAGCTTATCAAAATAATCTTTCTTCGAAAAGTCCGAACCTTTGAAGAACAAGAGTCCGCTGATGAAAAAGAAAAACGGATTCGCAAGTGGAGCAAGCGAACCCGACAGGAAGTCTATTATATTTCCTAACGACAACGATATACTGGCCAAATGAAGGAATGGAGTGTCGAGCAAGGCCGGATTCCACGCGGAACTAATTCCTCGGAAATCTGAATGGATAAAAAGAACGAACACTACCAAAGGGAATCGCAGAAAACTAATCACCTGCGACTGCACGCTGGCAGTGTTCATTTGTATAATCATAAGCCTTCTTAGGCCTGGAGCAGTTTGAGCGCCATATCACGACCAAGGCGTTCACATTCCGCTTTAACCTCGGGTGTTAGAGCCTGTTTCATCTCAACAGGTTCGCCCACCTGTTCGAAGTGTAGCCGCTTTTCGTTCCATTCGCCTATTGCATTGACGGCCTTACTGGCCCAGGCATAGGAGCCGAACCATCCGATTAGGTGATTCTTCACATCGTGGTTAGCTATCTCGGATAGGAGCACGTCCATCTCATGATAAAGCC
>ERZ773067.470-NODE-470-length-24629-cov-2.815455_pt1 | contig 24629 bp, 23 predicted proteins | sample MGYA00580622_ERZ773067 | MGnify/ENA primary metagenome ERZ773067 (study PRJEB29015, sample SAMEA2737998) | human oral metagenome | biome: human oral; feature: human-associated habitat; material: dental | place: China | collected 2113 ...
GGGGGGGATTGGTGGCCTTTCCCACAGAAACTGTATACGGGCTGGGGGGAGATGCCATGAATCCCCAGGCAGCGGGGAAAATATATGCTGCCAAGGGAAGGCCCAGTGACAATCCTTTGATTGCCCATATTGGAAGTCTTAACCAGCTGGAGATTTTGGCCAGGGAAATCCCTCCCTCCCTGGAGCCCTTGGCCAAAACCTTTTGGCCGGGCCCCTTGACAGTGATTTTGAAAAAAAGAAAAGAGGTGCCCCTGGCCACCAGCGGGGGGCTGGACACCATTGCCATTCGTATGCCCTCCCATCCCCTGGCCCATTCTTTTTTGCAGCTTTGCCATACCCCTGTGGCTGCTCCCAGTGCCAATTTGTCCGGCAGACCCTCCCCCACCCGGGGAGAGCATGTGCGGGAGGACATGGAGGGGCGGATTGACATGATTTTAGACGGGGGGCCTGTGGGCATCGGCTTAGAGTCCACCATTGTGGATTTGAGTGTCCATCCTCCTCTGATTCTTCGTCCCGGGGCCATTACCCTCTCCATGCTAAGGAAGGTGCTGCCGGATCTTATCATGGATCCCGGTCTGGCAAAGCCTATGGAAGAAAACCAGCATCCCAAGGCTCCCGGGATGAAATACCGGCATTATGCCCCCCGGGGTGTGCTTTGTATTGTGCAGGGGGAGAGGGAAAAGCTGCGGGAGGCTTTAAGGGAAAGGGCTGCAGGGGTGCTGCAGGAGGGGAAGCGGGGAGGGCTTTTGATTACCTTGGAAAACCTGCCCTATTTTGAGGCCTTCCGCCTGGCACTGCCTCCCGGGGAACAAAGCCGCCTTTGTCTTCTCTGCCTGGGCAGCCGGGACAATCCAGAAGAAATCGCCAGAAATCTTTTTGCCTGCTTAAGAAGGTTTGACGAGGAAAATACGGACTGTATTTTTTCGGAAGGGTTTTTGGAGGAGGGACTGGAAGGGGCCATTATGAACCGTTTGAAGAAGGCAGCAGGGGGACGGATGCAGACCGTTTAGGAGAGGAAGAAAGCATGAGCGAAAAAAGAGAGGACTATATTACCTGGGATGAGTATTTCATGGGGGTGGCTCTGTTAAGCGCCAAACGCTCCAAGGATCCCAGCACCCAGGTGGGAGCCTGCATTGTCAGCCAGGACAATAAAATCCTTTCCATGGGATACAATGGATTTCCCAGGGGATGTTCTGATGAGGAGTTTCCCTGGGGGAAGGAGCAGGAGGAAAAGGATCCCTATAATGCAAAATATTTTTATACCACCCACAGCGAGCTGAATGCCATCTTAAACTACCGGGGGGGAAGTCTGGAGGGGAGCAAGCTCTACGTCACCCTGTTTCCCTGTAATGAATGTGCCAAAGCCATTATCCAGGCGGGGATCAAAACCATTGTATATTCCGAGGACAAGTATTCCCAGGAGGCTTCGGTGCGGGCCAGCAAGCGGATGCTCAATGCCGCCGGGGTGCGCTACTATGCTTATCAGCCCAGCGGACGGAAGATTCTTTTACAGGTATAGAGAAGGCAAATAGACGATGAAGGAAACCAAAGAACAAAAAGAGGAAAGGCTGGCAAAGATTTTGGCTTTGCTGGATCAGGAATATGGGACTGAGCCAGTGTGCTATCTGCACCACAGCAACCCCTGGCAGCTTTTATTTGCCACCATGTTAAGCGCTCAATGCACTGACGCCAGGGTCAATATGGTAACAAAGGACTTATATGTGAACTATCCGGATCTGGAAAGCTTTGCACAGGCCAGCCTTTCGGAAATAGAACATGCCATTCATTCCACAGGATTTTACCGCAACAAGGCCAAAAATCTCATTGCCTGTGCCAAAAGACTGTTGGAAGACTTTGGGGGAGAGGTGCCGGATACCATTGAGGCGCTGATCTCCCTCCCCGGAGTGGGGCGGAAAACCGCCAATGTGATTTTGGGGAATGTATATCAAAAGCCCAGTATTGTGGTGGATACCCATGTGAAGCGCATCAGCAAAAAGCTGGGGATCACTGTATCAGAGGATCCGGTTAAGGCAGAGATGGAATTGATGAAAATTCTTCCAAAGGATCACTGGATTTTATGGAATACCGACCTGATTACCCTGGGCCGGACCCTTTGCATTGCCAGAAGAGAAAAATGTCATGAATGTTTTTTGAAAAACCACTGTCCCAGTGCCCAAGCTGTAAAAAAGGGGGCATAGGGCAAAAGTTTTCTTGCACATTCCAAAAAACTGTCTTACAATGAAAACGGTTAAAAACATTCTTAAGAGTTTTATAAGAAGAGGGAGATACATTGAAGAAGAAGGGAAGAAGAATTTTTTCGGTAATTATAGTTGCTATTTTGATTGTTGCCATGCTTGTTCCCATGGCGCTGACCATTCGGGGGATTTTTGGATAAACAATGTTGGAGTTTTGGGAAGGGAAAGGGGCAGAGAGATTCTGTCCGGTCCTTCCTTTGATAGAGGTGAGGAGAGACTTTGAAAAAGAAAAAATATTGCACCATAGTAACGGCTGCCGCTTTGGCCCTTTCCATGGGAGGCGGCTTTTCTTCTTTTGCTGCCCAGACAAAGGGTACCAGCGAGGCGGCCCAGACCAAGAAGGCAGGCGAGGCAGCCACAATGCAGGAGAGCCAGCCGGAAACGGCAGGCCAGGAAAATACCGGAGAACAGACAGCAGTGGCCACGGCCAGCGATGCCCAGCTTCTTTCGGATATCAAGCTGCCGGCAGAATTTCATGTGGAGGGAATTGATACCCAGAACATGAGCTCCAGGGAGCTGTATGCCCATTTGCAGCAGATGCAAAAGGAATTAAGCGAAAAGAAACTGGATCTGGATATTAATGGCTACCAGGCCCTGGGTACCTATGGAGATTTGGGAGCCCAGATCGTCAACATGGGAGAGGTGGCTGCAAAGGCTGCTGAACTTACGGGAGGCAATCTCATTGACCGCTTCATGAAGGAAGAGGATTTAAAGAAAAATCCTTTAAATCTTACCCTGCAGGTGGAGTTGAATGAGGAGGCCTATGAGAACTTTATCAATAAGGCCATGAAGGAAACGGGAAACGGGGCAGTAAATGCCACCATTACCCGGGAAAACGGCCAATTTGTGATTACCCCCGGCAAAGAGGGTATTACGGTGGATAAGGAACCCACCAAAAACAGCATTCTGGCGGTTGCCCTCAGTGCCTCTCAGGATAAAATAACCGCCACCACCACAGTGAAAAAACCGGATGTGACAGAGGATCAGCTGGCCCAGATCAAGGATGTACTGGGTACCTTTTCCACCAACTTTTCCTCCTCCTCTGCGGCAAGGGCAAACAACCTGGTGGTGGGGGCAGCCAAGATCAACGGCCATGTTTTAATGCCCGGCCAGACCCTTTCCGGTTATGAATGCATGCATCCCTTTACTGTGGCCAATGGCTACAAAATTGCCCATGCCTATGAAAACGGCCAGGTGGTGGACAGTGTGGGGGGAGGCGCCTGTCAGATTGCCACAACCCTGTATCAGGCGGCTCTTCGGGCAGAGATACAGATTACAGAAAGGAAGAATCATTCCATGACTGTAAGCTATGTTCAGCCCAGTGGAGACGCCACCATTGCAGGAACCTATAAGGACATTAAAATCACCAACAACCGTTCCTATCCCATTTATGTGGAGGGATATACCTCCGGCAGGAATATTACCTTCACCATCTGGGGCAAGGAGGACAGAGCGCCGGGACGTACGGTGGAATTTGTATCCGAGGTACTTTCGGAAACGCCCATGCGGGTTACCTATGTGGATGATCCCAGTCTGTCGGCAGGCCGTCAGGTGCGGGAGGCCAGCGGCCATTCCGGAAGGGTATCCAAGCTTTGGAAGGTAGTAAAGCAGGATGGAAAGGAGGTTAGCAGAGAGCTGATCTCCAAGGACACATACCAGGTGTCCAATACGGTGATTAGAAGGGGAACGAAGCCGGTGCCCACCCCGGCTCCTACAGCGGCTCCCACAGCGGCACCCAGCGCACCCACTGAGGGAGACAATAGCCCCACAGAGGCTCCGGCCCCCACAGAAACCCAGCCGGCGGAGACCCAGGGACCGGCAGCGGATGTGGAGCCTGGACCGGGATCCCAGTGATTGGAAAAGACATTCCTCCCCGCATGGTGCTTCTTGGCTATGCAGGGGGGCTGGGCTCCGGCATGATCGCAAGTATATATGGAGAAGAATTAAAGGCTGTCTATTGCGGAAGGTATATAGACAGCCTGCTTGCTAAGTATCAGAAGGGACAGTCCCTTCTGATGTGGAGGAGTCCCTGGTATCATGCAAGGGACCGGGAGTATGCCAGGTCTCCAAAAGAGGCTTTGGCTTTACTGGAAGACAGGGGAGGTCTGGTGATTTCTTTGGGAAGGGGAGGGGTACTGGGGGGATTGTACCGCTTTGCCAAGGAATGGGATCTGGGCTTTCGCCTGAAGATCAAGGCTGTGCGGGTTTTGCAGGTATCCGTGGAAATCTGCCAGTATTTTGGATTGAATATTTACAGCCTGTATACAGATGCAGTATTGGTTTGCTGCCGGGATACGGCAGAGACCCTGGACATTGTGGAAGGGGCGGGCATGGCCGGGTCCTATGTGGGAGATCTCACCTGGGAAAGGGCCAAGTCGATTGTGGATAAGGAAAGAATAGAAAGCGTTAATCCGGTAAAAACAGATGAAATCCAAAGGGTGGTTCCCGAAATCTTTGCCCTGGGGGAAGATGGTTCCATGGGAATGTCCGGCGGTTTATTTTTTTAAGGGGGAAAAAATGCGGGAAAAAATTTTAGCCATCATTGAAAAAAATTCAAGAATTGATTTGGCAGAACTGGCCATTCTTCTGGGGGAAGAGGAAGCTTCTGTGGCCAATGAGATTGCCCTGATGGAAAAGGAGGGCATTATCTGCGGCTACCATACCCTGATTAATTGGGACAAAACCGGCAATGAAAAGGTGGTTGCCTTAATTGAGGTGCGGGTCACGCCCCAAAGGGGCATGGGCTTTGACAGCCTTGCGGAGCGGATCTACCAGTACAGCGAGGTCAATGCGGTGTATCTCATGAGCGGCACCTATGATTTCACGGTATTTATAGAGGGAAAGACCATGCGGGAGGTGGCTCAGTTTGTTTCCGATAAGCTGGCTCCCATGGAGTCCGTGCTGTCCACTGCCACCCACTTTGTATTAAAAAAATACAAGGAGCATGGCACCATTGTAACCGAAAAAAAACAGGATGAAAGGCAGCTGATTACCCCATGAGAGATCCATTGTCCAATACAGTAAAAAATATAAAGCCTTCAGGTATCCGGAAATTTTTTGATATTGTCAATACCATGGAGGGAGCCATTTCCCTGGGAGTGGGGGAGCCGGACTTTGATACCCCCTACTTTATCCGGGAGGCGGGGATCTATTCTCTGGAAAAGGGGAGAACCTTTTATACCTCCAATTCCGGGCTCTTGGAGCTGAAAACAGAGATCCGCCGCTATATCGGAAGAAAACTGGGGGTGCACTATGACCCGGACCGGGAGATCACCGTGACAGTGGGGGGCAGCGAAGCCATTGACATTGCTCTTCGGGCCATGCTGGATCCCGGGGATGAGGTGCTGATTCCCCAGCCCAGCTATGTTTCCTATGAGCCCTGCACCCTTCTAACAGGGGGGGTGCCTGTTATCATAGAGCTGAAGGAGGAGAATGACTTTAAGCTTACAGCCCAGGAGATTTTAGAAAAACTGACGGATAAAACCAAGATTTTAATTCTGCCCTTCCCCAACAATCCCACCGGTTCTGTGATGGAACGGGAGGATCTGGAGGAGGTGGCCAGGGTTTGCGTGGAGAAGGATCTTTTTGTGCTTTCCGATGAAATTTATGGGGAGCTGACCTACTCCGGCCCCCATGCTTCCATTGTGCAGATGCCCGGGATGAAGGAGCGGACCGTTTTGATTAACGGCTTTTCCAAGGCCTATGCCATGACCGGATGGCGGCTGGGTTTTGCCTGTGCTCCGGAAACAATCCTTGCGGAAATGCTTAAGATTCACCAGTTTGCCATTATGTGCGCCCCCACCACCAGCCAGTATGCAGCGGTGGAGGCTTTAAAATACGGAGATGAAGAGGTTGCAAAAATGCGGGAGTCCTATAATCAAAGGCGGCGTTATCTCCTGCATCGTCTAAAGGCCATGGGGATGCAGTCCTTTACCCCTCAGGGAGCCTTCTATGTGTTCCCCAGCATCAAGCGCTTTTCCATGACCTCAGAGGAATTTGCCACCAGGCTGCTGCAGTCCAAGAAGGTGGCGGTGGTGCCCGGCACTGCCTTTGGGGACTGCGGAGAAGGGTATCTGCGTATTTCCTATGCTTATTCCATGGAGCAGCTAAAGGAGGCTTTGGCTAGAATCGAAGCCTTTGTAAAGGAATTGGATGCGGGATGAATGTTGTACTCTTAGAGCCGGAAATCCACTTAAATGTGGGAAATATCGGCAGAACCTGTGTTGCCACCAACACCTGTCTGCATCTTATAGAACCCCTGGGATTTAAAATCAGCGATAAGGCCATCCGCCGCTCCGGTCTGGATTACTGGGAGCATTTAAAGGTTCAGGTATACTGTGACCTGGAGGATTTTTACGAAAAAAATCCCAAGGCCAAAAGCAGGATGTTCTTTGCCACCACCAAGGCCAGAAGGGGATATTGCCATGTGAACTATCTTCCGGGAGATTATATTATGTTCGGGAAGGAAAGCGCCGGCATCCCGGAGGAGATTTTGGTGGAGCATGAAAAAAACTGTATCCGTATCCCCATGTGGGGGAAGGTGCGCAGCTTGAATCTTTCCAACTCCGTGGCGGTGATTCTCTATGAAGCCCTGCGCCAGAACGGCTTTGGGGAAATGGCGCAGCAGGGAGCGCTGCACAGACTGACATGGGAGCAGGGAGAGGAAAAGGATGGAAAGACCGGCAGATGATATTACCCTCTGAAAAAAGCATTTTGTAAAATTTAATAACTCCCTGCCTGCTGTAGTCATGCTTTAGCAAGGGCTTCACCAGGCAGATCAAAAAACCAACTTGACAATTGACTTAAAACTGCCCTATACTAGGGGAGAAAAATATGTTATTTTTATATGCATATGTAATAAGATTCAAGGAGGATTTTAACATGGATCAAAACAATGCAAGCGGTGCTGGTTTCTTAAAGATAACCGGCATCCTGATGATCGTTTTTGGAGCGTTGGGTGCTTTTGGTAGTGTTATTGGATTGCTGGGAGCATCGGCTCTTCTGCTGCTTTCTCTTGGAACAATCAATCCCGGATTGCTGTATGGTTCCCTGCTGCTGGGTATCGTTGGGTCAGTGATTCAGATCATTGCCGGTGTTAATGGTGTAACCCATTGCAATGACCCTTCCAAGGCGGATACCTGTGTTATGTGGGGCGGCATTGTTGCCGGACTCGCTGTACTGAGCAGTATTTTAAATGTGATTTCTGGAAATAAGTTTAGTTTCCTGGGACTGCTGATTGGCCTGGTGATTCCGGTGCTTTTTATTGTGGGTGCTTTAAAGAACAAGGGAACCATATAAGTTTTCCCATAAAAAAGCCAGGGCAGATATGCCCGGCTTTTTTTATGGGAAAACTTATGGGTGCCACTATATATTACACAGGAGGTTGTTTTGAAGATTACAGATGCTCAGATCAGCGCCATGGCGGTGAATGATTCCGCCTTGGCCAATGGCAAAAAAATCTATCAGTCCAAAAAAATATTTGATTACCAAAAAACCCAGGATGATACCTTGTATATGGCCCAGGCCAAGGGATCCGGGAAAAGCGATTACAGGGTTTCCGTGGACTTTTTGCGTCCGGGGGAGCCTGTATGCCGGTGCAGCTGTCCCAGCAGGCAGATTCCCTGCAAGCATGCCATGGCTTTGTTATTTGCCATAAAGGAGGAGGAAAATTTTGCCCTTGGAGAAGTGCCGGAGGACATTATACAAAAAAGGGAAAAAATAGAAACCAGGGAAAGGAAAAAGGAGGAAAAACATAGGGATACTGCCTCCTCTGCTCCTAAGAAAAAACCCAATGCTGCCGCCAGGACAAAAAAAATCCAAAAGCAGCTGGAGGGTCTTGATTTGATGCAGAATATGATCAAGGAGCTTCTTTTGACGGGGCTGGGTTCTGCTGCGGGAATCTCCTTGAAAAACTTTTCCCAGACTGCAAAGCAGCTGGGGGATTATTACCTTCCTGGTCCTTTGAACTTTTTTAACACCTGCATTATGGCCCTGGAGAAGTATCAAAAAACCAAGGAGGACAGGTACGAAAAACAGGCCCTGGAGGCCTTGATCCGCCTTAGGGCCATTGAGAGAAAGGCCAGGGTTTATCTTACAGGGAAGCTGGAGCAGAATACTCTGGAGGTGGATGGGGATCCCCTGTTTGAAGAGCTGGGGGGGATTTACCGCCTGGAGGATCTGGGGGATCTGGGACTGGTACGGGAGCCTGCCAGTCTGATCCAGCTGGGATTTGACTGGGTATTTCATGAGGGTAAAAAAGAGTACGAAGACAGGGGGTATTTTTTGGATCTTACCCAGGGGGATGTGGTTGTCACCTCCAATTTTATTCCCTTAAAGGCCAGCAAGTATATCAAGGAGGATGCCCCCAGAAAGGATGTGCTTCTTTGTCAGAAGCTGTATCTGTATCCCGGGAATATCAATCCCAGGGTGCGCTGGGAGAACTGTGAGAGCCGGGAGGCTGCAGCAGAGGATGTGGAAAAAATTCTGGCCTATGGGCAGAAAACATTGGAGGAGGTAATAAAAACCGTCAAATCTGAACTGAAAAATTTATTGTCCCGGGAATTTGTGGCAGCCCTTGTATCCTATGAAAGGATAGGAAAATGGGGAGAGGAGCTGGTTTTAACCGATACACAGGGAAAACAGATTCTGCTTAGGGATTGTGCAGGGGAAAACAAGGAGAGGAGCCTGGATTTTCGGCGTTCCATTGCCATGCTGCCGGATATGGGATATCTGAAAAACGGGGTGCTCTTTGGCCTGTTTTTCCATGACAGGGGGGAAAGAAAGATTTACTGTGAGCCTCTCAGCCTGATTACCCGCCAGGGCATCCTGCGGCTGAAATTTTAGGAGGAATGATGGAAGAATTGATTTTAGAATTAAGAAACCGGCTGGAATACCTGGCTTTGGCAGGCATCCATTTGGCGGAGGAGGATTTCAGACTGAAGCATGCCATGGAAAACATCAAGCCTCTGGGGGAGAGGGCAGGGGTTTTTAAACAGGTATATGCCATGTGTGAAACCCTGATCCGGGAAAAAAATCCCGATGTGCTGCTGGATGTCTGCGGCCTTTTAGATGGAATACTGGTAACCATGGCCAAAGAGGTACAGGCTTTGGAAACAGAAGAGCTGCATCCCTTGTCCGGCTTTGCCACAGTGGGAGAGGCGGAGGATGACAGACAGGTGCGAAGGATTGCCCAATGCCTTACCAGCAGCGGAGGGGGACGCTATGTGTATCTGGAGGAAGTGATGAAGGAAAGTCCGGCGGTTTTCCGGGACCACAGACTGCTGGGGCTGTTGGTGGATGACTTTTCCGACACCTATTCGGATATTGCCTATTTGATTCAAAAATGGTTTGAAGCCCAGGGCAGCCTGGAGGCAGTTCCTGTATTAAAGGAGGGATTTGATCCTGGGGCCAGGGGAAGCTATGAGCGGCTTATGAGTATTATCACCCTGGCAAAGGATAGAGAAAATGATTTTTACAAAGCCCTTTTTGAAAGTGCAAAGAAAAAAGAGATCCGGGAGCTGGCTCTTAAGGCCTTGGGTCATGAAAAATCCAATGCTTCCTATTTGGAAGATGCAGTAAAAACACTGCGGGGCAGTCTTTTGGAAACTGCGAAAAAAATTTTAGAAGAGGTGAAGGGATAATGGAAGAAAAAAAGATACTGCGGGCACCGGCGGAGGAGCTTTTTAAAGAGGAGCTGGAGCTTTTAATAGAAAAGGAAAAGGACCCTGTGCCCACAGGCTGGAAAATGTCTCCCAAATCGGTTCTAAAGTATATTTGCGGCGGCAAGGTGGGGAAAAAGGAAATCATCCCCAAGTATATCGGCAGTACCAGGATTGTGGAAATAGCCATTGCCACTTTGGTGACAGATCGGGCCCTTTTATTAATCGGAGAGCCGGGGACGGCCAAATCCTGGCTTTCAGAGCATCTAAGCGCTGCCATTAACGGAAACTCCACCAAGGTGATCCAGGGAACCGCAGGCACCACAGAGGAGCAGATCCGCTATACCTGGAACTATGCCATGCTGATTGCCAATGGTCCCAGCAAGGAGGCCTTGATTGAAAGTCCGGTATTTCGGGCGATGCAGGAGGGCAGTATTGCCCGGTTTGAGGAGATTTCCCGCTGCGCCCCTGAGGTGCAGGACGCTTTGATTTCTATTTTATCGGAAAAGCGGATTTCAGTGCCGGAGCTGGGAATGGAGATTCCGGCCAATAAGGGATTTTCCATGATTGCCACTGCCAATACCAAGGATAAGGGGGTAAATGACATGAGCGCCGCCTTAAAAAGAAGGTTCAATATTGTGATTTTACCTGCTCCAGCCACATTGGAAGCGGAAATGGAGATTGTCTCCAGCAGAGTGCAGCAGCTTTCTCAAAATCTGGATCTGAATGCCAAGCTCCCTGGGGAGGATCTGGTGGAAAAGGTCTGCACTGTATTCCGGGAGCTTCGCCAGGGCCATACCCTGGATGGAAAAACCAAAATAAAAACCCCCTCTGGGGTGCTTTCTTCGGCGGAGGCCATTTCCCTTTTGGCAGGAAGCATGGCCCTTTCCGGAAGCTTTTCCAATGGGGAGGTCAGCTCCAGGGATTTGGCAGCGGGCCTCCAGGGGGCCATTGTAAAGGAGGAGGGAACAGACCAAAAGGTTTGGGAGGAATATTTGGAGAACATCATGAAGAAAAAGGGAAGCTCCTGGCTGGATCTTTATAAAGAGTGCAGGAAATTAAATGGCTGATATGGAGGGGTGCAATATTTTTTCCATTCGGCATCTTTCCCCTGCCGGTGCCTGCTATGTGGAACAGTTTTTAGATGCCCTCCAGCCAAAGCTTGTTTTGATTGAGGGGCCCTGTGATTATGACGCTTTTTTAGACCAAATGGATCAAAGGGAGCTGAAGCCCCCCTTTGCCATTATGGCCTATACCCTGAAGCCTCCGGTTTCCACCATTGTGTTTCCCTTTGCCAGGTATTCTCCGGAGTACAGGGCCCTGCTTTGGGCCAAACGCCATGGGGTGGAATGTCATTTCTGCGATTTGCCTTCGGAGGTTGTTTTAGCCCTGAAAGATCCGCAAGAGGAGAAGGAGTCTCCCAAAGCTGCCTTTTATAAAGCCTTTGAAGAACAGATGGGAGAGGAGGGGATGGATGGCTTTTGGGAGAGGAAGATGGAAGGGGCAGCCCATTGGCAGGACTACCAAAAGGCAGCCTTTGCCTATGGGAAACAGCTGCGGGAGGCCACCCTGGACACCTCCTATGGCAGTGCCAGAAATATGGTGCGGGAGGGGCATATGAAACAAATGATGTTGGATTATGCCCAAAGGGGGACTGCTCCGGAGAAGATGGCTCTGGTTTGCGGTGCCTTCCATTCCCAGGGGATCCTGGACAGCCCGGGACTGGATCAGGGGGCTCTCGCTTCGCTGCCCAAGGTTTTGGTGAATGCCACCCTGATGCCCTATACATATTATAGGCTGTCGGATTTTGGCGGCTATGGGGCCGGAAATGCGGCACCCGGGTATTTTGAAATGCTCTATGAGGATCTGATTTCAGGCCAGGAAAACACCGCCATGAAATATCTTTCCCTGTTGGCAAAGGATTTGCGGGCCACAGGGGGATTTGCCTCCAGCGCCCAGGTAATTGAGGGGCTGCAGCTGGCCAAGGCTCTGGCCAGGCTTCGGGGAAGCAGCCGGCCCATTCTTCGGGATGTGAAGGACGGGGCTGTCACCGCCCTGGGGGAGGGAAGTCTGGGCAGTGTGATTACCTCCATGGCCAAAATTGAAATCGGCACGGTTATGGGGGCTGTGCCGGAGGGCAGTGTAAATACCTCGATTCAAGCGGATTTTTACAATCAGTTAAAGGCTCTGCATTTGGAAAGCTATAAAACCCTGGTAAATGCAGAGCTGAATCTTGATCTGCGGGAAAGACTGCATATTAAGGATAAGAATAAGGCTTGTCAGGATCTGTATCGATCCTTTTTCCTTCACCGCCTTCGGGTGCTGGGGGTGGAATTTGGAAGGCTTTTGGGAAACCGCCAGGACAATGCCACCTGGTCAGAAAAATGGCTTCTTTCCTGGTCCCCTGAGGTAGAGATTGCCCTGGTGGAGGCGGTACTCAAGGGATTTAGCATTGAGGGGGCCGCTGCCTTTGCCATGAAGGAGAAAATGGGGGATGGCAGTCTTACCTCCATCGCTGCTGTAATTGAGGATGCCTTTCTTTGCGGTATGCCTTTGGTTTTGGAAAATGCCATACAAAGCTTGAGAAACCAGGCTACCGAAAGCATTACTCTGGAGGAAATTGCGTCCAATCTGCTTTCCTTGTCGGTACTGTATAAATACGGAGATATCCGTAGGGTGGACAAGTCCCCCATTGTTCCTTTGGTGGAATATTTATTTTTGCGGGCCTGTTTGAACCTTCCAGGGGAATGCCGCTGCGATGATGCCATGGCTCTGGACCTGGCCAAGGCCATCAACAATATTCACAATGCGGCGGTTTCTTTAGACTTTTTAGACCAGGAGCGGTGGCTGAAGGTGCTGGAGGAGGTGGCGGGAAGGGATGATGTAAATTACAAGCTTTCCGGACTTTGCACCGCCATTTTACTGGAGATCGGAAGAATTTCCAATGAGACTTTAGGGAAAATGCTGGAATTTCGCCTTTCCTACGGCATTCCGGCAGAGTTTGGGGCAGGCTATTTTGAAGGGCTGTCTTTGCGGGGGCATTATTTATTGATTGCCAGACTCAGTCTTTGGGAAAGGCTGAGCCAGTATCTGGATTCCCTGGGGGAGGAGGAGTTTAAACGGGCTTTGGTATTTTTGCGCCGGGCCTTTTGCACCTATGATCCAGGAGAGAAGCTGCAGATTGCCCAAAATCTGGCCAGAGTATGGAATGTGGATACCCTGGAGGCAGCCAATGTGCTGAACGCAGAATTGAATCCCCAGGAGAATGAGGTCTTGAAGGAATTAGATGCTTTTGATTTTGATGATTTTTAAGGAGGAAGGATGGAGCTGGAAGAGAAAATCAAGCGCTGGCGGTTGATTTTGGGAAGGGAAAGCCAGGGGGAGTTTGATAAGATGCCTGCCTATACCTTTGGGGAGGAGGATTTACTTATGGACAACGCCCTGGAGGCCATATACAACCAAAATTCCACCTTTCAGTTTGGCCAAACAGGGGGGGCAGGAAGAGGCCCCTCCCATCCCAATATCAGCCGCTGGCTGGGGGATGTGCGGACCCTGTTTGATAAGGAAATTGTCCAGGTGGTGCAAAATGATGCCATGGAGCGCTGCGGGTTAAAGCAGCTTTTGTTTGAGCCGGAGCTTTTGGAAACCCTGGAGCCCAATGTAAACCTGGCCTCCACCCTTTTGCTTTTAAAGGACCAGGTGCCAAAGCAGAGCAAGGAAAGTGCCAGGGTGTTTATTAAAAAGATTGTGGATGAGATCAACAGACTGCTGGATTCGGATATACGCCGGGCGGTGCATGCGGCCCTGAACAAAAGGGCTCATTCTCCCATTCCCTCCGCCAGTGCTTTGGATTTTAAAACCACCATATCCCGGGGCATAAAAAACTATCGAAAAGAGTTAAAGCGCATTGTTCCGGAGCATTTTTATTTTTTTGAGCGGGCTGCAGTCAGTGCCGCCGGAAAGCATCATATTATTTTGGATATTGACCAAAGCGGCTCCATGGGGATCAGTGTCATCTATTCCTCTATTATGAGCTGTATTTTAGCCAGTATGGCTTCTTTGCAAACCAGGATTGTGGCCTTTGATACCAATGTGGTGGATCTTACAGATAAATGCGCCGATCCCATTGATTTATTATATGGATTTAATCTGGGAGGAGGAACGGATATAGAAAAGTCCGTCCGTTACTGTCAGAGCTTCATTGAAAATCCTAAAAAGACCATTTTTTTCCTGATTTCCGATCTTTGCGAGGGAGGAAACCGGGCGGGTCTTTTGCAAAAGCTTCGGGACATGAAGGAAAGCGGGGTGCGGGTGGTCTGCCTTTTGGCCATTGAGGATGGGGGAGAGCCCTTTTTTGACCGGCATATGGCAGCGCTGATCTCCAGGGAAGGGATCCCCTGCTTTGCCTGCAATCCCCAAAAGCTTCCCCAGCTGCTGGAGTATACCTTGAAGGGGAAGGATTTAAAGGAACTGGAGGAGGAGCATTGAGTTTCACTGCCCCTGTTAGATTTTTTTCATATAACGATAAAGAGCCGGGTATGTTTGCATACACGGCTCTTTGGGTGCAGATGAATCGTGGCAACAGGCCCCGGCATGGGGTTACTGAGGGGTGTCATAATCCCCCGGCTCGGTTTCTCCAGGTTTTGCAGGAGGGGGGGTCTGGCTTTCTCCCCTGGTGGGGGCTGCAGACTGGCTGCTTTCTTTGCTGCCCTTGGAGGAGGATTCTTCTTCGGCGGCCTTGGAAGAGCTCCCTGCCCCTTGGCTGCGGCCCTCCGGGAAGGTGCTGTAAGCAGTAATATCCCTTTCGTTTTCGTACAATACCTGGGTGGAATTGCCTGCAGTATCTGCAATATGGATCTCCAGGGCATCTGTGGTAAAACGGAAGGTAGCGGTGTTTTCCTGGGCATTTAAGGTAGCCGGAGGGATCCGGTGTCCATTGCTGTCAATGCCAAAAAACTGTTCAAAGTCAATATCTGACTGGGTGTCCTCAAAGGAAACATTCACCACCCCCGGAGCAGTGACCTGTCCCACCATTTCCGGAGGGGTTTCATCCACCCCGTCCACTCGTTCATAAATGGTTTGGCTCATGGTATTTAAATTCACAGCCACCAGCTCCAAAGTACCGTTTTTTTCTGTGTGGGCCGTGTATACATTTCCCTCCCTGGTATAGGGCAGGGGCTCTTCATCCAGCTTTAAGGAAAAGCTCTTCAAGGGATAGAAGGACTTCTTGGTAATACGGATATCCACAGATTTGGCATCGGAGCTGTTTACCATGGTGACACTGAACCGGGGGCGGGAAGTAATGAGAAAAAACAGAATCATGTTTACAATTATAAATGCCAGGATATAATATACAATATGTAATTTTTTATTTCCGGGTTCTGCAGGCTCTGCCTCCTGCCAGGGTATGCTTTTGGGAGATCTTGCCATAAATGCCTCTCTTTCCATTTTTTGGTTGCAGTGATTACTCGTCTGCACACTAGAATAACAGACTTGAGGTAAACTTTCAAGAAGTTTGATGCTGGAGTAACAATGCAGCCCCGGATTATAAAAAACGGTTGGCATGTCCTTGGCTGCAGAGCAGCCAGGGCTGTGTCGGGATATTATTTTTATGACGCCGGGTCTGCCCGGCAGGGGGGTTCAAAGAGAAAATGTTTGAAAAATTTAAAAAAGCGATTCAATTTGCAGCCAGTGCCCATGAGGGGCAGGTTCGAAAGGGAAGCACCGTTCCCTATATCACCCATCCTTTGGAGGCGGCTTCCATTGTCTGCCTCATTACGGAGGATGAGGAGATGCGCAGTGCAGCGGTGCTCCATGATGTGGTGGAGGATGCGAGGGTAAAGCTTTCGGAAATCCAAAGGGAATTCGGTCCCAGGGTGGCCAAGTTGGTGGCCGTGGAAAGCGAGGACAAATCAAAATCCTGGCTGGAGCGGAAAATGACCACAGTGGAAAACATGAAAAAAGAAGACATGGACACAAAAATCATTACCCTGGGGGATAAGCTTTCCAATATTCGAAACATAGCCAGGGATTATCTGCTCTTGGGGGATGATTTTTTGCTGCGGTTTAACGAAACCGACAAAAAACGCCAGGGACAGTACTATCTGGGACTGGCGGAGGCTCTGGATTCCCTGAAGGATCATGAAACAGCGGGAGGCTTTTGGAGGGAATATCTGGATTTATGCCATTTGGTCTTTGGGAAGGAAAACAATGAATGACGGATTTTTAAGGGTAGCAGCGGTGACCACACAGGTGCGGGTATGCGATGTGGAGTACAATGAGGAAAGAATCAAGGAGGCCATCCGCCAGCAGTGGCGGGAGGGCACCAAGATTGCAGTGTTCCCGGAACTGGCTGTCACAGGCTATACCTGCCATGATATGTTTTTTCAAAAGCTTTTGCTGGAGGCGTCCAAAAGGGCTTTGCTGCATCTTGTGGATTTTTCCAAGGGCAAGGATATGCTTACCTTCATCGGCCTTCCCTGGGAACATGAGGGCAAGCTCTATAATGTTACGGCCGGAGTGGCGAATGGACAGCTTCTGGGTCTGATTACCAAGATTTTTCTGCCCAATTACAGTGAGTTCTATGAGGCCAGATATTTTGCCAGGGGCTTTGAAAAACCGGTGGACACGGATTTCTTTGGGGAGAAGGTGCCCCTGGGCAGCAATATTTTGTTCCGCTGCACCAATGTGGAGGGGCTTATGGTGGCAGGGGAGATCTGCGAGGATGTATGGGTAGCCAATCCCCCCAGCATATCCCATGCCCTCCATGGAGCCACGGTGCTGATCAATTCCTCTGCCTCTGACGAGCAGGCGGGAAAGGAATCCTACCGCAGGCTTTTAATTACCGGCCAGTCGGCCAGGCTGGTATCTGCCTATATCTACGCCAATGCCGGGGAGGGGGAATCCACCCAGGATGTGGTTTTTGGGGGACATAATCTGATTTGTGAAAACGGGGTGGTTTTAGCAGAAAGCCGCCGGTTTAAAAACCAAAGCATTGTATCGGATATTGATCTGGAAAAACTGCTGGCGGAGCGCAAACGGCAAACCACCTTTGAGGAATGCTTTTCTTCGGACTACCGCATTGTGGATTTTTCCCTGCGGTCTATGGAGTATTCCCTGAAGAGAGAGTTCCCTCCTTTGCCCTTTGTTCCCCAGGAAAATGCAGAGGGGAATCGGCGTTTAGAGGAAATTCTGACCATCCAGGCCATGGGACTGAAAAAAAGACTTTCCCATACAAAAAGCAAAAGGGCGGTGCTGGGAATTTCCGGGGGCCTGGACTCCACCTTGGCACTGCTGGTATGTGAAAGGGCTTTTCAAATGCTGGGCCAGGATCCAGCCGGGATTTTGGGGGTTACCATGCCTGGGTTTGGCACCACAGACAGAACCTATCAAAATGCCTGTGCTCTGACCAAAGCCCTGGGGGCTTCTCTGGAGGAAATACCCATTGGGGATGCGATTTTACAGCATTTTAAGGACATCGGGCAGGATGTGAACAACCACGATGCCACCTATGAAAATGCCCAGGCCAGGGAAAGAACCCAGATTCTAATGGATATTGCCAACAGGGACCAGGGGCTGGTGGTGGGAACGGGAGATTTATCGGAGCTGGCTTTGGGATGGGCCACCTACAATGGAGATCAGATGTCCATGTATGGAGTGAATGCTTCGGTGCCAAAGACTTTGGTCAGGCATTTGGTAAAGTTCTATGGGGAGCACACGGAAAACAAAGAAGCTGCCAGGATTATCCTGGACATAGTGGCCACCCCGGTAAGTCCCGAGCTCTTGCCTCCAAGGGAGGGGGAGATTGCCCAGATTACCGAGGATTTGGTGGGGCCCTATGAGCTTCATGATTTTTTTATTTATTATATGCTGCGGTTTGGTTTCCGCCCCTTTAAAATCCACCGTATGGCAAAGCAGGCCTTCCAGGGGCAGTATACAGGAGCAGAAATCAAAAAATGGATGGGAGTATTTTACAAAAGGTTTTTCTCCCAGCAGTTCAAGCGTTCCTGCATGCCGGACGGGCCGAAGGTGGGAAGCATTACCCTCTCCCCCAGGGGGGATTTAAGAATGCCCAGCGACGCTTTGGCCACCCTTTGGCTGGGGGAGGTGGAGGGGATCCATGATTAGCTCCTTTTCCAATAAAAAAGTCAAGGAGCTTTCGGCCTTTATCAAAAAAAGTGCTCTGCGAAGAAAAAGCGGCCTCTATGTGGTAGAAGGGGTGCGAATGGCAGAGGAAATCCCACCAGAGGACAGGGTGGAAACCTATGTAAGCGAAAGCTTTTGGAACAGAGAGGAAAGGGGGGGCTGCCGGGAACTGTTAAAGGGCTGCCAGGTGCTTTCCGATCCGGTGTTTTCCCAGGTAAGCGGCACCGAAACCCCCCAGGGCATTTTGGTTTTGGTGCGGCAAAAAAACTATACTCTGGAGGAGATTTTGCAAAAAGAGGGGCCGAACCGGCTGCTGATTTTGGAAAACCTGCGGGATCCCGGGAATATGGGCACCTTGTTTCGTTCGGCGGAGGCAGCGGGGGCCACGGGAATGATCCTTGGCACCGGATGTGTGGAGGTGTATAATCCCAAGGTGGTGCGTTCCACCATGGGGGCTTTGCTGCGTCTTCCCTTTGTATACTGTGAAGATCTGGAACAGGTGCTAGCCCTCCTTCGCCAGGCAGGAATTGCTTCTTATGCAGCCTGCCTGGAGGGGGAAATAGAGTATGACCAGGCAGATCTGTCCGGAGATATGGCGCTTATTATCGGCAATGAGGCGGCGGGTATTTCCCCTTCCTTACAAAGGCTGGCCAAAGCAAGGCTGAACATCCCCATGGAGGGAGGAGGGGAATCTTTAAATGCCTCTGTGGCAGGCTCTGTGTTACTGTTTGAGGCGGCAAGACAAAGAAGAATCAGGAGGTTAGGATGAATTTAAAGGGACGGAATTTTTTAACATTAAAGGATTTTACAAGGGAAGAGATTACAGGCCTTTTGGATCTGGCAGCCAGATTAAAGGAGGATAAAAAGAATCATAAAACCGGCCATTCCCTTCAGGGAAAAAACATTGCCCTTTTGTTTGAAAAGCCCTCCACCAGAACCCGCTGTGCCTTTGTGGTGGCAGCCAGGGACGAGGGGGGATATCCGGAATATCTGGGAAAGTCCGACCTGCAGCTGGGATATAAGGAAAGCGTCAAGGATACGGCCAGAGTGCTGGGAAGGATGTTTGACGGCATTGAGTTTCGGGGATTCTCCCATGCAGTCTTAGAGGAGCTGGCAGCATATGCAGGGGTGCCGGTATGGAACGGTTTGACGGACGACTACCATCCCACCCAGGTGCTGGCGGATCTCTTAACCATCCGGGAGCATTTTGGCACCTTACAAGGGCTGAAGTTTGCCTATTTGGGAGATGCCAGGAACAATATGGCCAATTCTTTGATGATTGGCATGACCAAAATGGGCATTGACTGCGTTATGGCTGCCCCCAAATCCCTGTTTCCCCAGGAGGATCTGGTGGAGGAGTGCAGAGGCTATGGAAAGGAGTCAGGGGCTTCTTTAACGGTGGGAGAGGAGCTTTCTCTGATACAGGGGGCGGACATTGTATACACAGATGTTTGGGTTTCCATGGGGGAGGAGGAAAAAACAGCAGAAAGAAAGGCTCTGCTCTCTCCCTATCAGGTAAACGAAGTCCTGATGGCCCGCACTGGAAAGCCAGGCAGTATTTTCATGCACTGTCTGCCTGCAGTCAAGGGCAATGAGGTAACGGAAGAGATTTTTGAAAAGCATGCCGGGATTGTTTTTGAGGAGGCGGAAAACCGGATGCATACCATCAAGGCTGTCATGGTGGCTACTTTGGGGGATTGAGATGGGAGGATACCAAAGAAGAGGAACCAGCTTTATCGGGCTGGAGGTTTTGCACATTATACTATCCCTGTTGATTATCCTTTTAACGGTGGTGGCCTTTGTCTCTCCCCAGGAACATATGCTGTTTTTCCCGACCATTTTCACCCTGTTTGCGGTGTACAATTTTTTGGAAGCCTATCAAAATATCAAGGATTACACCAGATCCAAATCCAGGATGCCCAAGGCCACGCTGCAGATTGTTCTGGGGGTTTTCATGGTGCTTTTGGCAATTGTGGGCATATTGAATATGTAAAATTAAAAAGGGAATATGAGATCTTCTATTCAGCCCCCATCCGGGGGCCCGTCAGCTGTGAAAGCCGAATGGAAATTTCACAGCTTTTTTATTGCTTTTTTTTTGCCGGTAGACTAAAATTTAAGTTGTAAATGGGGAAATGTATAAGAATGGATTATCATTATGAATTTTAAGCACCAGCCGGTTTTGCTTCGGGAAACCATAGACGCCCTGCAGATTTTTGGAGAGGGTGTCTATGTGGACGGCACCCTTGGAGGAGGGGGACATGCCCTGGAGGTTGCCAAAAGGCTGACCACCGGCAGGCTGATCGGAATTGATCAGGACAGGGACGCCATAGAGGCGGCTTCCCAAAGACTGCAGGATTATAAAAAAAACATTACCATCCTTCGGGACAATTATGTTAATATAAAAAGAATTTTGGAAAATCTGGGGCTTACCCAGGTGAATGGAATTTATCTGGATTTGGGGGTATCCTCCTATCAGCTGGACCAGGGAGAGAGGGGATTTTCCTACCGCCGGGAGGGACGGCTTGACATGCGCATGGATGACAGGAATCCTCTGACTGCCTGGGAGATGGTGAATACCTATTCCAAGGAGGAGCTGGCACAGATTATCAGGGAGTATGGAGAGGAGCGTTTTGCCCAGAATATTGCAAAGCACATTGTGGCGGCCAGGGAAAAGGCCCCCATTGAAACTACTTTGGCCCTTGCAGAGATTGTTCAGGGGGCCATTCCCATGAAAATGCGTCTGACTGGGGGGCATCCTGCCAAAAGAACCTTCCAGGCCCTTCGCATTGCCCTGAACCGGGAGCTGGAGGTGCTGCGGGAGGGGCTGCGGGATATGCTGAAGGCTTTAAAGCCCGGAGGGAGACTGGGGATTATTACCTTTCATTCCCTGGAGGATCGGATGGTAAAGCAGGCTTTTTTCAAGGCGGAAAATCCCTGCACCTGTCCCAGGCAGTTTCCCAGGTGTGGGAGGGCCTTGAAGTCCCAGGTGCCTTCCAAAGAGGAGCAAAGGGACAATCCCAGGTCCAAAAGTGCCAGGCTGCGGGTTTTTGAGAAAGCATAGGGGGAAAGGAAGCTTATGAGGACAAAGAAAAAGATTTTGAATAAAGAAAAAGAAGTCAGAAGAGAAGTACTGGTGGTGGAGGGCAACACCGTGCGCAAACCGTGTGCGGAGCCCAAGCCCCGGGAGAAAAAGTCCAGAGAGGAAAGCCAGTCTGCCCGGGAAAATTTCAACATGCGCCGGAACCGGGAAAGGGCTCTGGAAATGAATCCTTTGCAGGTGTTGTTTTTGACAGGGGCCTTAGCCCTGGTGGTGGTGATTTTGGGGAATTATATCAGTGTTCAGTCCAGCCTTACCACCTTGATCCGCACCACCCAAAGGAATGAGTCGGAGCTGGCTAAGCTGAAAAATGAAAATGATTCCTTGGAAAACCAGTTAAACTATGTAAACCTGGACGACATTTCCCAAAAGGCCAGAGCACTGGGGATGGTGTATGCAGGAAAGAACCAGGTGATTCATTATAAGAAAACAGACAGCGAGTATGTAAGACAGTTTGAGGATATTCCTCAGAACAAAAAGGGAACCCAGGAAGCCCCCTCCCTGCAGCAGGGTGAGGCTGCCGCAGCCGATGGAAGGTGAGCAAGACATTGGATGCCAAGCAAAACAGAAAAAAGAAAGGAGACCAGGTAAAAAAAGCCAGGATCCTTTCTGTAACCATGCAGTATAAGCTGGCAGTCGCCGTTTTGGTAATTATGCTGGCTTTTCTTGCGTTGATTATTAAAATCTATACTTTGCAAAAAAGCAAAGAGGTGGAATATAACAAAAAGATTCTAAGCCAGCAGCGGTACGATTCTCAAAACATTCCCTTTCGCAGGGGGGATATTATGGATCGGAACGGAACCTATCTGGCCACCAGTGAAAAGGTATACAATCTGGTGCTGGATCCCTATCAGATTAACCAGGATCCAGACAAGTACCGGGAGGCCACCATCAGCTTTCTGGTGGACAATTTTGGATACAGCAGAGAAAAGCTGGAGAACGCCCTGACAAAGCATGCCGACAGCCAGTATCATCCTTACACCATGGGCATGGACTATGATACCAAGGTGGCTATGGAAACCAAAATGGAAGAGGTGAATAAGGAATATGCCAGTGCCAAGGGGGGGCAAAGGGTGGCGGGATTTTGGTTTGAGGAGGAGTATAAAAGAAACTATCCCTACAACACCCTGGGCTGCAATGTCATCGGTTTTTCCTCAAAGGGAGGCACCGACGGTGTGGGAGGCATTGAGCAGTTTTACAATTCCAGTTTAACCGGCACCCAGGGGCGCCGCTGCGGTTATCTTAATGAAGAGTCCACCCTGGAGCGGGTGATCAAGCCCCCCATTAACGGCCAGACAGTGGTGTCCACCATGGATTTAACCATTCAGCAGATTGTGGAAAGACATATAGGGGAGTGGCAGGCCCAGGTGGGGGCGGAGATGACAGCGGTGCTGATTATGAACCCCAACAATGGGGAGATTTTGGCCCTGGCCACCAGCAAAACCTTTGATTTAAACAACCCCAGGGATTTGACGGGACTTTTGTCTGAAGAAGAGCTTCAGGGGGAAAACCGGCAGGAGCTGATTTCCAATGCCCTCAGCAGCCGGTGGAGAAATTATGCAGTAAGCGACACCTTTGAGCCCGGGTCTCCTGCCAAGGTGCTGACGGTGGCCTCGGCCCTGGAGGAGGGCGCCATCAATGGCAGTGAAACCTATAACTGTCAGGGATTTGAGGAGATTGCAGGAGAAAAGATCCGTTGTGTAAACCGCAGAGGCCATGGGGTGCTGACGGTGCAGGAGGGGATTATGGAATCCTGCAATGTGGTGATGATGGATATTGCCAGAGCCATGGGGGCGGAAAAATTCTACAAATACCAAAGGGTATTCGGCCTGGGGAGCAAAACCGGCATTGATCTTCCTGCAGAGGCGGAAACAGCTGCTTTGATCCACGGGGCCAAAAGCTCTGTACCTGCGGATCTGGCCACCAATTCCTTTGGGCAAAACTTTAATGCCACCATGGTTCAAATGGCGGCGGCTTATTCCTCTGTGGTAAACGGAGGGAATTACTATCAGCCCCATGTGGTGAAGCAGATTTTAAATGAGGACGGTTCAGCTGCCAGCAATATAGAGCCTACGCTGGTGCGGGAAACCATTTCCGAGCACACTGCCAACTATATGAACGAGGCCCTTCGAAGGACCGTGGCAGAGGGAACGGGAAGCGGTGCCCAGGTACCCGGATATGAAATCGGAGGCAAAACCGGCACCGCCCAAAAGTATCCCAGGGGCAGCAGAAATTATGTGGTTTCCTTTATCGGCTCTGTGCCTGCGGTTCATCCGGAGGTGGTATGCTATGTGGTGATTGACACCCCCCATGTGGAGGATCAGGCCCATTCTACCTTTGCCAGCAATCTTTTTGCTAAAATCATGGCAGAGGTGCTGCCCTATATGAATATATATTCCAGCGCAGAGGAGGCGGCCCAGGGAGAAGATACCCAAAGGGAGGGAATCAGCGATCCTGCCACCAATCATATGGCAGAAAGCGCTGCCTCCAGAGCCTACTCTCAGGAGGAGGTGGATGCCAATCGGGGAGATCCGGATGCCATTCCGGGAGAGCCTGCAGGCTATGAGGCCCCTACAGCCCCGGAGACGGCAGAGGAGGAAACCTCTGAGGTAAGCACCCAGCCTCCGGAAGGATAGAAACAGGAGTTTGTTATGATTCAGGATACATGTATTGCATTGCTTATAGGCTTTTGTGTCACGGCCCTGCTTTGTCCCCTGCTGATCCCCCTTTTGCACCGGTTTAAGTTCGGACAGCAGGTGCGGCAGGAGGGACCCAAGGAGCATTTGAAGAAGTCCGGCACCCCCACCATGGGAGGAATCTGCTTTTTAACAGGAACCCTAATTTCTTCTTTATTTTTGCTTAAAAAGTATCCCCAGGTACTTCCCATACTGCTTTTTACTTTGGGATATGGTATGATAGGCGGGATTGATGACAGCTTAAAGATCCTGAAAAAAAAGTCAGAAGGCTTAAAGTCCATGGAGAAGATGCTGCTGCAAATCGGGATTACAGCGGTTTTTCTGTGTTATGTATACCACAGGGAGCCGGATTATGGCATACTTCTGCCCTTTACCGGTGCCCAGGAGACGGGGCTGTATTTGTACCTGGGGCTGCTTTGGCTTCCCTTTGCAGGCTTTGTGATTGTGGGAACCGACAATGGGGTGAATTTCACCGACGGACTGGACGGACTGTGCGCCAGCGTTACCATTGCAGTGGCGGGATTTTTCCTGGCGGCAGGTCTGAAGATGGGACTGGAGATCACCCCCATTACAGGGGGGCTGATTGGCAGTCTTTTGGGATTTCTGCTGTTTAATGTGTATCCTGCCAGGGTATTTATGGGGGATACTGGATCCCTGGCATTGGGAGGTTTTGTGGCTTCCTATGCCATTTTAGCCAAAATGCCTGTGTTCATTGCCCTGGTGGGGGTGGTTTACCTGGCAGAGGTGCTTTCTGTAATCATTCAGGTGGGATATTTTA
>ERZ773067.471-NODE-471-length-24622-cov-3.726951_pt1 | contig 24622 bp, 18 predicted proteins | sample MGYA00580622_ERZ773067 | MGnify/ENA primary metagenome ERZ773067 (study PRJEB29015, sample SAMEA2737998) | human oral metagenome | biome: human oral; feature: human-associated habitat; material: dental | place: China | collected 2113 ...
CTTCAGCCACTCAACCGTTATTGACGCCTTAAGTGTAGGTCCTGTTGCTGTTGTATAAAAGAATTAATGTTTATGATAAGATGATATATTCTGGTAGATATCTAATTTATATATCTTCTGTTTTTTCTTGTTTCAATCTCTGTTTTTCTATAAGAGCCTGGAGAAGTTGCTTTTGATTGTTAAACTGAGAATCACCGTAATCCTTAGTTATCACCTCTCCATTATCAGATGTAGGTAATAGTTGTTGGTCGCAACGAACATCCGCTAACATCTTCTTCATATTCGAAGGTATAGATTTATATAGTGTCTGTAACTCCTTGATGAGTTTGATATGTTGATTGATAAGGTTATTATATGAATTTATCAACATCAAATCTTCAAACCCAACAGCATTTACCTGATTTACTATGTTTAATATCATCTTCTTATTGACATCAACGAGTGTCATCAGGTCTGTTAAGTCATTGGTTTGAAGTTGAGCAACAGACTCTAAATATTCACGGTGTTCATTAGTTAATGATTCATCATCAAAGTCCTTGATGAATTTATTGACCCTAGAAACAAAATTCTTAGCCTTTACACTATACTCCTTAATAACTCCTTCGACATCTATACGGTCAAATTCTGCTATTGAGAATCCTTGTGCTGCAAACTCATTAACAGATTGTGGTTTAGATGGTAATATCTCTGGCTCTGTAATCAAGTTATCTGTAGACAATTTGAATACATCAGAGAAGTCATCGTCGGGTTCTAATTCTTCAAATCCATCATATATTTCCTGTTCTTCCATACCTATAATATAGGGTTATTTGTAAGCAGAGGCATACATTTATCAGTAAACACCTGCTTTTTATTTATCCATAGTATCAAATCGCCAAATAAGAAACTTCCACCATATAGTTGTATGAAGTTAAATATATCGGGTATTTTGTGTCTTGTAGTATATATATCGGAAAATTTATCATTCTTTCCTGTTACGGAAAACGAAAATTGATAAAAAGGCACTGTATTTGTATTCTGAATCAAGTTATATCCTATCTCAAAAGTCAATAACTCATTCATAGGTAACTGAAAATCAAGTTCTTTCTCCTCCGCAGCTGAATCATAACTAAATGTTAATTTCCTTCCTTTTATTGATAAAGACCATAATGGCAGACCTGTTCTATCACCTGTGGATCCTAAAATAGATATGATTGTACTTGGATGATTAATTCTCATCCGTTTAGACAGAGAAAAAGAGAATTTTAGCTTGAAACATTCAGGTTTCAATTCTTCCCTAGTCTTTATGGAATAATCCAACAGTCGATATTGTAGAGCTATCTGATTCTCTCCTATATTAGAACAATCATAAAGATTGATAGGATACATCATATTGGCTTGGTTAATAGTTTTGATATCAAGACGTTTATGATAGAACTCCCTGTATCTCTCAGTTATTTTAGGTGATACGTACCAAGTTGAATCCACCAATCTATTCGTGAAAGCATTGGTTGCTTTAGATTTCTCTGGAATAGTATATTTATCAACTCTTTCTATATCATTTATGTTTTTATCAATATGGTCTGAAAATACTTCATCAGCATTCATTTGATGAGGCTCTTCTTCACCTATATATTCGCCTGATTCATCGGATATTTCTGGTTCACCAAGTAGTGCGGGTCCTTCACCTTTACGAGGATTATTCTTAGTTATTCCAACAAAGTCAATTCCATCAGCACATTGATATAATACTTCTTCACTTCCAACTATACCAAGAGCATCATCACCGACTAGGTCAGTTAATTCTTTCATATAGTCATCGACTTGGTCTCTTATTTTCAAGAATCCACCCTCTATATTATTCTCTGTCTTTAGAGAGTGATAATTAGGATTATTCTTTGATGAATAATCAACCGTTCCATCTGATTTTATTTGTTTATCTTGAACATCCTGGCCTATTCCATACATATTGGTAACTTTGAAACCCCCCTTCGGCATACCAATACCACCTATTGTTGATGGCGGAGCTGGATCTCCGACAGTTGAGTTTTCATTCTCTCCAACTATGTTACCAAATACATCTGGTTGTCCTACATCTATAATATCTGTTATAGTATTCTGATCTAACACGGTAGTTCCATCAATATCTACAATATCACCAAATTCAGGTACTACTATATCAGACAAATCCTGTTTAAGATCCTTACTCATCACAACAGATGAGTCTTCTTCATATTTAAGCAGCGAGGCCTCGAACCAAGCTACCTTACCCATCACACGATTCACGGGTTGAACATATCCAACACGGAATAATCGATTAACTAATGGAAGATATAAATAATCTTTTTCATTAGGAATAGCATCATCACCAAAAGCATCACGAAATATCTGCCAAGGTATGTTGATAGTAAACTCATCAGCAAGGGGTATATCCCATTCAGAATAAGTCATCTTATCGATGGAGTTTGTCATACTTCCCTCGAACATTATCCATATCTTCTTGACATTACATACATTCCTACGATAGTTATTTCTTAATGTATGATGAGTTCCAATTGGTTCAGTCTTGAAGTATATGACTTTATGTCCAACCATACGAGCCAAGGCATTGACTTGGTCTACCCATCTCTTAACTGTAATTTGTTGATTATCGTTTATGTTCCATTCTGGTTGTAGAACACATTCAGGCTCTGTGTACCATTTGACCACACAAGGATTATGAAGACATATATTCACATCATTATAAGTCAGAGAACATATATCTAGATGATATTTATCCTTAGGATTCACATAATGTAACTCATATTGTGAATCTTTATAATTAGGCTTGATTTGTATGGCTATGTACACAGATGGGATATTTATCAGAGCATCAATGCCTATATTAGGATATACGACTGTGAAGTCTTCAAACTTCTTAAAATCAGAATAACTAACCTTATCAAAAGAATACGAATAACTAACATCAAACTTCTCTTTATCTCCACTCACACACATAGCGACCTTATTCTTATCAAATACCTTGAATGGTATCTGTAAGAACAAGATAGTTGTATGGTATATGGTAGGATTGTATGAGGTAGTTATCATGGGTTGTTATTTGAATGTGCCTTCAAATATTGATATTGCCTTATCTGCTATATTTGGATAGCCGTTTTGTTTATACGGTCTTGCATTTTCTCTTGGTTCGTATGACACCAAATCACACCCATAAGGTAATTTATATATTGTTATGGTTCTTAATAATGCGATGTCTGATTCTCCTTCTGAACGTTCATCAACTTGAACGTCTCTCTTTTTCAATACATTATTATCTTCATATATTTCTGTTTTTGTTATCTTTTTATCTGTTTTTCTATACTCTCTCCTAAATTCTGGTATTGATTCATCGTTAGTATTTTTCACCCTTGTATATTCTCCACTTGTGGGGTTATCGTTTCTTAGATGTTTTCCATTTTTATCTTTATCATCTTTTGAATCCTTTTTATAGAATGTTTTCAATTTAGTTACGCCATCTGTTGTCAGATATGTGGCATACATATAATGGTTTGTATGCGGGTTATAATCGTCGTTGTCTTTATCAGGGTTTTGAAGATCTATTATTACATCATTTTTTAATCCACCTTTCCTAGGTGAGAACGAATATTTGTATATAGTTGTGTTTTCTTTCTGATATTTTTGTATTGCATTATAAGATGACTCCACGGTTGATATGGTAGTATATTCTACTATATTATCCCCTACGAATTTACTATATTCATTTTTAGGTATATCCATTCCACCCAAGATAATATTTCTTGTTTCTGGTACTCTTATATTGAATGTTTTATCACCCTTCGCCACCTTAGCAACACCACCCCAAGCAAGTACCCATCCTCTAGGCACTTTATATATGTTTGGTTCTATTTCACCTTTGTCTTTATCAAATTGAGTACCGTCTAAGTTATAGTATAACGTATTTCTGAGTGCTGTTAATTTAATTCTTTGTTCCCTGCAAGGTACTATATTTATTATGGCTCCTTCAGGCATACCTCTTAGGTTTATTTGTTCAATCAAGCTCTGAATCTTCCTGAACATATACTCAACGAAGTGTCCTGTGATTATTGATAATAGATTATTCTTAACCTTATTGCTTGTGTATTTATTTTTTATAGTAACACCAGTTAAGTCATCATCCATCTTCAACGCACCATCACTGCTATCTATGCTGAAATCTAAACCTTTTTCAACCTCACCAATTTCATGATTATATGTTTTTACAGAAGCATCTGTTTTCATGAATTGTCTACCCTGAGAATCTTTGAAATGTTGATCAAAGAACTCTAAAACATCATAATTACAAATTTCCTGAGGCGATTTAGATCCCGTGTTTAAAAGCAAATTCTTATACTCTTCGTTTACGATAATATTATCACACATAGAACTCTTACTAACATACACAGGAATAGATCCAGCTGGAGCCTTTGCATTGAATTCATAGTTGGTGTCTTGATATAAGAATGATATCTTTCTATCAGACTCTATGAAGCTATTATATACATCTGATTTTTCTGTAACATCAGTATTTTTATCATTTTGTTTATGAGATACCACACCACCCATGAATATAGCTGTTTGAGACTGATATCCATTGTTTTTAATCAGATTATTAGCTAATGTATCAAATATTGGTTTATTATATCCTAAGTTTTGACGTCTAAGTTCGTATGGTTGTACATCCCCTATCATGAACATATTTGTTACCTTAAGAGAATTTATATCATCAACATTCCTAGAATTAAATCTGTTCCATTGATACTTATAATATAGTTGATTCAGGTTCCTCTTTCTAATATCACCTATTTTCTTTAATATTTTATCATTAGCATTATCACTTTGTCTGATATCATATAATATTTTAAGAAGAAAATTTATATCTGTAAGAGATGGAATGAAATTACCTGTTATTGTAGGATTATCCATTCTCATATCCGCAAGATATAGATTCATCATATTTTCATATATGGTATCGTTATCCATATTGAAATTCTGATATGTATTAAACGATGTATAATTCCTCTTTACTTTGTATGTTAATTTACCAAAATTTCCATCGTCAGACTCTACCGTAGGTACCGACATAAAGCTAGCTCCAAGTAGATTTATGTTATTGGTATTGAAATTAACTGGACGAGTAGAATTGACGTCTGTTCTCTTTCCACCTAAGTAAAGACCTACACTATAATCTTCTATGTTAGGCGATATTAAATCACCTTGGTTTAGAAATGAACCTGTGTTATTGACACCATCAGGATATACAAGTAAAGGTTTGCTTGGTGAATCAATACCTGCTCTGACGTTGATAGCACCAGAAGAATCCAAGAATATGTTACCTGATTCATTGACATTACTAGAAACATCATTAAGTAACATTATTCCTGCAAAAGGGTTATTCTGTACGATAGACAGAGCTGGCAACTTATAAAAATTCAATCCAGTGTGTAATGCGGTAGGTTTAACGATATCAGAGAATCTCTTCATATCGCCCAATACGAGTGTTATCGGGTTGAGTATGTCTAAGTTAGCACTGTTTTTGTAGGAAGTATAAACCTTATTGTATCCTAAGAAACGTGTTCTTGCTTCTTCAGGAGTTGTTTTTACCGTATCATTCGGGTCGGCATTATATAGTCCTCCCATATTCTGGGCGGCGTCTGGTAATGGAAAGTGAAAGAAAGTATCCTTATTATATGCACCCACAGAAGTATCACCAACATTAAGTGCAGCATAAGAATTATATGTGGCTACTGGAATATTAGTGATATTTTCACTGTAATTATCCACTAACTCCTTGATAACATTACCATACTTAGCTTCTATATCTGATATATTTGATTCTACTGCATCAAAAAACATACCCGTCTTGATGAGTTTTGCTACACCGCCTTCAGACTTAAATAGACACATCTCTGTCGTAGCTGGTATGACGAATACATCACCATCATTGAAAGACGATACATAATGATGTGCTGCTAGACGATTAGAACGGTCTGACTTATTCAGTATCTCATTGACAATAAAATCTATAGTTATTTGCTTGTTACCACTGATTGGATTCATGAAGGTATCTGTGGATTTATTAAATACCTTCAGAAGTGTAGCTCTTGAAGTAAAGACAAAGATATTACCTCTTTGTCCTCTATCACCTCTTTCTCCTTGATCCCCTTTATTACCTGGAATACCCTTATAAAGGGGCGAGTTTTGAATCAATGCAAAGTTTTGATTTAAGACTCTTACCATTTCATCAATGTTGGTAGAGTCTATTTTATTAAGATTTATTGCCATATAATTCTTGTATTATTTTATTATTAACTTAACCCTTATATCTCGGTTAGTCGATGATTCTGGTATATCCATCTCTATATTGTTGTATTCATCTATTGTATGCTTTACTCTACTTTCATTCACATATACTTCCGATACTTGGTATATATGAGTGATTAACCACTGTGAAAATAATTTTTTGATATCTGTTCCCGCTGGGAGATTGTTCTGTGTTTTATTATTTATGAAAACCTGACCACTATCAATATCGTTATACAACGCATCTATGATATTAAACTTAGTCTGGTCAGTTATGAAGTGTACATTATATTCCTTCTCTCCATTATATATAGTTGATTTAACTGTTCCTAATATTTCTTTCCAATAAGGACTGAGTTTCTTTTCACCATCAAATAATCCTTCTTCTATACGGGTGAAATCACCTTCTGGAACAAGTACACCGTATGGTAGGTTCATGATACTATATCTTTCTATTTCAGTACCATCAACCAACTGTGGAGTCATAGCCTTTATGGGTATGTTATCAATATATTCCATAGATTGTATCACATCAACTGACCAATTCTTGTTCTCATTTTGTTGCTCAGCAAAAGATATATTTGTGGTGAGTCCATCAGTCTTGGCTGTATCAATAATATACTTCCATAACGGATTATAATGATATAAATCAGTTATGTATCCTCTCCTTGAATACTCCAATTTGGTTATTGAAGTTGTTCCAGGTTTCATGATATGAGGATGTTCACTAACTATGTCATACTGTGGGTTAGCAGGATCTGGATGTACATTATTATTTAAATATAAACGTAAGTATTCATCAGATACTTCACGGTTATATCTTAACGCTTCATTGAATGTTTCTAATTTATATGTTATATCATCAATCTGCGAAAACTTAAAATATTCCTGAATAAAATTCATTGTTGCTGCCTCACGATATTTACCCTGTTTTATGGTTAAGAATGAATTAGGCTCTTTTGTGAAGCAATCATGACTGTTCAGAGCAGCATCAGTACCATGATAACAAAATAAATTATCATCATATTGTTCAGTTCCAGTATCTGTTGGTAAAGACAGAGGAAACGTACACCATCCTTCTCTCTTATTATCCCATAAATGTCCTATTGTATCAGATATGTTATGACCATTATACTCTATCTTTCTTATATAGGCATTATTTAATATTTCTGAGAAATGTTTATCAGAGTCCCCATTCGTATCTAACAAACATCCATAGCTTTTTAGATTAATATTTGGATCAAATCGGTCTAATCCGTATGTAAACTTAAGGTCGTACACTGATATTTCTTTCAATTCTCCTGTGTCTTTATCGTGATACAAGGCTTTTTCATCCGGAAACATCAGAACCTGAATATTATCACACTCATACTTGCCTGGGGTATTTTCATGTTCTTTTAATCCTGTGAATTTAACCTCGAAATATTTCTTCCCTTCTCCGATGATATAAGTGGTACATTCTCCTGATTTTAAATCAACCTGATATGGAGTGGTTACAATGATTTTCCTCCATAGTAATTTATCTACCTCAATATCTATGTTGAATGTATAATTTATCATGTTACTGATGACATTCATATCCTTCTCAGAGTCATTATCAAACATCGATGTATCAAGATCTTTCTGTTCTGTTCCCTGGCTATCTTTGTATATTCCAGAGAAATATCTATCAATGACTATATAGAATGTTTTCTGAATATGGTTGATTTTAGTCTTATATCCAAATTTATTCCTAGGAGTTTTAGTTTTCACATCAGCATACACTGCAAATCTGTATCCTGTATATTCTGCAGGTAAAAGATAAGTAATCCCTAAGAAATGACAAGAACATTTATCAGCTGAGACTCTTTTTAACAAAGATGTTAGCTTAGGCTCATCTTCAAAATATCTTAACTGACGATATGTTTCTTCATCAGCTACGTACTTAGGCATTTTATCTTTTATCAAGAACCAATTAAATCTTGAACTCAATTCATTCCTGAATCTCTCATCAAAATTTAATAAATCAGCGTCGCAGAATGAAGTAGAACCACCAGATGACATACATTGAATCATTTCATCTGTTCCTATTATTTTTATATCAGATGTACTTTCGCCATTCTCTACATATTTCTCATTCTCAGGCACATTGGTATCTTGGTCTGTTAATAATTTATAGTTATTACCCTTGAATGATATGGATCCAAAGTTCTGATAAAGGAATGGTATCTTCTTCAGATAAATCCTTTTCTCCCTCATTTTCTTGATAACTTCAACTTTTGTTGAGTGTCTAATAGGCAATACATCATCAAGACGTATTATATCAAGCCCATCGTAGCAGAATTTCTCCAATATGTTATAATTCTTCTTGACCATGCTCTTAGTGTTATCATCAAAGTATTCATGGACAAGAATATATCCTGTTATATCAACATTTAATATATTCCCGTTTAAAACGGTGGTATCTCTGGTATCTATATTTGTGGCTTTGAACCCGTTATATTCATAATCAGGATGTTGAAGATTGCCGTATGTGGTTACGGTGAATGGGGCAGGTGATTTGATTCTTAGAGTATCGTTATCAATTGTGATATGAACTAAATATCCTGTCTTAATCACAACATCTCTGGATATATCATAAATATTGTCTTTATCTGTAACATATTCATATACCCTGTTACCAAAATATTCAATTCTTATAGTACCTGATACATAGTTTCTATCGAACTTCAGACGATATAAATAATCTTGTTCATTGATATCTTGAACAACGAATATGCCTATATCTGAGAAATATGACTGTGCAGTTCCACCTTTATGGAATACTAGTTTGTTATCATTTAGTTTACGGGTATATACATTAAAATCAGATTCTGTTGGTATTGATGTTTCATTGGTTAAATATCCACTTATAGCTGCGAATTCAAAATCACGGCTCTGCTTCCTTTCTAACTCAAAAGCAATGGTTATTATACCTGGAAATATAATATCATTATCAGTATATGCTTGGTGGATTCTTGAGTTGAATGTATTGATGTCATAGATTAGTTTATCAACACTAACATATTTTATAGATGGAGTCTGTGATTTAATATCGATACCATTAAGCATAACAGCATTGATACCGTCTTGATATGAGTCAATATCAGAGTCAGAAAATACTGCAAGTTCTGATTCTTTCCTCATCTGTTTCAATATATCAATGACTCCTATCTTGTTAAGATCTATTACGTCCAAGTATTCAAAATCTTTATCATTTTTCCAATCATTCATTCTTGTTTTCAAGGTGAATACTGCATAATCAGGATATACTGTTTCATATCCTAAATTAAGAGTCATCTGATATAACCATTTATTCACATCTCTGTATCCACCGTAGTATGTTTTCTCAGCTACGTCATCTGTTGAATCTACACTTAGGAAATTACATAACTGAGGTATGAATGGCTTGTTTTCATCAATTTCTATGCGACGATTATTGAAATCATCAAAAGATAGCTTATATCCTGTCTCACAACTGGATACAACAAGTCTCCATCTACCACACAGATTTATCGGATGCCTATCAAATACCCCTGTTGTGGTCTCGAATAGATTGGTATTTCTATTATTTGATTTATAAAGCTTTATTTTGTCATCGAACATTTAGCTACAATATTTACTGTATTTATGCTTCCAGAAGTATCAAGATATGCAATTCTTAATTTTCTTTGGAAAATCTCTTTCATATATTTAGCTTCTCCGTCTTTGTATCCCATAACATATCCCTTGGCGTCGGTGAATCTATTCTCAAACACAAGAGGTATCATGAGTGATCCACCTGCTGGGATATATCTTTTTCCAGTTTGATATAGGTCTATGCTTGTTGATATATTAGGATAGAAGAAAGATCCACAACTAAAATTACCAATAGCATATTTCATATACTTGGTGAAGCAAACCGGGGTCAAATAATCCCTATCAACACCATCCACTTTACCAAGTAACAGAGACGGTTTAAATGATATATCATCTGATTTCTGATGAAACCAATAACTGTATCTGTTCAACATATCCAAGGCTGTAGACCAGAATAAGTTAGCATCACCTGCAAAATCATGATTTAATATTATGACGTTGCTTGATCTAGTTGTTGTCATGCCTTTATAATTATTTAACGGAGGTATATTATTCGTGATATCTCTCTTATACATACCTGAATCATAATATACGTGATATGGTGCTGTTCCATTTGTTACATTGAGTAAAACAAAGGCTTTTTCTGATTCTATTAGTCTATTCGTTACATCACTCCATCCACCAGAAGCTTCATTTAAATTTCCCAGACGATTAGTATATTTATCGTATAGATCTTGCTGACCTACAAAGTATATTGCCTGATGATTATTTTGCCTTGCCACGTTGCTAATTGACGACCCACTACTCAACTCACGCATAATAGGCACATCTTTATAATCTTCATCACTCGGGGTGAATTCTGGCAACTCAACAGGAGTGATAGAATTATTCTTTATTTTGATATATGCTACACTTCTATGTATAGATCCAGCTGGTAATGATTTTATGTTATAAGCAGGAGCATTTAGAACAACCATATCTTGATCTTTGATATCTACTTCACGACCATCAAATCCTATAATAGAATAATTAAGAACCTTTCTATATGCAAGTTTAAGAGCTGTTATGTCAGATATGATATCACGAAGACAAGTATCAAGAGGTATTATCCTCATATTATTATCAAACTGTCCAGATGTGATGTAATTAGCCGTGTGATGATATACTTTATCTCCTTCTTGGACTTGGGATGTGATATGAGTTAGAAGACCTTTAGCTTCTAATATACGATTAAATTCAGCATTGGCTAGATCTATATTATTTTTTGATATGACTGCATTAAGAGAGTTTTCTTTCAAAGAATCTGGAAAATCAACTCTGACAATATTACTCCATTCCGATTTAACCGGATTTCCGGGATAACCAGCCTCTGATATAGCACGTACTCTAACTTCAACTGATTCATTTTCAGAAATCGATAGCCAACATTGATTGATACCTATCTCATCAGAGTTATTCAAAGACCTATCATACCAAGTCATTGTACCATCAGGACGAGTAACCTTTTGTAAAGTCTCTGATTGATAACTTATCCAAGGACTAAATGTAACTGATACAACCTGACCATTATCAACCATCTTCAGAGTCGTGTTAATTGACTCATCAGTAACTGTTGATAAATATCTATATTGTACATCATATTTAACTATCCTTTGTATTCCTGTGTTAGGAGACAATAAGTTTTCTTGTATATGCCAATATCCAACCACCTTATATTTAGGGTGTATTTGATTTATGGCTGTGATATTCTTATTGTTATCAATATTCCTGGCTATGGTAAGAATCTGTGTGTTGAGTTGGTTGATTTCATCATTATTGTTCTTGATGGTTGTAATCAGTGATTCTTTCTCAGTCTCATTACTGTAATCTCTTATTTCCAGCTTCTTTCTCATAGAAGCTACTCTCTTCTCCAAAAAATCAACCCTATTCAATAGCTGCTGTTTCTGCTCATTCATCTTGTTGATCTCAGCTACTGACTTAGCATCCGTCGTATGTTTATTGATTTGAACGACTTTGAAGTTAGATGGAATAAGTTCTGGTTTGTTAGGTCTTATTCCAAGTTTAGCTGGTATAGTATTCTCCTGTATAACATTGATTAAATAATCAGATACGTTAGCAACATAACGAGAAAAGAACTCATCAATAGTGTATTGAGTGTCCTTGTATGTTACCATATAATCAGTGGTATCAATCTTAATTCCTAAAGAAGGGAATGATATAGCCTTATATGATTGAGTACTAAGGAAAAATATCACTTTTTGTATGGGTTTAACTGGGAGTCCGACAATGTATGAATCAGATTGAATAACTTGATTATATTCAAGTTTATCTAATCCCACGGTTGGTTCTTCCACCCCTGCTATTCTTCTCAACTCCACAGTATTGGTGGATAGAGCTATATTATCAACTATATAAGATGAATTACCCGTATTTGATACGATACAATCACCAACCTTGAGCCAGAAAGCGTCATCAGATACTTCTATACCTGTATATGTTAGTTTGTTCAATACTACGGCAAATTTGGAGCTGCTAAGTTTACGAACGTTATTGACCGAGAACTTACCATAATGTTTCACTTGTTCTCTGACAATATCCAATTCTCTAGACCTTTCTTCTGCTACAACCTTACCTGTTTTTATTAGATTATTCAGGTCATTATAGTTTACATCTGCGGGTATCGTATCCCATCCATCCGTAACTTCATAGCTTTTACAGAATACTTTGGTTGTGTAAGGAACCACCTTACTATTGATATGAACGGGTATCTTGACCATAGGATACATCATATCTGATATAATAGAATTAAAATCAGGAACGCATACTGCGTTCCTGGGTATAGTTGATATATCAGATAATTCTATATGTTCTGAATTAGCAAACGTTACTCTATTATATTGTGATATTGTTCCATCTTCATTAAGAATATATGAAACATTATCTCTGTTAGTTAGAGAATTAAAGTTATTACTTACCCTGGTGATTTCGTTTTGGATAGTAGTTAGTGATTTAATATTAACATCACGAGTAACACGATTACCATTCTCATCATGAGTAACAATGGGAACTGTGATATCTTCATTAACATTTCCATTCATCGCTACTGCGAATGCTTGTGTTAAGTTTAGGAGATTTTCATATAACATCTCCATATTCTCTAACAATCTGTTTATATCAGTTTGAAACATATTATATTTGTATATTTTTTAAGATTTCTGAAGAATAACATCTCCAATTCCTGAAGATGCCTTAATTCTTTCTTTTAATGGTTCTAAATCTTCTGTATCGCATATTTCATCAACATTAAGAGTAACACCTCCAGGTAGTTCTACACTATGTCCTCCGATTATTCTTTTGAGTTCTCTTTTACATTGAAGAATCACATATTGAGTGAACATTTCATTATTATATAGACACTCAACATTGACACTTGATAAACACCTAAGAGCAAGATTATAGTTAATTTCCTGATGAATTATGAGGTTATTGGTTAATGTATTAAAATTGAATGGTACCATAGTTCCAGTCACGGACTTAATGGCTGTTCTCTCTATCATACGACATACTTTCTCCTGTATATATAAGTTATTATTTATGCCTATCAGAGACATACCTGATACAGATGAAGATTGGGATGCTAAGAATTGAGATTGGTCTGTCATAGCATTACTGTTAATATCATTATCCACAGTCTTACCTATCTCATATATTTCTAGAACATTCTGTATCTTCTTGGGTAATGTGATAGAATAAGACAATGATTGACGAGTTGTATCACATCCATTCTTAAAACACCTAGGATCACCAACGTGCCAATTCTGGATATAGTGTTTGATATCATCACTATCTATTGTCCAGAAGCTATTCTCTGAAGACCCCCACCAATTATCATAGAAAAATTTAGCTGATTCTTTTATAACATCAACTATCAATGGTACTGGGACGGTGTATGGAATATGACCGTATGCTGTGATACGGTTAGATACCATATTTATAAAGGCATTATCTGCCTCACATAAAACAAATGGACAAGAATACATATCTTATTCGTCTTCAAATAGTTTTGATAGAGTATTTTCTGATTCTTGATGATGACTATGTTTAAGATACATTCCTGGGTATCTATTTGGAGAGTACCAATCATCTCCTTTTTCCTTTAAATAAGCCATAATATACCTGGCTTGCATTTGGAATGTAGGAGCATTTTCAGCTTTTGATAATAAATCATCACATCTGTCATTAGCTGATGATTCATTATCTTTTCCTAATTTCTTTTCTCTGGTTTTTATCATAATATTCCTAACATTTTCTGAACATAAACATTATCCATATTAGCTCTGATATCATCTATACGAGTTCTCTGTTCATTATCTTTGTATAGAGAATCAGTAAATTTGAATCCTATCAAGGTTGGATTGGTATATATCGTAACAAGATCATTGTATCCTGTCTTCATTCTTAACTTATATATGACATCAGTTTTGAAAGAAGATTTATCTGATGTAGTCATAAAGTTACACTCTATAAATGAAGTTGTGTCATCATCTATAGAATAAACCTCAACTATTGGATCTATATGTTTATTGGTTACAGTTATGTTATACACACAATTATTTCCTCTGTTGTATATCAGATGAAGTGTGTTTGGTTTTACAAGAGTCTTAGTATCAAATCCTTTGATGCGGAATGAGTTATTTATATCTACTCTTATTTGACGATATACTGGGTTGATATCTGATTCATCTATCTTATCCAGCTTCTTATATGCAGAATTCATATCATTCATGAAAGATACAAGATTCAGACTCTTTACGATATCAACATTCTCATTCATGACTTGTAATCCTTTCTTCAATGTTGAGTAAGGATTAGCAGGCTTGGTTATTTCTATATCAGTATGATATGGTGTTTCGGTTATAGACTCGTAAAGATTGACATACATCGATGATTTCTTGTTATAACCTAATGATTCAAGTATATCAACAACACCCATTACAGTATTGATGATAACTGTCTCTTTTCCTTTAATATCTAGTCTTTCCATGATTTATATATCAAAATTAATTTTCTTATCTAATTTGGTTTTGTAGTCTGTAATTATCTGATTCATTATATACAGAATAGTACTGAATATTTTATTATTCAGTAGAAAAGTGGGTACAAACCTAAGAGTTGTTACCTGAGTTGGTTCTATATATTTCTCTCCACTATTATATTTTTCCATCATTATTCTGAATTAGATTATTCTTTAACTGATTGGCTAAATCTTCTGAATTCAACACCCTTGTTAATGAACTGGATGTTTGTGAAGTGGCTGATGTTAAATTAGGTAATAGCACAGAGTTACTGATATCACCAAAACTAACTGAACCTCTGTTATACACACCTCCTAGCCCACCTCCTAATCCACCAAGCTCAATACCTCCTGTTGTTAATCCGCCTGAATTGTCTGAATCAGAATCAATGTTTAAGCGTCTAAGTATTTGATTTATTTTTACATTCAGTTCTTGTATCTGGTTAGTTGCCTGGTATAACTGGGATTTAATAGATTCTATCTCAGTATCGATTTTATTCAGTCTTTCAAATATAGCTGAATGGGTAGGGATAACCTTGATGGCGAAGTCTTCGGCTGCTTTCAATGCTATCCGTTTAGCTTTCTTCTGAGCCTTGATTGCACTCTCCATAACATCATCAGGAATATTCTTCATATCCATGTTCATTTTCCCAGTCAATACATCGACGAATGAATCTGGAAAAGTGGATAAGAATGCGTCTCTGAAAGCATAAAATACACCTCTGTCGGTGTTAAAATCATTCTCAGCGTCTCCTGTTAATTGGTCTACGAAGCCTCTGTTTCCAATATCATTACCCTCTGTCTCAGTGATAGTGATATGTTTCCTTACATCTTTATTATCAACATTCATACGATATAGTTTTCATAATACGATAGAGTTTTCATAATACGATAGAGTTTTCATTAGATCACTTCATTTCATACGACAGAGTTAATATCAGCGAATAGTGTAAATTTATTTCCATCAGAGTCTTTTATAGAGAAGTCTCCGCATAGTATAGGTAACTTATCATCGTGTGATATGATAATATTCTTATCTGATATGTTATCAATCACTGTTTCCTCATCATCTGTGAACATCGTCCAGCTGACGGTGATGTTATTTTCCTTACAATAATCAGTAATCAGTATGTTTATGTTAAATTTATAAGCTCTATCGAATAACATCCTTGCGAAGTTTCCATATATCAGTTTATTCAGCTTCAATTCATGAGCCTTCTTGTTGGCAACATCACTATATCTAATCTGAAAAGCGTATTTTCTAATCACAGGGTCTATGATATTGCTTGATGTAAGAGCATATTCATATTCATCTATCACCTCTTCCAATTGTTTCTTATCTTCTTGTGTTAGAAGGTATTTACTATTCTTGATTACATTGGAATATTCATTGATTATATCATCACCATTGTTGTTGATAGATTGTTTCTTACATACACTGATGTTATTGATAGTTTTTCTATCTTTATCAGGTATAACAGATTGTAATAGAAGTGTAGAGTACTTGCTTATGAATCTTGTATAAGAATCAGAATCAAATAATAGGTTATTTCCATGATTATATCCTATGGCTGCACGCATAGAATTTTCATCATCACCATTTGAACCATACTTGAAACCCATAACTCCAACGATTTCACATTCTTCATTACTGTATGTTATAGGATTACCCATACCATCAATGATATCATCAGTTGAGAATTTGACTCCTTTAGGGTTAATGTTTCCTGCTTCGCCTCCTGTAACTCTATAAGTAACTGATAATACATCTTCTTGAGAAGTACCCTTCACATACAAGATAATTGGAAACTGGGCGTCAGAAGAGAATTTAACGATAAACTGCTTGTCATTGTATAAACCCTCGTTATCATAGAATGACTTGACTTCTCTGAACTCATCTGTTTCAGAAAGGACAATGATACTGTCCTGTGCAATACTTTTATTCTTAAGATATATTCTTTGAATGTAGTCTGAATTACCTGAGAATACCTCTGTATTGATAGACCCCTCAACAACCCTGAACTGATGTGATATATTAGTCAATTTCAGAGGTCTATCAGAATCATAATAATAAGTCAATCCATTCTGTTCACAAGTAAATTCAGCGTATGCTGGGATGTACAACGGATATCCGAATGTGTTAAATATCTGCGGTGATATATTGATTTGTATGATACCGTTAGATGGTATCAATAGACTAGGTTCATATCCATTCTTAGCAGCTAGAGAACGTAGAGATGCGTGTTGTGAAGCAGTCAGAATATTATTCTCTCTCCTTGTGATATCAACCTTATAATCAATATGTGTAAGTGTAGCTCTGACACCATTGAATAGTTGCCAGAATACATTTGTTACTCTTTCGGGTATGTTATTACTTAGATACTCCGTAAAAGTGTTATATGCTGTTTTGAGTAATTTTTCGTTTAATGCCATAATTTATATATGATATTATTAAACCCATAATCATGAACCCACCAAAAATGTTTCCACGTATTTCTCGACAACTCCTGCTGCATTCGGGGCATTAACAGTCATCATGACGTGGAGTATATCCTTACCATTCTCAGCCTTCATCAATTCAACATCAATAGTCCATGGATATATAAATGAATGTTCACAATTCTTCGATATAAATTCTGTTATTCTATCATGAATAACAGAATTAGGAATATACTTAGAGAATATGAAACTACGAAGACCGATTTCCTTGTTATATCCGAACGTATCATTCATACCAAGCTTAAAAGCCATCGCAACCTCTTGAAAGAATAATTCTAGGTTACTCTCCAATATGTTACTGTCTCTATCTTCTCCTAATATATTGATATCTATCATTTTATTTTTGATTTTATTTATAACTGGTTAATCTTCCTAACCAGGAAGTTGTTGAGGTTGCTGAGGGTAGTATGGAATGTGTTATAGAATGTATTTTCTTGGTTATGTAGAACCATCGTCCTACCATTCTCAGTTGCATTTATACGAGTGTTGAACTTGAATGTATAACCAAATGAATTTGATGTATTTGTAGTAAACTTATAGGATGGTAACTCCCATATTCCTGAGTTCAAACCTTGTTCAACCCATCCAGATGGAAAATATATACCGTGAGGAATGAAACAATCACTATATTCATCATAGAAGAATGTTAATATGGTATTAAATCTTAAATCAACCATTTCATCATGGTCATATAATGAATCTGCTCGAAGATCAAGATATATAGGATGATCTAAATTGAACTTAAAATCACCTGTATCATATATGCTGTTATCTTTGTATTTATCAGGTATGGTTGATGCCATCTCTCCTTGGTTATAACTAACCAAAAGATTAGCTTTCATATTTGACACTTTCAGATACCCAGCCCTATTGGGGATCTCTGCTATCACCTCTTGCCATCCATTATTTGGTGATAAATCAATGAATGATTGAGTCATGAACCTACCTATGTATCTGTATATGGTATCTTTTGATTCTTTTATATTAGTATCATCTAAGTCTACCTTATGTTTTCCATCAGCCGTTTTGAACAAAGTCTCAATGAATTTCAACAACAATATGGTAAATATCTTGAACCTCTCTTTATCCCTGATATTTACATCTGATTCACTTGTTATCTTATTTAAGAAATCACCCACCTCAGTACGACACATATTTTCAAAATAAGTAGATAATAAACGTGGAATCACCTTATTAGGATTTGTATAATCGGTATGAAGCTCATCAAATGTGCCTGTAGGTGCATAGCAATGTACTATATCTCCTGCGGGTGATGATGTGCTTCTTTTATAGATATAAAAGAATTCACCATCTTTCCATCTTGGTAGCTCAATGGCTATGAAATGAGACATATAGAAACGATTAGAGTTAGCTGTATTAGCCATGTGTTTAGTCAATAAGGTATTGGCTATGTTAAATGTATAATACGTTCCTCTGTCAATTTGTATATCCGAAAAACGAGGTAATATCATGGTTTGGTTGGTTTATTAAAATTAATCAGTTCGTTCAGCTCATTCTCATTATTCCACTATGGATGAGTTTCTGAGTCTTATTATCATATATCCTGAATGGAGTATTCTTCGTGGGTCTATCAATGAGTGTCAGGTCAAAATATATCTTTTCATCAGCTGTTGATTGGGAGTTGATGGTTCCAATTCCATCAATGACCATATAAGATGGTATATTAACCTCAGCTATTGATACATTGGCTGATTCATAGTTTATATCCTTTGAAACCACTAATGTATGCAGAGGTTGAATGATCTTAACTATCTTAGTCTTTATGGGTTCATTTATCACACTTTGTGTGATTTCTGTCTTTTCCTCTATATTTGCGGTTGTGATAGATGTTGGTTGTTTAACCTGACGAGATACGATGATAGATGAGAAATTAGTTGTTATTCTAGCATATCTACTCGCCCTCTTTCCATTGCAATAGATGTTGGTAGTAACCGCAATCTCGAATTCATTATTTGTTGGATTATCCCAATCTATGAAACGATTAAGGTCTAATCCTAATATCACGGGCTGGAAATTATTTAACCCATTGGCTACTTGATACCCAACTCCTTCCATTACGCCCGTCTGTTTATTGATTGCTGAATAGTTGATGTTATAGTCTATGTTGATATTTTCAACATCACCATCCTTAACATCAAAATAATCTTTGATAGAAGTTTCTAACGTCTTCTGTTCAGTAGTTATAGTTGATATCTTTAGGAATTGATTTTCATCAAACTCTAACTTGGTACGGATGAAGTCTGGAAATGGTTTACTAAAATATAGAGGTGTAAGTTCTTGAGGATAATTATATAAATATCCATAATTCTGTGGCTTTGTTGATATATCATCATAACCTATTTTGGTAACCGAAACAACGAACTCATCACTCATCTGTGGGATACATACCCTTGCACAATCAGTCCATCCGTGTTGATTCTTGAATCTTTTGGTAGAGTCTATCTTGAAGTCATTGGTATCTAATAATATATTAGACAATACCATATTTTCATCATTAGTTGATTTAATCAGAAGATGAATGTATTTCACTCCATCCCAGTTAAATCCTTGATGTAAATATACAAATACTTCAAACTGATGTGCTGATAGCGTACCAACATAGGTGGATAGTATCGGATTACCCGACAAGTCGGTATTTTGACGATGTTTGAATGTATCGTTACCTTTATCAAATACTATACGAGTGATATCTGTTGATACATGATAATAATGTCTATAATAATCCGTAGACGGCAAACCAACAGAAAAGTTATCTATATGATGAAAACTATTGTTAGTACCAGGATAATTGATATACAATAATATATCATCAGATATCTTAAATGACCGATTATATTTATTAATCATGACTTTTCTTCATATTTGCTTAAATCAATAGTTACAGTCTTTCCAGCTGCTTTAAGTTCCTTTATCTTAGCATCAATGACATCAAGGAATACTTTTAGGTCTTCGATGTTTCCAATAACCATCAAATAACCTATGTCTCTGATATTAAGAGTATTATCAAGTATATAAGAGAAGACATACTTAGCCAGCTTTAATTCATTAATTGTATGATACATTAATAAATCCTGACGATGACATAATATACTTGTCTTTAGCTTATCGTAGAACTTATATATTGTTCTGAATGATTTAGGGTCAAACTTAGGATTAAAGAAGTTATTTTTCTCACCAAAGCAATAGTTAAGTGTCATCAACATCTTGTTGATACTTACTATTTCTTCTTTACTGTGTTTATCCTCAATCATCTTGGTGTAGTCTACTTCTACCACCTTGTTCTTGATTCTTATTTCTTTTTGATTATCAGTCATATAATTATGGGTTTATTTATTTTATATATTAATTTTCTATATTGATTTCATTCAATCTTTACTTTCTTAGACTGTAAATTCAGAGGAGATAAGATATTAGCCTTTATAGCTGCTGACATTGTATATATCGCTTCCATCGTGGCTGTTAGCTGTGTAAAGGCTGGTAAGAATGCTGCCGTGAAAGGAGTAGCACATCCTCCTATAAGAGTAGTCATGATAGGACTTGTGATGGTGAATGGTTTAGCTAATTCCATCATAGAATCCATCATTTTCTCCAAAGCCTTGATGGTATTATCTCCTAAAAGAGCATACTGAGAAGCATCATTGCCCAGGCTGATTTCATCCTCTGTTATCTTGATTTCATTGCTTCCTGTCATTATCTTTATGACATCAGTCATGGACTTTATGATAGTATCACCATTCATAAACATGATGCCTTCTGATGGTTTATATGTAAGAGATACAATGTTTCCATTCACCTCCCTATCATATAAAGACAGGTAATGTTCATAATCTTCAGAAGACATTGATTTTAAACCAGATATATTTATCTTGTGTCCATAAAAGCCTGATGTTAATACTCCATCAAATATCATAACTGGAACGATATCACCTACCTCTGGTAGATAATTAAGTCCATACCAAGGAAAATAAAAAGGTATATCATCGTCTTTAAGGTCAGAAGTGATTCCATTGATTCTGACCTTAACACGACATATTCTATCAGGATCTGATATTTCTATCACATCACCGAAGTATATATTGATATTACCTAAGTCTCCTCCTTGATTACTCATCTTTTATTGCTTCCTTAGCCTCTCTGATTGAAATATAACCCTCATTAACATCTTTATTTTCCAAAGATTCATTGTCTAAGATCTCTTTCAATATCCCTTTTTCATTCATATACTGAGACCATACCTCTATCAAAGACACACAGTATATTTTACCGTCCTCATCATTCTTGGTAAATACCTGATAAGACATTGATATTCCATCATTATCCAGCTCACCATCACTAATTATCTGACGGAGAGTTTTTAAGCTATGATCTAAAAGGAATGTGTTAATCATCATAACAAAGACACCATCTCCTAAGTCAATGAATGTATTGTTATAGTTGTTGATTGATAGGTCGTAAACACCTGCAGATATTTCTTCTATAAGTGTTGATAAGGCTGTTTCAGCCGAATGATTGATAATATTCATGATATTTTTGATTTAAATTAATTAATCACATATAAACGTAATCACATATAAACAAACCCAACTTCTTCATCTAATTTTTTTGAATCAGGTTCTGCTTTCAGTTGTCTTAGAGTGAAACCATTCCTCATATATATGAATTGTTCTTTTTTCAAATTAGCCATTAAAGAATCATCTTCTGGTAAATCTAAGTTCTCTATAGCTTCTATCATAAACTGTGTTGATACAGACTCATCCCTGTTTGAAGCAAAATAAGCTAGAGAAACATCAGACATAACTAGGTCATCGTTACCATAATTAGCCTTATATGTAAGATTTTCCTGTAGACCAAAATTTAGATATTCTTCTATGGTATTGTATTCAGTTGATTCAAGCTGACCACCCTCCACTAAGTCTCTGAAATACTTTATTCCTATCCTCTTACTTTCTGCATTCCATCTTATACCAACCTCTCTATTATTAGGATTCTTTAGAGTTGGACGGATGAACTTAGCCAGGATGATATTGATAGGTATATTAAAATATCTCTTATTGTGCAGAACATAATTCTTCAGATGTAGAATATATTCAGCTCCGTATGTATTATTTTCAACAACTATACGAATACGTGATGGATCTTTGAAACATAATATTGTATCAAGTGTTAGCTGAGCAAATTCCTGAATAGATAAGACATTACTATATATTGTTCCAAACTGAATGAATTTAAATTTCTTCTGACTACTTCTGTTTGCACCTGGGTATTTATCTATTTTATTACATTTCAGAACACTCTTGTCAAGACCTAATCCTTCTCCAATATCAACAGAGAATACTACATAATCATTTTCGTAGTTGATAGGAATATCTGTTCTAGTTAGAATCTTAGTATCATCAGTCTTAGCCAGATTATATGTGATGGACTTATATATTGGATTTTCTGGGTCTTCAATCCATTTGTCTTTGAGTTTTTCTTGCTGTTTACGTAGTTTAAGCTGTATTCCTGTGGAGAATATATTCTTTAGACCTACATCAAAGGAGCATTCATAACCCATATACCAAGCCTCTAAAGAGGAGTTGGCTATGGTTTGACGTTTAAATTCTTCTAAGCTGATATCACGAGGCACATCTGTCCATCTTATACGATATGCTACAAACTCACTTAAATGATTTATAGCCGCATTCCACATAGCATGGAAATGATTCTTTCCTTTAGGAGTTGATGTGATAATAACTCTTGAATTAGGGTCAGCACTCAAAGTTGGATATACGTTATTCCAGAACTTATCCCACATAGCATTACGGATGTATGCTACTTCATCGACATATAGATAGTTTAATGAGAAACCTTGAATAACAGACTCTGAAGCTACTCCTATTGTCAGACGGTTGTTATTATCTGTTATTATCTTATCTTCTGTGAACTTAACAAAACCTGGTTGAAGAAAGAATGGTATCTTATCAAAGAATTGTTTAAGTTTAGCCATGATTTCTTCTACAACCTTCGTAGATTGAGCAATAACAGCCATATCCTTATCATAGTTAAATGTAAGGAAATGAGCGATGTCAATGATTGTGGTTGTAGTTTTACCTGATTGACGAGGAAACATTATGATGTTCCATCTGTGATCAGTATATCGTCTTAGAAGTTCCTCTTGATATGGTCTTAATTCTATATTTTTCCAACCTGATGGAGTCTTAAGATGTCCGAAGCTATTACCATAAAAGATTTTATCATTCATACATAAAGAGAGTATTTTCAACTCATCATCTGTGTATTTGAATGGTAAGTTAGCTTTACGGAGTTGTGCGTCTTTGATTTTTTTATTAAAAGGACTTTCGATGAGTTCATATCCATCAAAAAGACCTTGAATAGCTAAATTAACAGAGTTACTATTCCAGACCCTTCTATTATCAACGTCATCATCCAATACACGAGGGTCAAAAAAACTTGGATGATTATTAATTTTTAATTCATTATTTATATTATTACTCATGAAGATTGAATTACCAGATATGTTAAAGAAGAATCAGGGATATGTTCTACCCAATAGACAAAACATCACTGATTATGATAATAAAGTAATCATAACTCCTGAGATGAAGTATATGATGATGCCTTTTACAGACCCTTTGTGGTTGAACTTTAAGATATTTATTGATACAACAAAAGAAAAAGGTTTTTTTGGCAATGATTACAATGAAGGGAAGGATGGAGTAGGATCTGATACTAAACAAGATTCAGCTCTTGCATATCTAAGACGCATAGGAGAGATAGAAAGATACAATATGTTAAAGATATGGCAAAGAAACTTCATAGAGTTGATAAAGATGTACGACTTCTTACTTCTTGAAGTAGAAGGATTGAGTGAGATATATGAAGCTAAGCTAGATGACGCCTGGATAAAAGATAGTAATAAGATAAAATTTAAGCTTCGTGAGACTGTTGATATGAGGATACAGTCTCTTATGCAGACATATCGTAATATAATATTTGATTCAAGCAGAGGAGTACAGATCATACCTGAGAATTTATTAGGTTTTCCTCTATCAGTTCTAGTTTATGCAAGTGGATACTTCAATGGTGAGTTATATGATATAGATGGAGGCGATG
>ERZ773067.472-NODE-472-length-24612-cov-4.608258_pt1 | contig 24612 bp, 22 predicted proteins | sample MGYA00580622_ERZ773067 | MGnify/ENA primary metagenome ERZ773067 (study PRJEB29015, sample SAMEA2737998) | human oral metagenome | biome: human oral; feature: human-associated habitat; material: dental | place: China | collected 2113 ...
TGAAGAGAAGTGTCTGTGCCGTCGGTGCAGGTCCGATGAAGTCGGACTGCGGACCGACGTTCGGGCACGCCTCAAGGCAGCAGCCGCACGTCATGCAGTGCGAGATCTCGTACGTCGTCTCCGCCGTGTAAGGATTCTGCAGCGGAGCATCGGGGTTGTCCCACGAGCCGTCGATCTCGATCCAGCCATGGATGCGCTTGAGGCTCTCGAACATGACGGAGCGGTCGATGAGGAGATCGCGGATGACCGGGAAGGTGCGCGCCGGAGCGAGACGAATCGGCTGTTCAAGCTCGTCGATGAGCGAGCAGCAAGCCTGACGCGCCCTGCCGTTGATGACCATCATGCAGGCGCCGCAGACCTTCTCCAGGCAGTTGCACTCCCAGTTGACGGGTGCGACCGTCTTGCCGTCGACGGTCACGGGGTTCTTCTGGATCTCCATCAGAGCCGCGACGACGTTGAGGCCGGGGCGATAGTCGACATCGAATTCCTGCTTGTAAGGGCTGGCATCAGGGCCGTCCTGACGCTCTATGATGAATCTTACTTTCTTCTGTTCTGCCATTTGCTATCTCCTCCTCTTACTCTTTCTTCGCTACCGCGTAGTTACGCGCACGCGGCTTGATGAGCGAATGATCGAACTCATCGTAGCTGACGATCGGCTCTTCCGTCTTCGGGTCGTAGTCGACGATGGAGATGCGCATGAAGTTCTTGTCGTCACGCGGCATGAAGACGAGCTCGTCGCCGTCCATCATGCGCTTGCCGTTCGCGTCGAGGGCGATCTTGGCATGAGCGCCGCGGCTCTCGTCGCGGCAGCGAGCCGCCTTCGTGATGCACATCGCGTAGAGGATCATGTTGCGCAGCTGGCGCACGAACATGGCTTCCTGGTTCGCCCAATGGCTGCGGTCCGTCAGACCGATGTTGTCCCAGCGCTTGAGGATGTCCTTGAGTTCCACGAGGCACTGGTCAAGACCGTTGTTGTCGCGCTCGATGGAAACGTACTTGTACATGATGTCGCCAAGCTCGTGGTGGAGTTTGTGCGCATTCTCGGGGCCGTCCATCTTGAGGATGCCCTCGAACTGGTCGACGACTTCCTGACGAGCCTTGTCAAGCTCTGCCTGCGTGAGGGCATCGCCGAGCTCGCCGGCCTTCGCCATGCGCATGGCCTCCGGACCCGAAACCGTACCGGAGTAAGCGGCGGAAAGGAGCGAGTTCGCACCGAGGCGGTTCGCGCCGTGGTACTGGTAGTCGCACTCGCCCGAGGCCATGAGCCCCTTGATATTCGTGTGGTGCAGGCGGTCGACCCAAATGCCGCCCATCGAATAGTGGACGGACGGGAAGATCTCCATCGGCACCTTGCGCGGATCTTTTCCGACGAAGTCCATGTAGATTTCGAGGATACCGCCGAGCTTGTGCTCCAAGTAGTGCGGATCGATGTGGGAAAGGTCGAGGTAGACGCGGTTCTCGCCGTTGATGCCCAGACCCATGTGCACGCAGACCTTGAAGATGGCGCGCGAGGCGACGTCACGCGGCACGAGGTTGCCGTATGCCGGATACATATCCTCAAGGAAGTACCAGGGCTTGCCGTCGCGATAGACCCAGACGCGTCCGCCTTCACCGCGGCACGCCTCGCTCATCAGACGGTTCTTGTCGGAACCCGGAATCGCCGTCGGATGAATCTGGATGAACTCGGGGTTGCCGATATGTGCGCCCTGCTGATAGACAGCGGAAACGGCCGAGCCGTTGCAGATCGTCGAAGCCGTGCAGCGGCCGAACACCTGGCCGGGGCCGCCCGTCGCGAGTATGACGACGTCGGCGGGGAATGCCTTGATCTCCATCGAGTTCATGTTCTGCGCGACGATGCCGCGGCAGATGCCGTCCTTGTTCTTGATGATGCGGATGAATTCCCAGAACTCATACTTCTTGACGCCGCCCTTGACTTCCCAGCGGCGAACCTGCTCGTCGAGCGCATAGAGGAGCTGCTGCCCCGTCGTCGAGCCGGCGAAACAGGTGCGTTTGTTCTTCTGTCCACCGAAGTTGCGCAGATCGAGGTTGCCTTCCGGCGTGCGCGTGAAGGGAACGCCCATGCGGTCGAACATCTTGATGAGCTTCGGCGCCGCCTCGACCATGCCCTTGACCGCGACCTGGTCAGCGAGGAAGTCACCGCCGTAGACCGTATCATCGAAGTGCTCGTAAACGCTGTCATGCTCGCCCTTCGAGTCCATGCAGGCGTTGATGCCGCCCTGCGCACACAGCGAGTGGGAGCGCTTCACGGGGCAGTAGGAAAACAGGTCGACTTCGCCGCCGAGCTCACAGACCTTGATGGCCGCCATGAGACCCGAGAGACCGCCGCCTACAATAATGATTTTTTTCTTTTCAGCCATGTAGGTTCTCTCCTTATCTATACATCACAAACAATCGATCAATGCATGGGAACGAAGTAGCTCACCATGAAGGCAATCGTCACGAGGCTCAGAGCCGCGCAGAGCATCATGGAGAGAATGCCCGCCACCTTCTGCGCGCGATGACCCTTGACGACGCCCCACGTCATGAGGAAGGTCGCGATGCCGTTCGTGAAATGGAAGATCGCCGCGAGCATGCCGATGAGGTAGAGGACGAAGACGATCGGGCTGCTCGTGACGTAGCTCTGGATCAGCTCGTAGGTGATCGGCGTGCCGAGGACGCCCTTGACGTAGAAGCGCAGGTAGCCGACGTGCCATACGAGGAAGACGAGCAGGAACCATGCTGTCCAGCGCTGGAAAGCGAAGTTCCAGTTGTTGAGGTAGCCGTACTTCGTCGGGTTATTCTTCGCCTGCATGCAGATGTAGATGCCATAGATCGCATGGAAGAGGAACGGGATGGCGACAGCGCCGATCTCAAGTCCGAGGAAGATCGGCTTCGGAATCAGCTCCATCATGGCGAGCTTGCCGTTCAGAGCTTCGGCGCCGCCCAGAGCCGAGGCATTGGTGAGGATGTGCTCCATGAGGAATCCTCCGAGTGCCAGCAGACCGACCAGAGAATGCAGGCGGCGGGCGTAAAAAGTTGTGTTAATCATTCTATACCTCCTATAAATTCTTTGCGCCCCGCATCGTGCGGGGGGCGGATTGCAGGAAGCGCCTGTTCAGCGCTTCCATGAAGCGCCAAGGGGCGGCGCTTCCTATAACTTACGATACGGCGCCTGGCCGATCTCGTAGAAGTTATTTCCCTCGCAGTCGATGCCGACGATCGCCGGGAAGTCGACGACGGTCAGACGCGCCACAGCCTCCGGGCCGAGTTCCGGATAGGCGAGCACTTCGTACTTCTTGACGGACTTGGCGATCAGTGCCGCCGCGCCGCCGACGGCGACGAAGTACGTCACGCCGTTCTTCTTCATCGACTCGATGACCTTCGGGTCGCGCGATCCCTTGCCGATCATGCCCGTGATGCCCTGCTCAAGCATCGTCGGCGTGTAGGCGTCCATGCGGCCTGCCGTCGTCGGGCCGCACGAGCCGATCGGATCGCCGGGCTTTGCGGGCGTAGGTCCGAGGTAGTAGACGATTTCATTCTTCCAGTCCACGGGGAGCTTCTCGCCGCGCGCCAGAGCCTCGCACATGACCTTGTGCGCCGCATCGCGCGCGCTGATGATCGTGCCCGTGATGAGCACGCTGTCACCCGCCTTGAGCTTCTTGGACTGCTCTACGGTGAACGGTGTTTCGATACGAATCTTTTCAGCCATTTTTCTTATCCTCCCATCCCGAGCAATTAAAGGACGCGATCCTTGTGGCGCATCGCATGACAGCAGATCGTGACGGCCACGGGCAGTCCCGCGATGTGCGTCGGGCCCCATTCGACGTTGACGGCGAGAGCCGATACGGAGCCGCCGAGCTGAGGACCGATGCCCGTCTTGTTGATCATCTCAAGAAGCTCGCCTTCAAGCTTCGCGTACTCGGGCATGGGATTGCGCTCGTTGATGGAGCGCACGAGCGCCTTCTTCGAGTAGTAGGCCGCGCGGTCCATCGTGCCGCCGATGCCGACGCCGACGACCATAGGAGGACAGGGGTTGCAGCTTGCGTGCAGGATGATGTCGAGCACGGCCTTCTTGACGCCTTCGACGCCGTCCGCAGGAACGAGCATCTTGACGCCCGACTTGTTCTCGCTGCCGAAGCCCTTGGGGCCGACCGTGATCTTGAGCTTGTCGCCCGGCACGATGCTCGTGTAGATGACGGCAGGCGTGTTGTTCTGCGTGTTCTTGCGGTTGAACAGCGGCTCGGCGACGACGGACTTCCTCAGATACCCTTCCGTATAGCCCTTGGCGACACCGGCGTTGACCGCCTCTTCGAGATCGCCGCCTGCGATGTGCAGATCCTGACCGATCTCAAGGAAGACGATCGTCATGCCGGTGTCCTGACAGATGGGGCGATCCTCGGCCTTGGCGATCTCCGCATTGCGGATGATCTGGTCGAGCACGTCGCGCCCTACCGGCGACTCCTCTGCCTCGCGTCCGCGCTTCAAAGCCTCGTAGACGTCGTCCGGCAGATAGTAGGCAGCCTCTTTGCACATCTCGGCAACGGCTTCCGTAATCTGTTTCGCTTCGATTGTACGCAAGATAAACCCTCCCATAAGAAATTGTAATACTCACATAGCTCCATCATATCATATTTTCATCGCACATTCAACACCGAAACCCTTGTGTTTCTTGAGTTTCTGCAGAGAAAAAGATGAATCCCGTTCGCTTTTTTTGCGCGTCGAAAACCAGTGAAAAAGCGAACGGAACTCTCTCCCGATATTCCTTTCGTGCGCTTGACGACCAGCCCTCTGCCGTCAAGCTCTTCCCAAGCGGATGAGTTCGACCTGCGGCGGCTTCCCCACCTCAAGGTCGGCGAGCATGAAGGAAGGCCGCGCCTCATCGCGCGGGCGCGCCACGCTGCCGGGGTTGAGGACATGAACATCTCCCGCAACTTCCTGCGCCACATGCGTATGACCGTAGACGGCGATGTCCGCCTGCGCCTCCTTCGCCGCTGCCACCAGCATTTCAAGCGTCGAGCGCACGCCGTAGATGTGACCGTGCGTGAGGAAGATGCGGTGCCCTGCCGCCTCGACGACGATCTCGTCGGGCGTCTTGCCGTCGGGCCAGTCCGTGTTGCCCGCGACGTTTTCCACGCGCACTGCCGAAACGAGCGCGAGGTACGCCGCATCGGGAGCGCAGTCTCCCGCATGAAGCCAGAGGTCGACCTTGCCCGCACGTTCCACGGCGCGGTCGATCGCGCGGCGGTCGCCGTGGCTGTCGCTCATAATGCCAATCTTCATGTGAGATGCTCCTTCATCTGCGCCGCCATGAGGCGAAGCGCCGCACCGCGATGGCTGACCGCCTGCTTTTCAGAAACCGTCAGTTCCGCCAGCGACTTGCCGCTCGCGAGGTAGAAGTACGGATCGTAGCCGAAACCGCCCGCACCGCGAGGGCTTTGACGCACGCGCCCGACGCACGTCCCTTCGGAGATGAGTTCCGTACCGTCCGCATCGTGCAGGACAAGCACGCAGCGAAAGGCGGCGGCGGATTCGACAGCCCCCCTCTTTTGAAGCTCTGCCACGAGCTTCTCGTTGTTCGCCGCATCATCGTGCCGCCCCGAGTAACGCGCCGAGTGAACGCCCGGCGCACCGCCCAGGACTTCGACCTCAAGCCCCGAGTCGTCGGCGAGGCACGCGCATCCCGTCCTTTCTGCATAAAAACGCGCCTTGATGCGCGCGTTCCCCTCGAAGGTCGAAGCGTCCTCAACAGCATCTGGAAGCTCCCCAAACTCCTTGAGGGTCAAAAGCTCCACGGGGAGCTTTTGAAAAGCTGCAAGGATTTCCTTCACCTTGCCTTCATTCTTCGTAGCAACTACGATCTTCTTCATCCGATTCGCCCCACTTTCCAGACAAGCTCGCCGCCGAGCGCGTCCTTTTGTCCTGCAATCAATTCGTCGATGCCCTTTTCCGCCAGCGCGAGAAGATCCGCCATCTCCTTACGTGAGAAGGGCCGCCCCTCGCCCGTGCCCTGCACCTCGACGAAGTCATAAGCGCCCGTCATCACGACGTTCATATCGACGAGCGCCGTGCTGTCCTCCTCGTAGCAAAGGTCGAGGATCGGTTCGCCGTCCTTTGTAAGACCGACGCTGACCGCCGCGAGGAAATCTTTGACAGGAAACGTCTTGCCCTTCTCATAGAAGCTCGCACATGCCTCTACGAGCGCGACGAAAGCGCCCGTGATCGCCGCCGTACGCGTGCCGCCGTCCGCCTCGATGACGTCACAGTCCAAGGCAATCGTGCGCTCGCCGAGCGCCGCAAGGTCGACGACGGAGCGCAGCGAGCGGCCGATGAGCCGCTGAATCTCCTGCGTGCGCCCCGACTGGCGGCCTTGGCACGCCTCGCGCGGCGTGCGCGTCGAAGTCGCGCTCGGCAAGAGCGCGTACTCCGCCTTGATCCATCCCGTGCCCGTGCCGCGCAGAAAGTACGGCACGCGATCTTCAACGGACGCAGCGCATATCACGCGCGTGCGCCCCATCTCGATGAGCACCGAACCCGCCGGCCCCTTCTGGAAGCCGCGCATCATCTTCAAGGGACGCAGCGCGTCAGCGGCACGTCCGCGTATTCTCTGCATAGCGCATGTTCCTCTCCCCTCACTTGAAAGGGGCAGGGCGTCAAGCCCTGCCCCAACTCAGTCTCAGCCTTCCTGATACTGCCGAAAGTTTTTTATGATGCAGATCGGCGTCTTCTGCGAAGCGTTGCCGAACGGGTTGTCAATGAGAAGCTTCGCGACGAGATCGCCCTTCGTGCCATCCGTCACGCCGACGATGCGCGAGCGCTTGAGATCGTTGACGTCGGCGATGACAGCGCCGAAGCAGCCGAGCCTTTCTTTGAGACGCGCGACGACGTCCTCCGGATCACGCGGCCCGTAGACGATATGCTTGTCAAAAGGCGGCATCGTGCCCGTTACATCGTCGATGAGCGCCGTCTGCTCGCCGCCCCATTTATAAAAAAGGCCGCTTTTTCCCACGATCTTGCCCAAGAATCCCGCGAAGAGCGCGGCAGCGACGCGCCACTTGCCCTCGACGTTCATCAAGGACTGCATGCCGTGCGGACTCGCGAGGCTGCCGTAGTCCGGGATGAAGCGGCAGCAGAACTGCGCGAGGCAGGAGATCTTCAGATCCTCGGGACGCACGATGCGTCCCTGCGTGATGGCGACGACGCTCTCCGCCACGGAAATCACGTCGTCCTTGCCGATCTTGCCGCGCGTATACTTCTCCACGCAGTCGATGATATCATCCTTGTCCGTCAGGATGCGCGTGGGAACGGGCAGAATCTCTACGTTCTCTTTCATGTTCGCCCCTCCTCAATCGTCCGCCGGCGTCACGCCGACGAGCGCGGCGACCTCCGCCGCACGCACGGGAATCGTCACTTTCGAATAACGCCACGGCCGTCTGCCCGTCTCCTGGTAAATGAGTTCCACCGGGAAATCGACCATGTGCTCGGCCGCCTCCTTGATGCTCCTGCCCTTTCGCGCCGTAAGCGTCACATACGCCTTGACGAAGATGCTTTCACCCGCTTCGATGAGCACCGCCTCGAAGTAATCGTCCTCGCGCGGTGCGCCCTCCCGCTCGGCTCTGCCGCGCACTTCAAGCCCGTCGTACTGCTCGTAGGGCACGAGCGGACGCACAAGGGCGTCCATGATCGTGCCGACCTGCTTGCCGACATTGGCGAACTCCAGCTTCGTGACGAGCGTCACGCTTTTTTCATCCTGCGCCGTTACTTCGAGGGGCGTGCGCTCCGTAAGCTTCACGACAACCTCTTCCGTACCCTCCTTGACAAAGAAGAGTTTCACCGCAATGATGCAAAGGAAAATCGCGGCGAGAACAACACCGACTGCAATATACAACTTTCAAGACCTCCCAAAGCTTCCCAGCAAACGTTCAGGTATTTCCTGCGCCCGTCGGCGCATCCTCCGAGAACGCAGCATGAAGCTTTTCATAAAACTCTGCAGGCAGTTTCGTGATGCGTCCCGTCTCTCGGCTCGTGAAGACGTTCTGCGTATGACCGAGCACGAGCAATGCGTCGTCCGCCGCGCGCCGCACCTCATAGTCGAACGCCATCTTAACCTTCGTCAGCGCCGTCGGGCGCGTGACGATGGCGAGTTCATCATCAAACTTGCCCGAGGCGACGAATTTCGCACTGACGTCGGTCAGCGGAAAGACGTAGCCCGCTTCCATCAGATCGCCCAATGTGATGCCGAGCGCGCGCAGGAACTCGACCCTGCCGATCTCGAACCAGCGGATGTAGTTCGCATGATGCACGACGCCCATGGCATCCGTGTCGTAGAAATTCACACGATGGTATGCCTTGACTTCCATGACGCTCTCCATCAGCGGAACAGGTGGCTGACCGAACGATGTTCCTGTATGCTGATGAGCACGTCGCCGATGGCGTCCGCCATCGAGAGCACGACGATCTTGTCCGACTTCTTGTCGCCCAAAGGAATCGTGTCCGTGACGATCAGCTGCTTGAGCACCGACGCGTTGATGCGCTCGATGGCAGGATCGGTCAGGATCGCATGGGAGCAGGCGGCGTAGACTTCTTTTGCACCAAGTTTTGCGAGCGCCTTCGCCCCCTCGCAAAGAGAGCCTGCCGTGTCGACGATGTCGTCGATGAGGATTGCCGTCTTGCCCTCGACGTCGCCAATGAGGTTCATGACCTCCGCCACGCCCGGCTCCGGGCGGCGCTTCTCAATGATGGCGATCGGTGCGTGCAGACGATCGGCGAGCTTTCTCGTGCGCGTGACGCCGCCGAGATCGGGCGAGACGACGACGACGTTTTCGAGATTGCGCTCCTTCAGATACGCGGCGAGGACGGGCGCCGCTCCGAGATGATCGACGGGAATGTCGAAAAAGCCTTGAATCTGACCGGCATGCAGGTCGACCGTCACGACGCGCGAGACGCCCGCCGTCTCCATGAGGTTCGCGACGAGTTTCGCCGAGATCGGCTCGCGCCCGCGCGTCTTGCGATCCTGACGCGCATAGGCGTAGTACGGCACGACGGCCGTGATGCTGTGCGCCGACGCCCTCTTACAGGCGTCCGTCATGATGAGAAGCTCCATGAGATTGTCGTTGACCGGCTGCGAGGTCGGTTGAATGATGAAGATGTCCTTGCCGCGAATGCTTTCGCTGATCATCACCTGCGTCTCGCCGTTGTTGAAATGACCGACGTATGCATCGCAAAGCGGCACGCCGATGTGCGATGCGATCTTCTTCGCGAGCTCGGGGTTGGCGTTGCCCGTCATGATGCATAGGTTGTCAAGGTTCGTCATTTTCCAGTAGCCTCCATTTCTTCTTTGCGCTTGTCCGCCCAGCCCGTGATATTCTTCTGGTGGGCGCGCGCGATGGCGAGATCGCCTGCGGGGATGTCCTTCGTGATCGTCGACCCTGCGCCGATGTAGGCGCCGTCGCCGACGCTGACGGGTGCGACGAGGTTCGAGTTGCAGCCGACGAAAGCGCCGTCGCCAACCTTCGTGCGGAACTTCTGCCTGCCGTCGTAGTTGACCGTGATCGTGCCGCAGCCCATGTTGACGCCCGCACCGATGTCGGAATCGCCGATATACGAGAGATGCGGCAGCTTCGTCCCCTCGCCGACGACGGAGTTCTTGACCTCGACGAAATTGCCGATCTTAACGTGCGCGGCGATTTTCGTCGCGGGGCGAAGATGAACGTACGGGCCGAGCGTCGCACCGTCGGCGATTTCGCATTCATGCGCATAGCAGAAATGCGCCGTGACATGCGCGCCAACCTTCACGTCCTGAAAGCGCGAATCGGGGCCAATCTCGCAGCCCTCGCCGATGACCGTCGCGCCCTCAAGCCACGTGCCCGGATAGATCACGGTGTCGCGGCCGACGATGACATCGACGTCGACATAGGTCGTATCGGGATCCATGAGCGTCACGCCCTCTGCCATCAGCGCCTCATTCTTGCGGCGGCGCAGGATCTTCTCCGAGGCGGCGAGCTGGGCGCGCGAGTTGACGCCGAGCGTTTCCTCGTAGTCGTCAGCCGTGGCGGCGAAGATTTTCTCGCCCTTCTTTCGGAGGATTTCGAGCACGTCGGGCAGATAGTACTCGCCCTGTGCATTGTCATTTTTGACCTCGTGCAGGGCGGCGAAAAGGTCGGGCGCTTCAAAGCAGTAGATGCCCGAATTGACCTCGCGTACGGTGCGCTCCTCCTCCGTCGCGTCCTTGTGCTCGACGATTCTTTCCACCGTGCCGTCTGCGGCGCGGATGATGCGGCCATATCCCGTCGCATCGGGCATGACGGCGGTCAGAACGGTCGCTTTCGCGCCCGATGCCGCGTGTTCTTTCGCGAGCTTTTTGAGGAGCTTCCCAGTCAGGAGCGGCGTGTCGCCGCAGAGCACGAGAACCGTGCCCTTTTCCTCGTGCAGCAGCTGTTCCGCCTGCAGAACAGCATGCCCCGTGCCGAGCTGCTCTTCCTGCGTGACGAAATCCGCCTCGCCCGCAAGCGCCTTTTCCACCGTCTCGCCGCCGAATCCCACGACGACGATATTGCGCACGGCGCCCGCCTCCTTCGCGGCCGCGAGCACATGGGCGAGCATCGCCTTGCCGCCCGCCTTGTGCAGCACCTTCGGCAAAGACGACTTCATGCGCGTCCCCTTGCCCGCCGCCAATATGACTGTTGTCAGATCTGCCATTCGTTCAGCCTCCATTGCTCAAGGAATCTCAAATGCCTCCGCCCTTCGCCGCCTCCATGCTCAGAAGAAGCGTGCGCTCCGCCTTTTCCATGTGGGATTCCGCCGCCTGCTTCGCGCCCTGCACGTCGCCCTGGGCGATGGCGTCAACGATCTCCCGGTGCTCCTCAAGCGTCTCCTTGAGACGACCCGGAAACGACATCGAGGCAGAACGAAAGCGCGTGAGCTGCTCGCGCAGGTTCGAGATGATACCGGCGAGACGCGTGTTGCGGCTCGCCTGATAGAGGAGGTCGTGAAAGCGCATGTCCGTTTCCACGATCTTTTCCATGTCGCCCGCCTCGATATGTCCGCCGATGGCGACGAGGAGACGCTGCAGGCTTTCCAGCTCGCTCTCCGTGATGCGCTCCGCCGCGAGGGCGCAGGCGAGCGAATCGAGCGCCGTGCGAATCTCGAAGACATCGTTGACGTCGCGGATGGAAAGGTTCGCGACGTAGGTGCCGCGCCGCGGCATCATGACGACGTAGCCTTCCAGCTCCAGCTTTCGGATCGCCTCGCGCACGGGCGTGCGGCTGACGCCGAGTTCTTCGGCAAGCTGTATTTCCATGAGCCGCTGCCCGGGCGCGAGCGTACCGCTCTTGATCGCATCGCGCAGAGCCTCGGCAACGACCTCGCGCAGAGGCTGGTAGCTGTCGAGGCGGATCGGCGCGAGCTTCATTTCCTGTCCCATCGTTTTTCCCCCCGCACAGGTACGGCGCTTCAGAACATCTGCGCCCCCTGCGTCTTTGTGCAAAAGACGGCGGCATCCGTCTCTTCGCGCAGTTTCTTCGCCAGATTCTGCGCCGCCCCCTCGCTTTCCATCAGCGCGAAGACCGTCGGCCCTGAGCCGGACATCATGGCGGCGAGTGCGCCCTGCTCCAGCATCCTTTCCTTCAGACGACGGATCTCCTCATGCTCCTCTATGGTAACACTTTCGAGCACATTGCACAACTCCTGACAGATGCAGGAGCGGTCGCCCGCACCGATGGCGGCGAGCATCTTCTCCGTGTCCGGGTGGCGCACCGCCTTCTGCGCGTCGTAGCGCCCGTACGCCCAGGCGGTCGAGACGTCGACGGGCGGCTTCGCCAGCACGACGGGAAAAGGCGGCAGATCGGCAAGGCGGCGCAGAATCTCGCCGCGCCCCGTCGCCAGCTGCGTGCCGCCCGCAAGGCAAAAGGGCACGTCAGAGCCGATCTCGGCTGCAAGCTCTGCAAGCGCCGCCTCATCCAGCCCCTTCTTAAAAAGATCGTTCATCCCGAGGAGCACGGCGGCAGCGTCCGCAGAGCCGCCCGCAAGTCCCGCCGCCATCGGAATCGTCTTCCTAAGGCGGATCGCTATGCCGCCCTCCGACGGAAAACGGCGCAAAAAGAGCGCCGCCGCACGCCACGCGAGATTGCTCTCGTCCGCAGCGAGCGCCGCGCCTTCGACCTCCAAAGAAATGCCCTGCGCCGTCTTTTCCAGCTCGACCTCATCCGCGAGCGCGACGGACTGCATGACCATCGCCACCTCGTGATAGCCGTCGGGACGTTTCCCCAGAATGTCAAGCGTCAGATTGATCTTCGCCCGCGCCAAAAGCTTCAGCAAAAGAAATGCACCATCCTTCCCTATATACCGCCATAAATTCTATCAATTTTTTCTCTTTACAGCAAGCCTTAGAAAAAATTTTGGTAGGAATTAACCAGCAAAAGGGCGAATCAAACAAAATAGATTCTATATCTATATTTATTATACCTTGGAAAAGAGGGAACTTTATTATGGATGAAAAGTCTGCAGCACCAGAGGAGACGGAACGCATCAAAAAGGACGTGCGCTCCTCCCTCCTCATCGTCCTGCCACTGACGCTTCTGGCATTCGCCTTTTCGCCGGGACTGCTCGCAGCCTCCACATTTGGCATAGACCTAGGACCGCTCTCGCCCGAGGAGGCGCCGCTCCTCTTTGCAGGAATCGAGCTCTTCCTCGCGCTCGCCATGCTGCTCGCGTGCAAATCCATCCTCGTGCGCGGCGTCCGCCTGCTCTTCAAATCGCCGTGCGCCGATTCACTCATCGCCGTCAGCGCCATCTCCGCCGTCATCGCGAGCCTCCTCCTCATGGTGCAGATGATGCTGACGGGAGAAGCGCTCTTTCACCAGCTTCTCTTCACGCCGCTCGGCCTCTTCCTGACCTTCACGCTCGGCGGCAAATACCTCGAAGTGCGCCTCGCCGCGCGGAAGCTCTCGCTCGACGAGGACGAGGGCGTCGTGCCGCCGGGCGCAGAGGAGATGATGGCGGAGCATGAAGCCGAGCGCCAGAGGCGCGAGGAGGAGGAACGTCGAAAGAAGGAGTCCGAGGCGCGCTACCGCGAACTCGAAGCTCTGCGCGCCGAGGAGCGCCGCCTCGCCGAACTCGAAGCGAGGCGTGCGCGAGGCGAGGTGCTGCCCGCAGAGGAAGATGAGCCTGCCGCAAGCGACGCGCCCAGGCAGGAGGAAGCGGCGAAGACGCCCGAGCACACGCCGCTGCTCGCCGTCACGGACAATGCCGCCCTGCGCTTTCTCGCCTTCGGTCTGCTGCTCGCCATCGCCGATGCTGCCCTCTGGCAGACCATGGGACTCGATCTTCTGCAGACGGCGATCTTCTTTTTCTCCGTGCTCTTCTTCGCTTGCCCTGCCGCACTCTTCTTTGCCTCCTCGTTCGCCCTGCCCGAAGCGCTGAAAAAGTGCCGCGCACAGAAGATCCTCGTGAAGAACGCCGGCGTCTTCGGCACTCTCAAGCACATCAGCGCCATCGCGCTCTCAAAGAGCGGCGGCATCACCGAAGGCAGGCCGTTCCTCGCGACCATCGTCGGCGAGGGGCTTTCCGACAGTGCGATCTTGGGACTCGCCGCGAGCGCGGAAAACGGCGTCTCCCATCCGCTCGCACGCGTCCTCGTCGCCAGCGCTGTCAGTCGGGGCGCTCGCCTCATGCGCGTTTCGGCGACGAGCAGCATCCCCGGCAAAGGCGTCGAGGCGCTGATCAACGGCAGAGCCGTGCGCCTCGGCAAGCGCGAATGGCTCGAAGAAGAGGGCGTCCAGATCAGCAATTCCCTCTTGACGCAGGGCGACCAATTCGCCTCGCGCGGCAAGATCGTCATCTATCTCGCCACGGGCAAGATCGCCAAGGGTCTCCTCGTCTTCTCCGACGAGGCGCGAAGCGACATGCCGCGCACGATCCGCCTGCTGGAATCTCTGGGCGTCCAGACCGTGATGATGACGGGCGACTGCCGCACTGCGGCAAAGCGCACGGCAAAGGATGCCGGCATCTCCGTCTACCGCGCCGATCTTGCGCCCGCCGACAAGGCGAAGGAGGTGCAGATGCTTCAGGCGCACGGTCACTCTGTCGCCCTGCTCGCCGCCAAAAAGGAGGACGCGGAGGCAGCCTCAATGGCTGACGTCGTGCTTGCCATGCAGACGAGCGAGAGCGAGATCGCACCCGACATCCTCATCGCCTCAGGAGATCCCTCGCACATTCCCCAGCTCATCACGCTTTCAAGGAAGACCGTCCGCACCGTGCGCCTCGCGCTCGCTCTCGCCTTCCTCGCCGCCGTCCTGGCGGCCGTCCTGCTGCATGCCTCGCTCTTCTTTCTCGGCGACCTGCGCTTTTTGCCGCTGCTCTCCGTCCTCTCCATGCTCGCGGGCATCGTCGCAGCGACGCTCGTCCCGCTCGGACTCAAGAGCTTCAAATTCGCGCCGCACACGCTCGACTACTGAGCTTCAAGGAACACGAGACATGCGAGCATAGCCTCTTCGCGGGGCGGCTTTCTTCAACAATTTCAAGGAAACGCTGAATTTGCCTGAAATCCCTTAAAAAATTACGGCGATTTCCTTATCCAAAGATTCAAATTCACCGATACACTTATGCCTTGTTTTTTGCTGTCCCTTGTTTTATAATGGACGCATAAAAAATAATTATTTTCTGAAAGGAAGGGGTATTATTCTATGAGCACGGCTGTCCTATCACAATGGCAGTTTGCCATCACCTCGACGTATCATTTTCTCTTCGTCCCGCTGACGCTGGGGCTGACATTCTTCCTGGCGCTTCTCGAAACCTGTCATGTCCGCACGAAGGACGCGCAGTGGAAGCAGGAAAGCCGCAAGCTGCTGCAATTCTTCAGCACGGTCTTCCTCATCAACTTCGCCATGGGTGTCGTCACGGGCATCGTACAGGAGTTCCACTTCGGCATGAACTGGTCGGAGTACGCGCGCTTCATGGGCGACATCTTCGGTGCGCCGCTCGCCTTGGAGGCACTCTCCGCCTTCTTCCTTGAGTCGACGTTCCTCGGCATCTGGATCTTCGGCTGGGATAAATTGTCACCGAAACTTCACTGCGTGACGATGTGGCTCGTCGCCATCGGCGGCAACCTCTCGGCGCTCTGGATCATCGTCGCCAACTCCTTCATGCAGCATCCGACGGGCTATGCCATCGAAGGCGGCCGCGCCGTCATGACGGACTTCGGCGCTCTCCTCTCGAATCACTACGTCATCGGCGAGATCACGCATACGTTCTTCGCGGGCATGTCGACGGCGGGCGTCCTGCTCGCAGCCATCACCGCCTATAAGATCCTGCAGGGAGGCCCTGCCGCCGACCTCTTCCAGAAAGCCATGAAGGGCATCCTCGCCTTCACGCTCATCGGCCTTCTTGGCGTCGCGGGCGCCGGCCACATGCACGCCCAGTACCTGAAGGAAGTCCAGCCCATGAAGCTCTCCGCCATGGAGGCTCTGTGGGAGACGGAAGATCCCGCGCCGTTCGCCGCCTTCGCCATCATCAACGAAGACAAGATGCAGAACGACTTCGAGATCACGATTCCCGCGATGTTCTCCTTCATGGTCTACAATAAGCCTGCCGGCGAAATCAAGGGCATCCGCGACCTGCAGGAAGAAGCCGTCCAAATGTACGGCTCGGACAACTACGTGCCGAACGTCACGGCGCTCTTCTGGGCGTTCCGCATCATGGTCGGCGCGGGCGGCCTCATGATTCTCATCACGGGCGCAGCGCTCCTCCTCGCGATGCGCGGCAAGCTCGCAGACAAGCGCTGCATGCTCAAGGTGCTGCTCTACAGTCTGCCGCTTCCCTTCATCGCCAACTCCGTCGGCTGGTTCGTCACCGAATCGGGACGTCAGCCTTGGATCGTCGTCGGCCTGCAGAAGACGGTCGACGCCGTCTCCCCGAACCTCACCACAACGGATATATGGCTGACGATCATCGGCTTCACGCTCATCTATCTCGTGCTCATCGTCTTCGCCCTCGGCGTTGCGATCCGCTTCATCAAGACCAGTCCTTCGCCGGAAAGGAGTGCAGCATAATGGATTTGAACATCTTATGGTTTGTCCTGATCGTCGTGCTCTTCACGGGCTTCTTCTTCCTTGAGGGCTTCGACTACGGCGTCGGCATGTTGCTGCCCTTCGTCGGCAAGACCGACGAGGAGCGCCGCATCACGCTGCGCACGATCCTGCCCGTATGGGACGGCAACGAAGTCTGGATGATCACGGCGGGCGGCGCGAGCTTCGCGGCCTTCCCGCACCTTTACGCGACGATGTTCAGCACGTTCTACCTCGCGCTCTTCTTGATGCTCGTCGCGCTCATCCTGCGCGGCGTCGCCTTCGAACTGCGCGGCCACAAGGACTCCGCCGTCTGGCGCAGCGGCTGGGACAAGTGCATCGTCTTCGGCAGCGTCGTTCCCGCCTTCCTCTGGGGCGTCGCCGTGACCGACCTCATCGCAGGCCTTGCCATCGACGCGAACATGACGTACACGGGCGGCTTCTTCGGTCTGCTCTCGCCCTATTCCATCGTCGGCGGCCTCGCCTTCGTCTTCGTCTTCGCCTTCCACGGTGCGGCATTTTTGACGATGCGCCTCGCCGACCGCCACCTCATCATGCGCGTGCAGGACGTGGCGAAAAAGGCCGGCGCTCTCGCCGTCGTCTTCTTCGTCTTGTGCATGGGACTCACCTACGTCTATACCGACCTCTACGCGAATCCCTTTGCTGCGGGCGCTCTCGTCCTCGCCGCCGTCGTCTTCCTCGCTTCCTATGCGAATGTGATCAACAAGGCCTCGACGAAGGGCTTCGTCTGCAGCGGCCTCGCCGTCGCCCTGACGGTCGTCGCCTTCTTCCTCGGGCTCTTCCCGCGCCTCATGGTGTCGAGCCTTTCGCCCGAGTACAGCCTGACGATCTACAATGCGTCCTCGACGCCCTACACGCTGTCGATCATGACGATCGCTGCCGGCTGCCTCGTCCCGATCATACTCTGCTATCAGATCTGGACGTACTACATCTTCCGCAAGCGCGTGACGGCTGCCGACGCCAACCACCACGGCTATTGAGCAGCACATGAAGAACAGTCTGCTCTTCCTCACGCTCAAGGAAAAAAAGCATATCGTCCTCTGCCGCGCCTTGCTCGAAGCGCTCTCGGGCGTCTTCGTCATCGCCGCGGCATGGCAGACGGCTTCCGTCGTCAACAAGATCTTCCTTCATGGCGCGGGAATGCACGAAACAGCATCAGATTTTCTGGTGCTGTTTTTGTGCGTCCTGGGCGCGGCTCTCCTGCGTCTGCCCAAAAGCAGCCTGGAAGACCGTCTGTCCGAGCACATGCGCCTCTTCTGCCGCAAGACGCTGCACCGTGCGCTTCTTGCCGAGGGGCGCGATACGCACGGCGTCCTGACCCTGGCGTTAGAACGCGTGGATGCACTCGAGCCGTGGTTTCATACCGTCGTTCCGACGGCCATATCGTTCGCCGTGCTCGTGCCCTTCATCCTCGCAGTCAGCGCCGTCTTCGATCCGCTCTCGGCATTGCTCTTTTTTGCGACGCTCCCCATCGCGCCCTTCTTACTCATGCTCATCGGCAAGGCGACGCGCCGCGCGAGCGAGCGCCAGTGGTCGAAGATGGAGGCTCTGACCGCGGGCTTCGGCGAGATGATCCGCGCGGCGATGACCTTGAAGCTCTTTCGCCGCACGGAATCTGAAGGTGCACATCTAAGGGCAAGCAGCCGCTCCTTTTCCGAAGCATCGCTCGCCGTCCTGCGCCTCGCCTTCGTCTCCTCCTTCGCGCTCGAACTCATCACGACGCTCTCGATCGCACTGATTGCCGTGTCGATCGGCCTCAGGCTCATCGACGGGCAGATCGGCTTTCCTACGGCATTCTTCGTGCTGATTCTCGCGCCGCTCTTCTACCAGCCGCTGCGAGAAGGCGGCATCGCCTTCCACGCCGCCATGGACGCGCACACGGCAGCAAAGGCGCTTGAGCCGTGGCTCGCCGCTCCCCTCGACAGAGAAGACGGCAGGTGCGAGCAGATCCTCGTGCCGCCGCGCCTCCTTGCCGAAAAACTTTCCTATCGCTATCCGCTGACGCAAGAAGCCGTCCTCCAAGGGCTCGACCTCAACTTTCGCGCGGGCAAGAAGACCGCACTCATCGGCGCGAGCGGTGCGGGCAAGACGACCCTGCTCAATCTTCTCGCCGGTCTTCTCACGCCGACCGAAGGAACGATCGTCCTGCAGGACGGCGCCGGCGACGGAAAGTCTTATGACCTCGCGCATCTTTCGCCTGCCTCGCGCCGCGCGCTCATCACCTATGTGCCGCAGGAAACGCATGTATTCAACGCGACGCTCGCCGAAAACATCAGCCTGTGGCAGGAGGGCGCGACGAAAAGCGCCGTGAGCGCCGCCCTTGAGCAAGCGGCGCTCGGCGGCTTCCTGGCGGCGCTTCCCCACGGGCTTGCCACGCCGCTCGGCGCGGGCGGACATCCGCTGTCCGCCGGCGAGAGGAGACGTCTCGGCCTTGCGCGCGCCTTCTTCCAAGCTCGCCCCCTCGTCATCCTCGACGAAATCACGGCAGGGCTCGACGAAGAGACGGAAAAGGCGGTTCTCGCCGCCCTCGACGATTTCTCTCGCCGCCGCACCTTGATCCTCGCCTCGCATCGTCCCGCGCTCATCGCTTGGGCCGATCATATCATCGACATAGGAGGTGACGCCGAATGACGGAAATCCTGCATCTCATGCGCCTCGCTTCTCCTGCCAAAGGACTGCCCGCGCTTCTCGCGGCATTCTTCGCCGCACTCTCGGGTATCGCGCTCATCGGCGCCGCCGCGTGGATCATCGCGAGCGCCGCACTCGCGCCGCCTCTCTCGGCGCTGACGCTCGGCATCACCTGCGTGCGTGCCGCAGGCGTCGCGCGCGCCGTCTTCCGCTACCTCGACCGCCTTCTCTCGCACCGTCTCGCCTTCGCCTGCTACGAAAAGCTGCAGCTTCTGACCTACCGTCAAGCGGCAGAAAAGCTGCCGCTCAAGGAGGGCACAATGCGCGAGGGCGAATTCCTGCACGACCTTCTGACGGGCTGCGAGACGCTGCGAAACTTCTACCTGCGCACCGTGCCGCCGCCGCTCCTCGCGGGACTCGTCGCGTTCTTCACCGCTGTCGCGCTCCTGCCGCTTTCCACACTCGCAGCGGCCCTCGTCGCGGCGCTTTACTTGCTGCACCTCGCCCTGCCCCTCTTGCTCAAGGAGGAAAGCCTGCGCGAGGAAAGCGCCGCCTATCGGGACACGCTCCTCGATCTCATCGACGGGCGCACCGAACTTCATCAGGCGGGCGCACTTCCCCATGCCCGGCAGATGCTCGACGACGCTGCCAAAACCTTTCAGGAAAAACAGTCGGAAAAGCTCCAAAAGCGCGAGCGCCTGTTCACCCTGCTCGACGCCTCGCGCGTCAGTCTCTGGGTTGGGCTGCTGCTGCTCCTCCTGCCCCATGCGCAGGCCGGCGAGATCAGCGGCATCGAATACGCCGTCTGGGCGCTCGCCCTTGAGGCCTCCCTCGCCGAATACCGCGCTCTTCCCGCCGCCATTCTCGGCGCCTCGGCCTCCCGACAAGCGGCACAGAATATCCTGCCCTCGAAAGGCGAGATGCAGCCGGAAGCAGCTCCAATGAAAGAAATGGCGACAAGAACGCCGCCAATGCCGGCGCTTCCCGCCACCGACAGCGTCGCCCCCCTCTTGGAAGTACGAAACATCAGCTTCGCCTATCAAGCGGGACTGCCCGTCCTCGAAAACCTCACCTTCTGCATCCGACGCGGCGAGCACACGGCGATCATCGGCGAGAGCGGCGCGGGCAAGACGACGCTCGCGAGCCTTCTCCTGCGCCTCTGGGACGTCGACAGCGGCACGATTTTCTACAGCGGCGTAGCCCATACTTCTCTGACGGCGGACGCAGTGCGCTCCCTCTTCGGCGTCTCCTTGCAGGGCAGCTATCTCTTCAGCGCGTCGGTGCGCGACAACTTCCTGCGTCTGCACGAAAGCATCACGGAAGATACGATGTGGCAATCGCTCGAAACGGCACAGCTCGCCGACGTCGTGCGCTCCCTGCCGCAAGGACTCGACGAACCGCTCGGCGAAAACGCCTCGCGCCTATCAGGCGGCCAGAGAAGCCGTCTCTTAACGGCGCTGGCGCTCGCCGCAGACGCTCCCCTGCTGCTGCTCGACGAGCCGACGGCAGGCCTCGACGCCGCACGCGGCGCAAAACTCATCGCCGCCGTACTCGAAGCCCTCGATAAAAGGGGCGGCACGCTCATCGTCATCACCCACGACCTGCCGCTCCTCAGCCGCATGAAACAGGTTATTTCGCTCTGAAGAGTACGGATAATCCACTTGCACACCAACGAGAGTATGCTATACTAAGGGTGGCAAACGTGGATACCGTCAAGGCACACGAAATCCCCCCAAGCTGCCATCTTGGGGGGATTTCTCGTCTCATTGTACAGAAAGCCCATCGTGTCCACTGTGTAAATACACAAAGCCAGAAAAAACTTGCATATTTTCTGGCTTTATACTATACTGTCAAAGTACTTTACAATTATTAAAGGAGGAATTTCTTTGTTCAGTTCCATCGGCAGAAAGTATCAGGAAACTGCCTTGATCAAACTCATCGCCATCGGACTCGTCCTCGGCATCATCGTCGCCGTTGCCTTGCCACAGGTCGTTCCTGCGATCTCCATCCTCGGCGACCTCTTCGTAAAGGCGCTCAAGGGCGTCGCTCCCGTTCTCGTCTTCGTACTCGTCATGAATGCCATGGCGCAGAAGAACGCGGACGCCAGCGCTTCCATGCGCCCCATCGTGCGCCTCTACATCATCAGCACCTTCCTCGCCTCGATGGTCGCCGTCAGCTACTCGTTTCTCTTCCCGACGACGCTCCATCTCGCCGTCGCCTCGTCTGAGGTGTCTCCGCCGAGCGGCATCGTCGAAGTTCTGCACAACCTCATCCTGAGCGTCGTCGACAACCCGCTGCACGCCATCGTGACGGCGAACTACATCGGTATCCTCGCATGGGCTGTGCTCGCGGGCGTCGCACTTCATTCAGCGAACGACTCGACGAAGGAGACGATCGCCGACCTCGCCAAAGCTGTGACGAAGATCGTGCAGTGGGTCATCCGCTTCGCTCCCTTCGGCATCTTCGGCCTCGTCGCAAATGCCATCGGCGAAAGCGGCATCGAAGCGCTCATCGGCTACGCGCAGCTCCTCGCCGTTCTCCTCGCGGCGTTCTTCTCCGTCGCGCTGATCATGAACCCGCTCATCGTCTTCCTGCACATCCGCCGCAACCCCTTCCCTCTCGTCTGGACGACGCTCCGGGAAAGCGGCATCTACGCCTTCTTCACGCGCAGTTCTGCGGCGAACATCCCCGTGAACCTCTCGCTGTGCAAGCGCCTCGGACTGTCGGAGGACACCTATTCGCTCTCCATCCCGCTCGGCGCGACGATCAATATGAGCGGCGCCGCCATCACGATCGCCGTCCTCTCGCTCGCCGCCGCACACACGCTCGGCATCGAGGTTGACATGCCGACGGCACTGCTCCTCTGCGTCATCTCGACCGTCGGCGCCTGCGGCGCCTCGGGCGTTGCCGGAGGCTCGCTGCTCCTCATCCCCGTCGCCTGTGCAAGCTTCGGCATCCACAACGACGTCGCCATGCAGGTCGTCGGCGTCGGCTTCATCATCGGCGTACTGCAGGACTCGTGCGAAACGGCTCTGAACAGCTCCAGCGACGTCCTCTTCACCGCCACCGCCGAATTTGCCGAACGCGCCAAGGAAGGCACCCTCGAATCTGCCGACCTCGTACCGCGTCACGAAGGCTGAGCGGCATACATACGAAAAGACCTCGGACTACAACTTGAAGTCCGAGGTCTTTTCATTTCTTTTCATTATCTTTTCATTACCTTTCCACACGAATATCCTTGATGCCGTAATACTGGCAGAGACCGTCCTTCGTCACGCCGTTGTCAAAGTCGACGAAGAAGACGTGGCGCAGAGCGCGATTTTTCAAAAGGATGGGTTTCATATAGGCGATCTCCTCGCCATTTTCTGCTGCCTGTTTGACGATGGCGAGGCGCACGTCGTTCTCCTGCTGCATCGCCGCCGTGATGAAGAGCGCAGCCGTCATCGTGAAGAGGCCGATGGCTAGAGATGCCGCCAGGAGCGTCTTCTTCGCGCGATTCCACAGGCAGTCGCGGACGACAGGATCGCGCAGCACGGCACAGGCGCCGATAAGGATCATGGCGACGGAGCTGAAAGTCGCCCGCGCCGGAAATGTCGGCGCGGCAATCATGACAAAGTTGTTGAAAAGCGCCAGCGCGATGAGGAACGCCGCATACCGTGCTGCAGGAAAAGCATGGAGCACACTGCGCCACGGAACCGTTCGAGCACTGGCAAGCGTTTCATGCGAGAAGCCCAAAGCACGCTTCAAGAGACTGTAGAAGAAGAAGATCGCGAGCCAATAGATCGCCATCTCCTCGAATCCCGCCATGACATTGGCAAAGTGCTCGACGGTGCGCGGCTTATCAAGCCCCAGCGGTGCGAGCACATGGGCGACGAGGAAATCGCGCAGAGCAGCGGCAAAAAAACTGCCGTTGAAATAGGAAACGACGAGCAGAACAATGACGGCAAGGCAAAGCATCCTGCCCCAGCCAAAAGCTCGCCCGGGAGGTTCCGGCTTCTCACCGCCAGCCCTTGCACCCTCCGCAAGATGCAGTCGATAGATCCGTCCCGCGGCGATCAGCAGCAAGATGACGGGCAGGAGATAAAGTACCATCTCACCGTTTCCTGCAAACTGATTGCCGATGTGGATGAGAATTCCCTTGCCGCTTCCCTGCGCGTCGTAGCGCACGAAATTGCCGGGCGCCGCCACGAGCAGCACGAGTCCTGCGAGTGCGCCGAAAGCCCCCGCCGGCATCCAAAGGGGCAGGTCGCCCTTGCGTTTCGCCTGCCAAGAAAGCCCCGCCGCCAATACGAACACCGTCACGGCAAGGTTCTCCACCGACCAGCCCGCCAAGACGCCAAGCGCGAACATCGGCGCGATGAGCCAATGCCTTGCAGGCGTATCTCCCTTATCAATTATTTTGCAATGAAGATTGTACGGCACGAAAAAGAGGGCGACGATCACCCCCGTCCACAAGTAGACGGCAGCGCCGCATTTCCAAACAGCCACCTCGCCAAAATGCGGGAACGAGAGCCAGGCAAGAATCCCCATGACAGCAAAAATGCCCGGCTCCTGCCAAAATCGTCCATCGCGCCGCGCATGGATTGTCAGCAGCACGATAAACACAAGGAACATCAAGGCGTTGGCAACGTCGAAGATCCCTTTACCCAAAAGGAGAAAGACGTCGAGAAAGAAGAATGCTGCCATGCGTCCGCCATGCAGCAGGTAATGACGCTGCAAAGATTCCATGACGTCCGAAAGAGAAGCGATGTGCCGCCCCGTCTGCCAGATCATCGAATAGTCATAATCGTCGCGATGCAGCGGCATGAGCTGATTGAGCGCATACATCAGCGCAAAGATTCCCGCCGCCACAAGAACCGTCTGCCAGACCCTTCCTCTCGTCATGCAATCCTTCCTCCCAATGCCTGAAAGTTCACGATCTCAACGCCCTCTTCTGCCGCCAGCTTCGCGACCTTCGGCGAGAGGATCGCGCCAAGCTCCGCTTCGAAGTCGTGCTGCCAGCCCGAGACGCGCACGATTTCCTCATTCGCCGTGCCCGGATGCATCATGACCTCGGTCACACCTTCTCGAAGGTTCTTGATCGCATGGAGCAGCTCCGCCTCATCGACGGCCTCGCCCGCGACGATGCCCGCGAAATGATCGGGCACAGAAATCCCCGCCTTCCTCGCCAGACCCGCGGCGTTCCTCGCGAGGAGCGCGAGTCCGACGCGGCCTGCGAACTGACCGACGCCGCTGAACTTTCCGGCAAAGAGCGGCGCAAACGGTGCGCGAAGCGCGGGGATTCCCGCCTCGCGGCAAAGCCCGATGACGATCTCGATGATTCCCGGCAGGACGTGCATGTGCTGATGGCTGTCGGCATGATCGAGGGAAAGTCCCGCCGCCTCAAACTTTTTCAGCTGCGCGGCAAGCTCGGCACGCACCTCCGCCAGGTGCACGCCGCCCTTCGCATAGCGCTTGGAAAAAGCGCCGTAGTTCGGCAGAAAGACGCCGCTTTCATCGACGAGCGACGGAATCTCCTCGGGCGGCAGGACGGGAAAACCATCGACCAGCGTGAAGTGTATGCCGAGACCGAGTTTCGGCAGGCGACGCACGCGCTCCGCTGCGTCCTCGAACGCCGCAGCACCCGCCATCAGCGTCGCCGAACGCAGCACGCCCATCTCGACACCCTTTTCCACCGCCTCATTGATGCGCACATGGCGACCGAAATCATCGGCATTGACGATCATCCGCTTCAATATTTCCTCACATCCATTTCATACAGGACAGATTTTTTTCCTTCGTACATCTCGATTATACCGCAAGAAGAAGATGTTTTGCAAACGGCAGGGAATCGCAGGTGAAGGTCGAATATAAACTACACGCACAAACGTCCACTTTGTGGACATTGTGCGCCGCCCTTAATGAA